>Ga0116181_1004738_pt1 | contig 10115 bp, 7 predicted proteins | sample AD_UKC075_MetaG_FD_89752 | JGI IMG/M metagenome (GOLD analysis project Ga0116181, IMG submission 89752) | Active sludge microbial communities of municipal wastewater-treating anaerobic digesters from USA - AD_UKC075_MetaG | ecosystem: Engineered > Bioreactor > Anaerobic > Digestate | place: USA... | reverse complement strand
CATTGAGCACGATTTCGCTAACCTCAAAAAACGCCGTCAGTTCGCACCGCCCAATACCTCGCTCGCTGACATCATCAAATCTTATTGAAATTATTGCCCATTACTATAAAACCAAAAATCGTCCAACCTTTTTCCAACCTGCCAGCGCTTACCCTTACCGTGCCGCATTCGCGGCCATGACATAACACGTTGAATTGCACTAGGTAAGGAGGATTGAACGATGCTGTACGCGAATCCCAATACGGCAGGCGCAGTAGTCGCTTTCAAATCGCGCTACGACAACTTCATCGGCGGCCGCTGGCAAGAGCCGGTCAAGGGCGAGTATTTCGACAATACCACGCCGATCACCGGCCAAGCGTTTTGTCAGGTTGCGCGCTCGACCCAGGAAGACATCGAGCTGGCGCTAGACGCCGCACACGCCGCCGCCGACGCCTGGGGGCAAACCAGCGTCACCGAGCGTTCCAACATCCTGCTGAAGATTGCAGACCGCATGGAGCAGCATCTGGAAACCCTGGCGGTGGCCGAAACCTGGGACAACGGTAAACCGGTGCGCGAAACATTGGCCGCCGATCTGCCGCTGGCCATCGACCACTTCCGCTATTTCGCCGGCTGCATCCGCGCCCAGGAAGGCTCCTTGGGCGAGCTGGACGCCCATACCGTGGCCTATCATTTCCATGAACCGCTCGGCGTGGTGGGACAGATCATTCCCTGGAATTTCCCGCTGCTGATGGCGGCTTGGAAGATCGCGCCGGCGCTGGCCGCCGGCAACTGTATCGTGCTGAAGCCGGCCGAGCAGACTCCCACCAGTATCCTGACCTGGATCGAACTGGTCGGCGATCTGCTGCCCGACGGGGTGTTGAACATCGTCAACGGCTTCGGCCTGGAAGCGGGCAAGCCCCTGGCCAGCAACCCACGCATCGCCAAGGTGGCGTTCACCGGTGAAACCACCACCGGCCGCCTGATCATGCAGTACGCCTCCCAGAACATCATTCCGGTGACGCTGGAGCTGGGCGGCAAGAGCCCGAACATCTTTTTCGCCGACGTGATGGCGGCGGACGACGAGTTCTTCGACAAAACCCTGGAAGGCTTCGTCATGTTCGCGCTGAATCAGGGCGAAGTCTGCACCTGCCCCTCCCGCGCCCTGGTGCACGAGTCCATCTACGACCGCTTCATGGACAAGGCGCTGAGTCGCGTCGCCGCCATCAAAATGGGCCACCCGCTCGACACCGACACCATGACCGGGGCACAGGCCAGCAACGATCAGTTGGAAAAGATCCTGTCCTATATCGACATCGGTAAACAAGAAGGCGCCGAGCTGCTCTACGGTGGCCAGCGCAAGCAGTTCAGCGGCGAACTGGCAGGCGGTTTCTACGTGGAGCCGACCGTATTCGCCGGCCACAACAAGATGCGCATCTTCCAGGAGGAAATCTTCGGTCCGGTACTCTCGGTCACCACCTTCAAGGACGACACCGAAGCCCTGGCGATGGCCAACGACACCCTGTACGGGCTGGGTTCGGGCATCTGGACCCGCGACATGAACCGGGCCTACCGTTTCGGGCGTGGCATCAAGGCCGGGCGGGTCTGGACCAATTGCTATCACGCCTATCCCGCCCACGCCGCGTTTGGTGGCTACAAGCGCTCCGGCATCGGCCGCGAAACCCACAAGATGATGCTCGACCATTACCAGCAGACCAAGAATCTGTTGGTGAGCTACTCGCCCAACAAGCTGGGTTTCTTCTGATCCACGCTGTTAAGGAGGGCCGGGCGCAGGCGCGCCCGGTGCGCACCGTATGGTCCACCGCGTCGATATCACGCCAGCGGCGCAAACGCTGGTCGAACGCTTGCACGGCGGCTACGGGCCGCTGATGTTCCATCAATCCGGTGGCTGTTGCGACGGCAGCAGCCCCATGTGCTACCCGCGCGACGAGCTGTTGGTCGGAGATGCGGACGTCTTCCTCGGCTGGGTAGCGGATGAGCCGTTCTACATCAGCGCCGCGCAGTTCGAATATTGGGAGCACACCCACCTGACCCTGGACGTGGTGCCGGGTCGCGGCGCCGGCTTCTCGCTGGAAGCGCCGGAAGGCTATCGGTTCATCATTCGCTCGCGGCTGTACAGCGATGCGGAATGGGAGGCACTGCGCCAGCAGCCAGCGCTGCGGGGCCGCCAGCACGGCTGAACCAAGGTCCAAAAGTCGGTCTCCTGCCCGCTGCGCCGGGCAGGAGACCGCATCGCTCAGAGTCGTCCAGCGCGGGGCTGTGGGCGCGCCGATTCGGCCCAGTCCAGCAGACGCGCCCGCGCCAACTCACTTCCCGCCGTGCTCTCGGACAGATGCTCCACCAGCGCATCCGGCTGGGCACAGGCGTCCAGCGTCCGTCCCATCGCCGCATCGATGCAATGACGCCATTCTTCTAGTTCGGGTGCATTGGATCTGGACAGGAAAGGTCCCTGATAGAGCCGGCGCGCATCTTGGTGTTTCTTTTGTCGCAACAGCGTCCATAGCTCGATGAAATCGGCCCACACCGATGTCTGCAGCCGATAGGGTCGGGAGCTGAGCTGCCCGTTCAACAGGCGGCGCAGATGGGACAACTCGGCTTTCAAGGTGCCGAGACTGACCGGATGATCGCCGTACAGGGCCGCGTGCAGCGCGTCCAATGTCCAGCCGTGAGTATTCAGGGCCAGCAGGCACAGAATCTCCATCTGGCGCAGCGTCAGATGCACCGGCATGCCGCGCAGCAACGCCTTGCTGCGACCCAGCGCGTACAGTTCCAGCTCGGCCCTGGCCGGGGTGACGGGCAAATGCTGGGCGATCGAACGGGCCAGGTCGCTGGCGGCGGCCTGACCCAGCGGCGTATGCAGGTTCCAGGTGCTGGAGATATCCAGAATCCCGGCGATTTCATGGGTTTGCGGGTGCACGATCGGGGCGGCGTAGCACACCCAGTCATGCACGTAAGGGGCATAGTGCTCGGCGGAAAAGACGGTGACCGGTCGGCGCAGCTCCAGCGCCAGACCCACTGCGTTGGTGCCGGCCGAGCGCTCGTCCCAGCGACCGCCGGGAGTGAAATGGATGGTTTCGGCCCGGCGGCGCATGTGGTTGCTGGCGTGGGTCCACAGCAGACGACCTTGCGGATCGGCGACGCCAGCCAGCAAAGCGCCTTCCTGCACCGAACGCGTCAGCAACCCCAGCACGCATTCGGTCGCTTGCCGCAACGGCGATTCGCGCCAGGAACGCCAGGCCGTATCCTGATCATCAAGGGGCGCGCGCTCCTGAGTGGGATTGCAATAGTGCGAGCTACGCCGCCACGAAGCTGCGATTTCGGCGTGGATCGACTCCGATGGCGGGACCATGCGCCCCGCGACGAAGCCGTTCCAGGTCTTTTCCACCGCAAGGCGACGCTCGCGCAGTGAGGATATGACGGCCGTAAGCTTTCGCATCGTTATTCCTCCGGGTGGGAATGTGCTTCGTAATGAGCTTGGTATTTTTAGTCGCAATCCTTCCTTCATGGTAATTATGTAGAAAAACAGTAGGTTTTCCAGCAAGAACTGCCTCAATAGCGAGATCGGTGAAGCGGTATCGACCCGCCGCAGTCTGACTGCGCCGCGGTCCATCTGGCGGCAATCGCCATTGGACCGAATGTGCACACCCTATCGATGATGCCTTCTCATGTGAGAATTATTACTATTTGCATCTAGAATAAATTAATTGACACTTGTCGCCGATTTCAGCCCAAGCACATCACGATGCCACCCTCGACCATGCCCACCCCACTGCGTCTACTGCTGATCGAAGACTCGACCGACGACGAACTGATCATGCTCTATGCCCTGCGCGAAGCTGGCTTCGCGGTCGAACATCGCCGCATCGAAACCGAAGCCGAACTGCGCGCGGCACTGGCCGAGGGCCATTGGCAAGCTGTGATCTCCGATCATAACCTGCCCAACTTCAACGGTCTCACGGCGCTCAAGATCGTGCGTGACTGGGACAAACATGTCCCATTTCTGTTCGTTTCCGGCATCGTGCGCGACGATGTGGGCATACAGGCCATGGCCGGCGGCGCCAACGACTACCTATTAAAGGACAACCTTGCCCGTCTCGGGCCGGCCCTGACGCGGGAGCTAGGCGAGGCGCAATCGCGGCAGGTGGGCCGTATCAACGCCGCTCACTACGAAAACATCCTCAATAACACCATCGACGCCATCATCTCGATCGACGAAGCCCATCGGATCATTCTGTTCAATCGGGGCGCCGAGCGGATGTTTGGCTATTACGCCGACGACATGCTGGGACAGTCCCTCAATACCCTGCTGCCCGCTCGCTTTGCCGTCACCCACGAACAACACCTGCGCGCCTTCGCCGAGAGCGGCCTGTCCGCCAAAGCCCTGAGCAACACCCGCGAACTCTCGGGCCGACGCCAGGATGGCAGCGAATTTCCCGCCGAAATCAATGTCTCCCGCACCGTGGTTGATGGTCAGACCACCTTCACCGCCATCCTTCGCGATATCACCGAGCGCAAAGCCCTCGAAGACGCCCTGAAGCATCACAACGAGGAGCTCGAAGCGCGGGTCAGCGAGCGCACCCTCGAACTGGAGCAGGCGCGCCAGGAAGCCGAACGGTTGGCCAAGGCCAAGAGCGATTTCCTGGCCAACATGAGTCACGAAATCCGCACGCCGATGAATGCCGTGCTTGGGTTGGCCTATCTGCTGGGACAGATGACGTTGCCAGCTGAGGCAGCCGAACTGGCCAAGAAGATCCATAACTCGGGGCAGTCGCTGCTCGGCATCATCAACGACATCCTCGACTTCTCCAAAATCGAGTCCGGCCGGCTGGACATCGAACGCGCGCCCTTCTACCTCGGCGACATCCTCGACAACCTCGCTACCATCATGGCGTCCGCGGCGATGGGCAAGGGATTGGAGCTGATCATCGCGCCACCGCCCTACCATGCCTGTTACCTGATCGGAGACGCCCTACGCATCGGCCAGGTGTTGATCAACCTGACCAGCAACGCCATCAAGTTCACGGCCTGCGGCCTGGTCGAGGTCAAGATCGCTCTGCTCGAGGAATACGACCACACGGTCAAACTGTGCTTCTCGATCCGCGATACCGGTATCGGTATGGACGCCGAAACCCAGGCCCGCCTGTTCGTGCCCTTCGCCCAAGCCGATGTTTCCACCACCCGACGCTTCGGCGGGACTGGGCTGGGCTTGGTCATCAGCCGCCGTCTGGTCGAGATGATGGGCGGCCACATGTCTCTGTCCAGCGCGGTCAACCGTGGCAGCACCTTCTCGTTCACGCTCGATCTACCGCGCCAGGGCGCAAGTTCTCCCGGCCCGCAGGCCCTGCCGGATCTGAACGTGCTGGTGATGGACGATAATCCGGTCAGCCTCGAGGGGCTGGGCGCGACCATCCGCTCGATGGGCTGGACCCCGGAGCTGTTCGAATCGGGCGAGGTGACGATGCAGCGGGTGCTGCGCGACCGTCGCCTGCAGGGACCGGACACCGTCCTCCTGCTCGACTGGAAGATGCCCGACCTGGATGGCATCGGCGTGGCCCATGCGCTTTGCGAGAGTCTGCCGCCAGCGGCGCGTCCGATCATGCTGCTGGTCAGCGCCTACAGCCGAGAGCAGATCCAGGCCCAATCCGACATAGAATGTCTGGATGCCGTGCTCAGCAAACCGTTGGGACCGTCCATGATCTACGACACCATCGTGCGGGCCCGCAACTTCCACCTGAACGGCGCGACGATGACGTCCAAGCCGCCCAGCGCCCAACGGCTGGCGGGCCTGCGCATCCTGGTGGTCGACGACAGCGAGATCAACCGCGAAGTGGCGCAGCGCATCTTCGGCCACGAAGGGGCTACGATCAGCCTGGCAAACGACGGCCAACAGGCGCTCGACTGGCTGGACAACCATCCGCACGCGGTCGATGTCATCCTCATGGATGTCCACATGCCGGTCATGGATGGTCTCGAGGCTACTCGCCGTCTGCGCCGCCAACCTGGAATGGCCAGATTGCCGGTCATTGCCCTCACGGCCGGCGCGCTGCAGGAGCAACGCGACACCGCCCTGGCGGCCGGGATGTCCGGCTTCATTCCCAAGCCTTTCGTGGTCGACAGCGCGGTCGCTCTGATCCTGGCCCTGGTCCGTGCCCCTGAAGGGACCTGTCCCGATCCGGTCCAGGCGCTGGTCGCCGAGACGACGGCGTCCGGCCAAGCTCTGCTCAACAGCGACTTCGGCCTGTCCCTGTTCAAGACGTTGCTGTCCTATCACCGCTACCTGCGTCTGTTCGTCCAGCAATACCAGCCGACGCTAGCGATCCTGGCCCAGCCCGAACCGGAGGCCGGATCGCTCGAAGCACTGGCTCACAAGCTGCGCGGCACAGCGGCCAATCTCGGTCTCGAACGCTTGGCGGCCAGCGCCGGCACGGTGGAAGTCCTGCTTAGGCAGAGGAAAGACGCCCGCGACGACACAACGCGCCTGCGCGACGATCTGGTGGAGACCCTGCAGGCCGTCGACGACTATCTTCCCGTCGAAGAACCCTCCACGACACGGCCGCCGAGTGCGGCGACAATCGATCACGAGTTGATCGCGCCGCTGCTGGCGCGAGCTCTGGCCGGCATGGCGACCTACGACCCAGAGGCGGTCGAACCGGAACTGACCCAGCTCGGCCACTACCTGCCGGCCGAATACCTGGCGCCGCTCAGCGCCGCGCTGGAGCGCTTCAGCTTCGACGAGGCCGAAACCGCGCTGCGACAGCTGGCCGCCAAACTCGCTATTCCTCTGGAGAACTGAGCATGGCCCACAACCCCATCCTGGTGGTCGACGATGAACCGCAGAATCTGGCCGTCATCCGGCGGATTCTCAGTGGAAGCTACCCGCTCGCCTTCGCCAACAACGGCGCCACGGCCTTGGCCGCCGCCCGCAAGGTCGCGCCCAGTCTGATCCTGCTCGACATCCAGATGCCGGACATGGACGGCTACCTGGTCTGTCGCCAGCTCAAGGCCGATCCGGCCACCGCACATATCCCGGTGATCTTCGTCACCAGCCTATCGGAGGTAGGCAACGAGGCCCAGGGTTTCGCGGTGGGCGCGGTGGACTACATCGCCAAACCGGTCTCGCCGCCGATCGTGCTGGCCCGCGTGCAAACCCATCTGTCGCTGGTGCAGGTCAGTCGCCTCACGCAAAGTTACCGTGACGCCATCACCATGCTCGGGATCGCCGGCCACTACAACGATACCGACACGGGTGTACACATCTGGCGCATGGCCGCTTTCGCGCGCGCGATCGCCATGGCCGACGGCTGGACCGAGGAGGATTACCGCGACCTGGAGATGGCCGCTCCCATGCACGACACCGGCAAGATCGGCATTCCCGGCGCGATCCTGCGCAAGCCCGGCAAGCTCGACGCCGAAGAATGGACGGTGATGCAGACCCACACCACCATCGGCTATCGCATCCTCAGCCAAAGCGACGCCCCAGTATTTCGCCTGGCGGCCGAGGTGGCGCTGCGCCATCATGAAAAATGGGACGGCAGCGGCTACCCCGATGGGTTGGCGGGCACGGCCATCCCGGAATCGGCCCGCATCGTCGCCATCGCCGATGTCTTCGACGCGCTCACTACCAAACGGCCCTATAAGGAAGCCTGGCCGATCGAGCGGGCCGTAGCCACCATCCAGGAGGGGGCGGGAACCCATTTCGAGCCGCGGCTGGTGGCGTTGTTCGAAACCGTCTTGCCCGAAATCCTCGATATCAAGGAGCACTGGGACTGTCAGGACGAGGGCTATCGACCATGATCCCTGCAAACGATGGCCAGCGCCGCCAGATCCAGCCCCATCACCGCCTCGGCGGTGGATCGGCGGCCACCGCGAATCCCCCTGAATTCGATTGGCAGGGCGCCGTTGCGCGCCTGGGCGGCCAAGCCACGACCTATGCCGCCCTGTCGCGCCGCTTCCTGGATGGCGTCGACGCCAGCCTGGCCCGTCTCTACCCCTTGCTGTGCGAGCCCTCGGCTGCCGCCGCCGAGGAGGCCGCCCAGCTCCTGCACTCCCTGCGCGGCAGCGCCCTGACTCTGGGCGCCATGGAGCTGGCCGAAATGACGCATGTCGCCGAAGCGGCCCTGACCGCGCCGGAGCCGCTCGAGCGAACGGCACTGCTGGCCCGGCTGAGCGACGCGATCGAGCGCGCCCTGACGACTCTGCGCAAGATCGTGGAGCAACTCGAAGCGGACGCCAACCCTTGAGCGGACGCATCCGATCCACCGTCATCCCTCCCTCCCCCGAGCCCCAGGAACCGGACCCACAGCCCATGCTCCCGAACCACTCGCAGCCCCCCTCGGACCCGCCAACCGCCCAGTCCGTTGCCACCATCGCCGGGCACTGGCTGAATCCGCGCCGGATCGGCGTCTATTCGCTGGCCATCCTGCTGCCCTTCCTGGCGCTGTTCATTCGCTGGCAATTACCGGTCGAATTCGGCGCGCGGCCCCTACTGATCCTGTTCATGCCGGCGATCATCCTCCCGGCATTGCTGGGCGGCATTCTGCCAGGGCTCATCGCCACTCTGGTCGCCGCCTTCTGCACGGCCTTCTTCCTGATTCCGCCGCAATACAGCCTGGCCATCGGCGCCAGCCACGACCTTTTCCAGTGGGGCATGCTGATTGGCAGCGGGATCATGGTCAGCATCATGGCCGAACATCTGCACCGCGCCAAACAGAGCCTGGACCAACTCAACGCCAGCCTGGATAACCGTCTGCAAACCCATAACGCGGCCTTCGAGCGGGCTGCCCACACCGTCGAAGCCATCGTCGAGTTCGCCCCGGACGCCATGATCATCATCGACGCCGAAGGCCGCATCGTCATGGTCAACAGCCAAGTCGAAGCGGCCTTCGGCTTCAACCGCGACGCGCTCATCGGCCAACCGGTCGAGACCTTGATTCCCGAGCGTTTTCGCGGCCATCACGATCAGTACCGCAACGCTTACGTGCAAGCGCCGGTCGCCCGCGCCATGGGCGAAGGCCGCAAGCTGTTCGCCCGTCGCCAGGATGGCAGCGAATTCCCGGTGTCCATCGCCCTGAACGCGCTCGACACCCAGGAAGGGCGCTGGGTGATCTGCGTCATTCGCGACGTCACCGAAACTTACCGCAATGCCACGGCCCTGCAGGACGCCCTGGCCCAGGCCGCGGAGAGCAATCGCGCCCTGCAGCTCAGCAATCGCGAACTGGAGTCGTTCTCCTATTCGGTTTCCCACGACCTGCGCGCGCCGCTGCGTTCGGTGGACGGCTTCAGCAACATCCTGCTGAAGAACTACGCCGATCGGTTGGACGAACAGGGCTGCAATTTCCTGCAACGCATGCGGGCTGCCTCCCAGCGCATGAGCCAGTTGATCGACGACATGCTGGTGCTGTCCCGCATCAGCCGCGCCGAACTGAACAAGGAACGCATCGACCTGAGCGCCCTGGTCGAAACCGCAGTCGCCCAACTGCGCGAATCCTTCCCCGAACACACGATCGAGGCGGTCATCCAACCCGGCGTCACGGTCGAAGCCGACCGGCGACTGGTGCGCATCGTGCTCGACAACCTGTTGGGCAACACCTGGAAATTCACCGGCAAGACCCCTGATGCCCGGGTCGAGTTCGGCGGCGAGATGCGCAACGGCCACATGGAATGCTTCGTGCGCGACAACGGGGCCGGCTTCGACATGGCCTACGCCGATAAGCTGTTCGGCGCGTTCCAGCGCCTGCATAGCGCCAACGAGTTCCCCGGCTCGGGCATCGGCCTGGCCACCGTCATGCGCGTCATTCACAAGCACGGCGGCGAGGTGCGGGCCGAGGGCGCCGTTGGCCAGGGGGCGACCTTCTGGTTCACCCTGCAACCATGAGACGTCCCACCACGCCACTGCTGTGGTCCGCACTGCTCTGCGCCGTCGGCATCGTCGTCGCCATCGGAGTGGCGCGGCAGCTGGAAGTGCAACAGCAGGCCGACGAGGTCGAGCGCTTCGCCGAGTTGGTCCAGCGCGCCGTCGACCAGCTGACCAAGCGCTTCCGCACCTACGAATACGGTTTGCGCGGCCTGCGCGGCGTCGTCATCGTCCTCGGTCCGGACGGTCTCGATCGGGCCAAACT
>Ga0116181_1004733_pt1 | contig 10126 bp, 5 predicted proteins | sample AD_UKC075_MetaG_FD_89752 | JGI IMG/M metagenome (GOLD analysis project Ga0116181, IMG submission 89752) | Active sludge microbial communities of municipal wastewater-treating anaerobic digesters from USA - AD_UKC075_MetaG | ecosystem: Engineered > Bioreactor > Anaerobic > Digestate | place: USA... | reverse complement strand
GATCGTATTGGCCGCACTGTGCTTCCTGATGGTGGTGGCCTACCGCGGCTACAGCGTGATCCTGTTCGCGCCGGTAGCGGCGCTGGGCGCGGTACTGCTGACCGATCCGCAACTGGTGGCACCGATGTTCACCGGCTTGTTCATGGACAAGATGGTAGGCTTTCTGAAACTGTATTTTCCGGTGTTTTTGCTGGGCGCGGTGTTCGGAAAAGTGATCGAGTTGTCGGGGTTTTCCAAGGCCATCGTGCGGGCCACCATCCGGATGGTCGGCGCGCAGCGGGCGATGCTCTCCATCGTGCTGGTCTGCGCGCTGCTGACCTACGGCGGGGTGTCGCTGTTCGTGGTGGTGTTTGCGGTGTATCCGTTCGCTGCCGAACTGTTCCGCCAGTCGAACATCCCCAAGCGGCTGATCCCCGGCACGATTGCGCTGGGCGCGTTCACCTTCACCATGGATGCGCTGCCGGGCACGCCGCAAATCCAGAACATCATTCCCACCACGTTTTTCGGCACCAACACCTGGGCCGCGCCCACGCTGGGCAGTTTGGGCGGGGTGTTTATCCTGATCGTGGGCATGAGCTATCTGGAATGGCGCCGCCGCGCCGCACTGCAAGCCGGCGAGGGCTATGGCGATGCCGCCAGCCTGCGCAACGAGCCGGCGGCCTTTGCCGGTGGCAAACTCGCGCATCCACTCATCGCCATCTTGCCGCTGCTGCTGGTCGGTGTGGTCAATAAGCTGCTGACCTTGTGGATCCCCCAACATTACGGCGATAGCACCAGCTTCGTGCCGGCGGTGATTGGCAACCCTGCACCGGTGGTGCAGGAAATTTCGAAAGTCGCGGCGATCTGGGCGGTAGAAGGCGCGCTGCTGGCCGGTATCGCCTGTGTGCTGCTGTTTGCATGGAAGCCGGTCAAAGCAAGTTTTGCCGAAGGCAGCAAATCCGCCATCTCCGGTGCACTACTGGCCGGCATGAATACCGCATCGGAATACGGCTTTGGTGCCGTCATCGCCGCCCTGCCCGGCTTTTTGGTGGTGGCGCACGCGCTGGGTTCGATCCCCAATCCGTTGGTGAACGAAGCGGTGACCGTCACCGCCCTGGCCGGCATCACCGGCAGCGCATCGGGTGGCATGAGCATTGCGCTGGCGGCGATGGCGGACACCTTCATCGCCAATGCGCATGCCGCAGGCATCCCGATGGAGGTACTGCATCGGGTGGCCGCAATGGCCTCCGGCGGCATGGATACCCTGCCGCACAACGGTGCAGTCATCACCCTGCTCGCGGTCACCGGGCTGAACCATCGCCAATCCTACAAAGATATTTTTGCCGTTACCTGCATCAAGACGCTGGCGGTGTTTGTGGTCATTGCGGCCTATTACATGTTCGGGCTGGTGTGACGGGCTTGTCAGACAGGTGGATTGCCACGCACCATGCGTGGCATGAATGACATCGAAAACCCGCACACACTGTCACGCCGCACCACTCCGACGTGGGAAGTTGAATTACTGATTTCCGGTATTGCGGTGTTTGCCATGCTGCAATTGCCAGGCTGGCTGGATGACCGGTTTTTCGCGCTGCGCCCGCGGTTTGATTCCGACTGGCGAACGGTGCTGCAGCTGGTGTACATCTACGCCAGAAGTGCGGCGCTGATCCTGGCCTTGACCTTCGTCCTGCATCTGCTGCTGCGTGCGCGCTGGATTGCCTTGGTGGGCATGCATTCGGTGTATCCCGATGGCATTCGCTGGGACAAACTACGCATTGGCCCGATTGCACGCGCGATGGAGCAAGCGCGTGAAATATCATTCCCTGACATCATCGAAAACGCCGATAACCGCGCCACCATCTTGTTTGCAGTCGGAGTCACTCAAGCGATGTTTGTGGTGGTGATCTCAATCGCCGCGATCAGCATACTTGGGTTGTCCATGATAATTGCCGCACTGAGCGGCGGCCGACTAGATCCAAGCAGTATTCTGGTCGTGCTCATGGGGCTCTGGGTGGTGCCGTCGGCAGTAGCGGCAATGATTGACCATAAGTACGGTAGTGCATTAACGCCAAATAGCCGTTGGTACCGGCTATTGCAGCGCATGTTCGGAGTCTATGCGAGGCTTGGTTTTCGCCGCAGCAACAACCCGGTGATGGCGTTGCTGAGCAGCCACAGCAGCGACCGCAAAGTACTCACTGCCACTATGCTGCTGATGTTCCTTGCACTAGGGGTGACAATATTCAGTGGGACACTGCAGCGTGAGCCATCCTTGCTTGGCAATTACGCACTGTTTCCTGCCGGACGCGATGTGCGGGCCCTCGATAGTGCCCACTACGATGACCAGCGCAACCCTGCGCGGGATGATGCCGTGCCCTATGTGCAGTCCGCGATCATCAAGGATGCCTACGCACAGTTGGTGGTGCCGTTCCAACCCAATCGCGATACTTCCGCGATGCAGCGGCGTTGCCCGCAGACCCGGGCACAGTCCGCACAAACACGGCTGACCTGCTTGTCCGCACTGCACACGGTTACGCTGGACGGCAAGCCACTGCCTGAACTGCGCTATGAAATTTCCAGCGACCCACGCACCGACCGCCCCGCCCTGCTGGCGATGATCGATGTGCGCACACTCGCTAACGGGCGGCATGAATTACATGTAACGCGCCCTCCGCGCAGCGGAAGCTCCGCGAAGGACATCTCACAAGATCCCGGTTTCGATGTGATTGCATTCTGGCGCTGACCTGACCGCCAGCAACTTCTAAACTAACGCGGTGAACACCCCGCAGCGCAAGATCATCCACGTGGACATGGACGCGTTTTACGCGTCGGTGGAGCAGCGTGATAACCCGTCCTTGCGCGGGCAACCGGTCGTAGTGGCGTGGAAAGGATCGCGTTCTGTGGTGTGTGCGGCCAGCTACGAGGCACGCACGTTTGGCGTACGCTCGGCAATGCCGGCGCTGCGTGCGGAAAAACTCTGCCCGCAGGCGGTGTTCGTGCCACCGGACTTTTCCCGCTACAAAGCGGTCTCCCGGCAGGTGCGCAGCATCTTTGAACGCTATACCCACTTGATCGAACCACTGTCGCTGGATGAAGCCTATCTGGACGTCACCACGCCCCTGCGTGACCTGGGGAGTGCTACTGCCATCGCGCAAGAAATACGCAGCGCAATTTTCGAACAAACCCAGCTCACCGCGTCGGCCGGCATCGCGCCCAATAAATTCCTGGCCAAGATCGCCAGCGACTGGAACAAACCCAATGGGCAATTCGTGGTCAAACCCACAATGGTGGACGCTTTTTTGGCACCGCTGGCGGTGGGCAAGCTGCCGGGTGTGGGCAAGGTGATGGAAGCCAAACTGGCCGAGCTGGGCATCCACACCTGCAATGATCTGCGCAGCTTCGGTGCGGAGCCGCTGCAACTGCGCTTCGGGCGCTGGGGCCGACGGCTGCATGAGTTGGCCTTCGGGATCGACCAGCGCGAGGTGCAAAGCGAGCGCGCCACCTTGCAGATTTCCAGCGAAGACACCTTCCCGGTGGATCTGCCGCTGGACGCGCTGGAGCCGCATATTCGTCGCTTGGCGGCCGCTACATGGCAGGGCTATGGCAAGGAATGGCAGCGCCACCCCGGTCGCATCGCCCGCACCGTGGTGCTGAAACTGAAAACGGCCGACTTCCGCAGCCTGACGCGCAGCTTGACCGGGGCGGAACCGCCCACCTCGGAACAGGCCCTGGCCGATATCGCCTGTGCCCTGCGCGCGCGCGTGGATCTGCCCGTGCAGACACGCTACCGGTTAGTGGGCGTGGGGCTGTCCGGCTTTGCCGAGGCCGACGGCAGCCCGGCGCAAGAGGACCTGTTTTTGTCCGCCACGCCGGCATGACCACGCAGGTGTGAACACCGCCGCAAGAATGGAACAATCACTCCAGATTGCAAGCGCTAGGCTGTCGCAATGACCACGCCTGCAGCCAGTCCTGCCACGACTCCCCTAGTGCCCTCAACCGCACCCCTGGGTGATGATTTGCGCGGGCTGTTGCGTCTGTTGCTGCAGGCCATCACCGCCACCAGCGGGCTGGCCGAGCACGTCCATGCCAATGTCCTGGGCGTGCCGTCGCGGCTGCTGGGCGCACCCACCCGTGCGCGCACACGCGGCATTGCGGGCCTTGCTTACGCGTCAGTGCGTACCACCTCGCAGTGGCTGGGTGGCGGGCTGGACGCGGCCTTGGCCAAACTGCCGTTGGCTGCGCAAACCGGCACCCGATCAGCGCGGCGTGAGGCCCTGCTGGCCGCACTCAATGGCGTGTTGGGTGACCACCTGCAGGCCAGCAGCAATTCCCTGGCGTTGTCCGCTTGCCTGCGCAGCAATGGACAAGCCTTGCCGCTGGATGACGCGGCATGGCCCGCCTGCCTGCCCTTCGCAACCCCCAAACTGCTGGTGCAGGTGCACGGGCTGTGCATGAACGACCTGCAATGGCGTCAGCAAGGCCACGATCACGGTGCGCAACTGGCCGCCGAGCATGGCTATACGCCGGTCCATCTGCACTACAACAGCGGCCTGTCGATCGCCAGCAACGGCGAAGCATTCGCGCAGTTGTTGCAACAATTGCTGGCGCGCTGGCCGGTGCCGGTGGAGCGCTTTGCCATCCTCGGTCACAGCATGGGCGGCTTGGTGGCACGTGCGGCGATTCTGCACGCCAGTCGTAACGCGCAAGCATGGTTGCAACAGCTCGATCAAGTCGTGTTTCTGGGTACCCCGCATCACGGCGCGCCGCTGGAACGGGCCGGCCATCTGCTGCAACACACCTTGGGCCTGACGCCGTGGACAGCCCCCTTCACGGGCATCGGACGGTTGCGCAGCATCGGCATCCAGGACCTGGCACGGCAGCATCGGCGCACCGAATGCAGACTACCCGCCGTTGCCGGCAGGCCTGCGCGCCTACGCCGTTGCAGCCTCCACCCAAGCCATTGCAGCGGGCCGCGGCGGCCGCTATCCGCGTGGTGACGGCTTGGTGCCCATTGCCAGCGCCCTGGGCGAACACCGCGACCCCCGCCGCAATCTGCGCATCCCCAAAGCGCGCCAATATCTGGTGGCCGGCACTGGCCATATCGGGCTGCTCAGCAGCATCGAGGTGTACCAACAGTTGCGGCGTTGGTTGGCGTAATTGGCATGCACCACAGCGTGGTGCAAATACCCTACGCTTGCGTGATGCACACGCCCATCGACCACACAGCACTCACCCGCCCCCAGCTCAAAACCCTCGCCCTGGCCTCATTGGGCGGCGCGTTGGAGTTTTACGATTTCGTGGTGTTTGTATTTTTCGCCACCACCATGGGGGCGTTGTTCTTTCCGGCGGACATGCCCGGCTGGCTGAAACAAGTGCAGACCTTCGGCATTTTCGCTGCCGGTTATCTGGCGCGGCCGCTGGGTGGCATTGTGATGGCGCATTTTGGCGATCTGTCCGGGCGCAAGCGGATGTTCATGCTCAGCATCTTGCTGATGGCCATCCCTACCTTGTTGATGGGGCTGCTGCCGACGTATGCACAGATTGGCGTGCTGGCACCGATCCTGCTGTTGCTGCTGCGCATCTTGCAGGGTGCGGCGATTGGCGGCGAAGCACCGGGGGCGTGGGTGTTTGTCAGCGAACATGTGGCACCGGGTCGGCGTAATTTTGCGTGCGGCGCGTTGTCGCTCGGGCTACTGGCTGGCATCTTGCTGGGCTCGCTGGTGGCGCTACTGGTCAACGCCAACCTGGATGACGCGCAGCTGTTGGCCTGGGGGTGGCGCATCCCCTTCGTCCTAGGCGGCGTATTCGGATTATTGGCTTTGCATCTGCGCCGGCAATTGCACGAAACCCCGGTGTTTGCGCAGTTGCAGGCGCAAAAACAATTGGCTGCAGGGTTGCCGCTCAAATCCGTGCTGCGCGATCACGGCACTGCCGTCATCATCGGCATGTTGCTGACTTGGCTACTCACCGCTGCCGTAGTGGTAACCATCTTGATGATGCCCACCTTCCTGCAAAGCATGGGGGTATCTCGCAGCGATGCGCTGACGGGGAATGCGCTGGCGGTGCTGGCTGCAATGGCCGCCAACTTGATTGCAGGTGCGCTGGCCGACCGCTTCGGTGCAGGCCGCGTGCTGGCATTGTGGAGTGTGCTGCTTGGCGCGGCATTTTTCGCCTTCTACCAAAGCGCCCAAGCCGGCGAATACTCGCACCTGTTGTATGCACTGGCCGGCAGTGCAGTGGGCCTGACCGCGATGATCCCCGCCATTGCACTGGGCGGGTTTCCGGCCAGCGTGCGGTTTTCCGGATTGTCGTTTGCTTACAACGTGGCGTATGCCATCGCCGGTGGTCTGACCCCCGTGCTGCTGAGTTTGGCAATGAAGGGCAACCCCAGCGCGCCATTGCATTACATGCTGGCCATGGCGGCGCTGGGACTGGTGCTGGGGGTGCTGGTGCAATTGCGTCAACCGCGCACGGTCACGGCAAGTGCCCCGCTGCCACCGGCAGGCTGATAAAACTGGCCTGTTGCGGCGTGGCCCAGATGCGTTGGGTCGCTTTGCGGTAATCGTCCGGCTTGGCCAGGAAGATGTTGTTCACATACGTCTGTGGATTGCGGTCGTACAGCGGGAACAAGCTGGACTGGATCTGCACCATCAGCCGGTGCCCCGGCTTCAGCACGTGATTCACATTGGGCAAGTCGAAGCTGTACGTCAGCGGCTGATCCGATGCCAACGCCTTGGGCGCATCGAAGCCTTCGCGATAACGGCCACGGAAAATGGTGAGCGCAATCGGCAATTCATAGCCGGCCATTTTCGGGTCATCCGGGTATTGATCGGGGTACACGTCAATCAATTTCACGACCCAATCACTGTCACTGCCGGATGTACTGGCGAACAAATGCGCCACCGGCACGCCAGCCAGCTTCACTGGCGCAGTCAGCTCTGCACTGGTGTAGCTCAGCACATCGGTGCGGCCATCCACAAAGCGCTGGTCACGCACCAGCCACGTGGTCCACGTGGCGCGGTCGCCCATATCCACCGGGCGTGGCACAAACGGCACCGGCTTGGCGGGGTCGGACACATATTCGGCGTACTGCGCGCCGCTGTTGTCCTGCGTACCACGCAAGGTTTGGTCGGCATGCAGATACAGCGGCACCGAGGCCTGCGCGCAGCCCTGTGCGCAACTTTGCGGCCAGTGCTGATAGGTGTCCCAGCGGTTGCTTGCCGCATCGTAAATCCACACCGGCGGCGTCTTCGCGATGGGCGCGCCCGTCTTCAAATATTGATCGAAGAACGGCTTGAGCACGTTGCGCCGCCATTGCTGGGCGGTGTCGCCGTCAAACTTCAAATCCCCCAAGCTGCTGCCATCGTAATTGGCTTGGCTGTGCCGCCACGGGCCAATCACCAGGAAATTGCGGGTGTTGTCGGTGTCCTTGGATTCCAGCGCCGCCCACGCATGGTTGCCGCCGTACATGTCCTCCTGATCCCATAACCCTTGTTCCCACATCACCGGCACGTTGATAGCCGGCAGCCTGGCAAGCAGTTTGTCCAAGCCTTGCTGCTGCCAATAGCTGTCGTAGCTGGGGTGCTCCAGCAGCTTGTGCCACGCCGGCAACTGCTCCAGTCCGGCAGCGCGGGCGTAATCGCCTACCGAGCCTGCACGCAGGAAGTTGGTGTAGTCGTCATTGGTGGCGCGAGGCATCCCCACACCTGGCCCACGTGCTGCGGTCTGGCCGGTGAGATAACCCAAATTGATCTGCCGGTAGGCACCATTCTGGAACCAATCATCACCAATCCAGCCATCGATCATCGGGCTTTCCGGCGCGGCCACTTTCAATGCCGGGTGCGGCTCCAACAGGGCCATCACCACCGTGAAGCCTTCATACGAAGAGCCCAGCATGCCCACCCGGCCATTGCTTTGCGGAATGTTTTTGACCAGCCAGTCGATGGTGTCGTAGGCATCGGTGCTGTTGTCGATCCCGGTTTTGTTGAGCGGGCCACGCGGTGGCCGCGTCATCACGTAATCGCCTTCCGAGCCGTACTTGCCGCGGATATCCTGAAACACGCGGATATAGCCATCTTCGGCAAAAGCGGTATCGCCCTGCGGCAGCGCATCCACCATGCGCGTGGCGTTGTCGATGCGTTCTGCACGTTTGGCGGCGTTGTAGGGCGTGCGGGTCAGAATGATGGGCGCATCGTGTGCACCTTTGGGAAGCAGGATGACCGTGTACAACTTGACCCCATCGCGCATCGGCACCATCACCACGCGCTTGGTGAAGTCGCGCTGCGGCTCTGGTACGACGAATGTCTTGCCGGTGATATCCGGCGTCATCGGCGCGGTTTGCGTCCATCCATTGCCGGCCATGGCCAGCGCCAAGGCCAGAGCAGATACCCGCAGTACAGCTTGCAGCTTCATTGCACCACTCCAGCCATCGCGTCAGCTTGGCAGTGTGGCACGCCGCCGCCACCGCCAACAGCCTGTCCATCTGCACTTAGTGACTGGTGCGAAGATCGCCTATGATGGGTCGATTGTGTGTGCAGTGCGGTTAGCGGGCGGCGGCCACGCGCTGTTGCAAATACGCCAGGGATTCCTCCACCTGGTCGATCAGCACCAAGCACAACTCGCCCGGCTGCAAGCTGGCCAACGCATGATCAATCGCTGCGAATTCGCCTTGGATGGTTTCAACCACTTGCGTGCGCGGTGCATCTTGCAGGCCTTCGCGCAGTAGTTGTACCACTTCGCCATCCTCACGCCCACGCTGGCAGGCATCCTGATACAGGATGACCTCATCGAAGGCCGCGCCCAGAATGCGGGTTTGTGCGCGAATGTCGTCATCGCGCCGATCCCCGGCACCACTGATCACCACCTTGCGCCGACGCGCCGGCATGTTTTCAATCGCGGCCACCAGCGCCTGCATCGCATCCGGGTTATGGCCGTAATCGGCAATCAAGGTGGCGCCTTGATAATCCATCACGTTGAAGCGCCCCGGCGCGTTGCCGGTGTCGGACTGGAAGCTGGCCAAGCCCTGCCGGATTGCATTCCAACTCAGCCCCAAGCCCCACGCTGCTGCCACCGAAGCCATCACGTTTTCGACTTGAAAACCTATAGTGCCGTTGCGGGTCAGAGGCACGCCAGCCAGTGGCAAGCGGGTTTCGAACGCGCCTTCCATCGCCACGACATCCCCGTTGTGGACATACACCACGCGCCCGCCTTGGGTTTTATGGCTGGTGATCACCGGGTGTTCCGGGTCTGCGGCAAAAAAGATCACCTTGCCGGGGCACTGTGTCGCCATGACCGCCACAATCGGGTCGGCGGCATTGAGTACCGCATAACCATTCTTGGCCACATTACGTACGATCACGCGCTTGAGTACCGCCAGGTCATCCACCGTGGTGATGAAGTTCAAGCCCAGATGATCGCCGACCCCAATATTCGTCACCACCGCCACATCAGCATGGTCAAACGCCAACCCTTCGCGCAGCAAACCGCCGCGTGCGGTCTCGAATACGGCGGCATCCACGGTGGGATTCAGCAGAATATTGCGGGCGCTGCGTGGGCCGGAACAGTCACCCGAATCCACCTGCACCGCATTGACATACACGCCATCGGTATTGGTCATACCCACACTCAAACCACTGGTGCGCAGCAGGTGCGTGATTAAACGCACCGTGGTTGTCTTGCCATTGGTACCGGTGACGGCCACCACCGGGATGCGCCCGTTCTCGCCCGGCGCAAACATATGATCAATGACCGCTTTGCCCACATCACGGGCTTTACCAAACGAGGGCGACAGGTGCATGCGCAGGCCCGGTGCGGCATTGACTTCCACGATGCCGCCGCCCTGCTCTTCCAGCGGCCGCAGTACGCTGTCACACACCACATCGACACCGCAAATATCCAGCCCCACCATTTGCGCGGCTTCCACTGCGCGTGCCGCCACTTCGGGGTGCACATCACCTGTGACATCGGTGGCGGTGCCCCCGGTGGAAAGATTCGCGTTGTTGCGAAGCACGATGCGCCGGCCTTTTTCCGGAATCGACTCTGCGTGCAGGCCTTGTTTTTCCAGCGTACTCAGCGCAATTTCATCGAAACGGATTTTGGTCAGCGACGTCGCATGGCCTTCTCCACGGCGTGGATCGGCATTGACCTGTTG
>Ga0116181_1004729_pt1 | contig 10140 bp, 8 predicted proteins | sample AD_UKC075_MetaG_FD_89752 | JGI IMG/M metagenome (GOLD analysis project Ga0116181, IMG submission 89752) | Active sludge microbial communities of municipal wastewater-treating anaerobic digesters from USA - AD_UKC075_MetaG | ecosystem: Engineered > Bioreactor > Anaerobic > Digestate | place: USA... | reverse complement strand
CCAGCAGCGCGAAACCCGCGCCCAGCATCAACCGATCCACGCAACGCAAAGGGGTTCCTTTTGCACGCCGATAGGGGGTCCCGATTGAACGCCGATTGACAGCCTGATTGAGCTGGTCCGCGCCAATCGCGCAGATCGCGACCAGCCGGCCATGGGTATCGACATCCTGTCCGGTGCACTCAACGCGCTGACCTGCGACCAGTGCAGCCAACTGGTCCTTTGCTGCCCGGCCACAGCTCCAGTTCTCGCCGTCCTTCTGACAGGTTTGATCGAACTCTGGAGCATCGATGCCGAACAGGCGCACCGAGCGACCCGCAATCTCGAGCGAGTCACCATCGACGACCTTGGCCTCACCGCTAACCGCCTGAGCGCCAGCCAGCGCCGGCGTAAGCAGGGTCGCGGCCGCGCCGCAGAAAGCCCCAAGCCCGTATCGCGCAGACAGGTACGAAATGATGATCCTCCTCGTGTCCAGCATGTGCACACCAGTTTACCGGGCAATCCATTGACGGATGGTATCTGGCGAGACCTGCTTTCGATCAGAGACGGCCGGAAAGGTTCCACCCAATGAGCTGCCTGCAAGCACCGGGAGCTGCACTGCCGATGACTATGCCGCACTCAGCAATTGCAAAAGCGCTGTGATTCATGCCTTTTCTGCACTTGCGAACGACGCTCCCGATCCTATCTGCAGTCCTGCCTTACAGGCATCCTCTCCCAAGACTTTACAGGGCCAGCGCAATTCTGGTGCTTCTGTTTCTCTGGAAGTATGTCTGGAGCGAATGGCATATCTTTCTGACACACGATGTGCAGAAGCAGACGCGACATACTTGTGCAATTCTGGTTCAGCTTTGCTCGATATCTATTTGACGAATTGCATGGTAATGGCACAGTGGTTCTGTTGCGAGGCACAGAAATCATGGAATAGGAGACCAGGCATGGACAACGAGACGATTATTGCTCTGACCGCTGATATTGTCTCAGCGCATGTCAGTAACAACGTGCTTGCTTCTGACGATGTCCCTGCCCTCATCCAGTCGGTGTTTGCCGCGCTCAGCAATGCTGCCAATCCGGCCCCGGTGGTGATCGAGGAGCCACGGCCTCAGCCGGCGGTGTCGATCCGCTCCTCGGTCAAGCCGGATGCCATCGCCTGTCTCGAATGCGGCGCAAAGTTCAAGACGCTCAAGCGCCACCTTGGCACCGAGCACGGCATTACGCCCGAGGCGTACAAGGCGCGCTGGGGCCTCGCAGCCGACTATCCGCTCGTTGCGTCCAACTATGCAGCCCAGCGCTCGGAGATGGCACAGAAGATTGGTCTGGGGCGCAGGGCCGGAGCTGGTACGGGCGGTGCATCCAAGACCAAGACGACGCGGAAACCCAAAGCGCCGAAGAGTCCTAAGCCGGCAGAGTAAGACTCTTCTGCTGCCCGAACCGGCAGACTGGTGGCGCCTTCGGGAGCATACCTGGTGACGCTGGTCGCTGCGGTACAGGTCCCACTATGGCCCAACGCAAACAGGCGGCGCATCGCCGCGCCGCCAGTCGCAATCCGTTCTAACCTGATCAGCCGTTGAGGCGGTCCCCGATCGCCTTGGAAGCAACGAACCCCAGCTTCTTGCTCGCTGCGAACTTGATGATCTCGCCGGTCGATGGATTGCGGCCCTGGGGCTCAGTGCTTACCTTGACCTTGAATTTGCCGAAGCCGTTTATGGCGACCTCGTTACCGTTCACCGCCGCCGCCGAGATCGTCTAGAAGACGGTCTCGGCCATCTTCTTCGCATCGGCCGTGGAGAGTCCGTTCGCCCCGGCAATGGCATCGATGATTTCGCTGGTGTTCGTGAACGTTTGTTCCTTCTGGCTGGAGGAAGCGAATCGTTAACGGACCAGCTTTCCCGCTGCAGCCGCCGGGGGAGTCTTAAGCACCAATGTCGGCTTATGGGACTTACCAGTCATTCCGCCGCCACGAGGCCAACGACAGGTTCTTAGCCAATGCCTGACATCCGCGCCGACCTGACCCCGAGTGTAACCGCCACGTCTCGCGATCAGTCGCATCCAAGTTGGTCCGCGTCGGCTTAGATAGTTCGCATTGGAGCCGCTGATCTGTATATCTCTCCGAATGCCGGGTTTGGCATTACTTTGGAGGGGGCCATGGCTGGGCTGGGTTTGTCGGAGGCGCGATGCCTCTGACGCTGATACCGATATCGCATGGAACGCTATGTCACGGTTCGCGGTGGACCGTCGCCGACGAGGATGAACTTGCCGGAAAGGTTGCGTTTCTAGCGCTCGGGCAGGCTCGACATGTCGCTGCGATCCTGACCGGTATCGACAAGCGGCCGCCCGCCACCCGCGCCGACACGGCGGCCGGAGCGATCCGGCTTTTGAGCGTGCCTAAGGACAAGCCGCCATATCATCGTGATGGCTGGGTGTTCCAGGCGATCTCGTGGATCGCCGCGCACCGTGCCGAACCCGGAGCAGTGATCCGCGCCCCGCATATTATCCACGCGCACAAGGGCTTCGACGGGTTCCAGTTGAAACTCGACGAGTCCGGCCAGGCCATCACAGCAGTGGTGATTTTTGAGGATAAGGCGACGGAGAATCCGCGCAGCACGATCGCTGGCGACGTCTGGAAGGGCATTCGCGACCTGGAATGCGGACTGCGCATGAACGAATTGATCCCGGAAGCCGGCGGGCTGCTCGAAGCCCACCAGCAACGCTTCCCCGAGCTTGATATCGATGGCGCGGTGGAACGGATCGCTTGGGAGGAAGCCCGGTATTTTCGTGTCGCGGTGACTGCGGACACCGCTCACGATGATGATGACGTGCGCGCTGGGCTGTTCAAGGGGTTTGACGAGGTGGCGCCCGGTCTTACAGCTCGCCGCCAAGCCGAAACCATCGCGATCCCGAAGCTGCGCGAATGGATGAAGGCGTTTTCGGGAAAGGCGATCGAGCAGATCGAGGTATGGCGCGACGATGTTTGATCCTGTCACGATCGACTTGATTAGCCAAGCGCCGCCGCTCGGCGACCTCGATTTTTCCGAGCTGCCGCAACGCTTCACCAACGCCTTCGCCGAGATCGTGGCGGCGCGTGTCCGCTTGCGCGGTGTCGCAACCCTAGAGCAGCGAGGCGAGGCCGTTATCGAATTGCTCGCCGAGATGCGCCGTCTGGCGGCGGCGCAGGAGTTGCTCGTTGCAACCGCGCCGGAGCGGGCCGATCGCGCCTCGGCCGCATTCGTGGCCGGCACCGCTCACCAGCTGTGCCTTATGGCCGAGGCTGTCGCCGCCGACGGCGCGATGCGCTACTCCAACATCAACGCGATCCATGCCGATCACGACATCTGCGCGACACTGCTGTTCCTGATCGCGGACTCGCAGAGCGATGCTGCCGAGATGGCCAAGCGGCTCAAGCGTCCGGACGGCGATATGAGCGCTGAAGGTCGACTTGTGACCGCAATCGGCGACCTAGCCACCGGCCGCTTGCGCGAGGTGATCGCCAGCCAAGTTGATGAAGACAATTTCGAATTCTACGATCCGCCATCCGATAAGAGCGGCAGCGGAATTGCGGTGGAGGCACTGCTGCGCCGGCTGCACGCGGGCGTGATCCAGCTCGCGCGCGAACTGCTCGTCGCGCCACGCGAGCGCGTCGCTGCCGACGCGACACTGGAATCGCGCCGCATCTTCGCCCAGGTCCGCGCCCTGTCCGTCGCCGTGATCGAAGACGTGTTCGACGAGGATGGTCCCCAAGTCTTCAGCGCCTTTCCCGGTCCACTCCATATCGCGAAGCTGCTGCTGGCCGTGTCCGACAATCTTGCGGAAGCAGCATTGTGCCGTGTTCCCGCGCCGGACGGCGTAGATCCGGGCGCATGGTGGCAGTTCATTCGTCGGGCCGCGCGCAAGCGTCCCTATCTCTGGCGAAACCACCGCGAAGCGCTAGAGAAAGGCTATCTTGCAAAGGGCGTATCCGCGGCAGTGAGCTTTCCGACCGGGGGCGGCAAGTCGACGCTGGCCGAACTCAAGATCGCCGCGGCTTTGCTCGGCGGCGGACAGGTCGTCGTGCTCGCGCCGACACTGGCGCTGGTCGACCAGACTGCCTTCACGCTCGGCAATGCGTTTAAGGACTATACCGTGCTCGGCGATCTCGACGACGAGATCACCTTCTCCGACGTCCTCGAGCTGCCGGAGATCATCGTCACCACGCCCGAACGCTGTCTCGTGCTGCAGTCGATCCAGCCGGAAGCGTTCGCGCAGGTCGCGCTGGTGGTGTTCGACGAATGCCACCTCCTTCATCCCCGTGAATCTGACCGCAGCCGGCGGGCGATCGACGCGATGCTGTGCATCCTCAATCTCACCAGCTACGCGCCGGATGCCGACCTGCTGCTCGTATCGGCGATGATGCAAAACGCCGAAGAGATGGCCGGCTGGGTGGCCGAGCTCACCGGCCGTCCGTGCCTTCCGCTCGATCTCGCATGGAAGCCGACCCGCCAGGCCCGCGGCTGCGTGGCCTATGAAGCCGCGCGCATCACCGAGCTCAACAAGTTGCTTGCCACCGAGCAGCTCACTGCCACCACCAAGGGCGTGCCCAAGCCTCTCGCAAGCCGCCTCGATGCACCGCCCTTTGCCTTTTTCTGCCTGCGGCAGACCTGGGCCACCCGCAATCGCGGCGACTATGCGCTGATGGCGCTGCTCGACGAGGCGGTGCCGTTCGCGACCGGCGTGTCGGAAAAATCCGGCGACTGGTATATGACGCCGAACGGCAATATCGTGGCCGGCACGATTGCGGCGGCAGCCGCCGAAGACGGCCTCAAGACCTTGACCTTCGTCCAGAGTACGATCGCCGCCGAATCCACCGTCCGTCATTTTCGCACCCTGCTGCCCAAGCGCCGGGTCCTGCTCACCGAGGAGGAGCAAGGCTGGCGCAAGCTGGTCGAGGAGGAAATGGGCGGGCCGCAGCACTGTTATCTCAAGCTAGACGTCACCGGCCAGGTCGATGGGAGCGCCACTAGCCACCACGGGCAGCTGCTCAAGCCCGAGCGCATGCTCCACGAATCGCTATTCAAGCGACGTGACGGTGTCGACGCTCTGTTCGCCACATCCACCCTGGCGCAGGGCATGAACCTGCCGAGCGACGTAGTGCTGATCGCGGGCGACAGCCGCTGGGACGTGTCGGATGACAAATTCAAGCAGCTTGATGCGCACGAATTGCTCAATGCCGCCGGTCGCGCCGGGCGTGCCGGCGAAGGTGGCCAGGGCTTCGTGCTGGTGGTGCCGAGCAAGATCATCAACATCGATGATGATGACAACACGATCCATCGTCACTGGATGTCGCTCCAGAGCATCTTCTCGCAGTCGGACCAGTGCCTGAAGATCGATGACCCGCTCACCGGTCTGCTCGATCGCATCCACATGCACACTCATGAAGGCAATGAGGACTATTTCCTCGCCCGACTGCCGGTCGGCGAGGACGATGCACCCGACGAACCTGCGAGGGCGATGATCCGGCGATCTTTCGCCGCGTACCGCAAGCGCCGGGAAGGCAAGGCCGAGTGGATCGAGAGCCGCATTGACGCAGCGCTTGCGCGCCGCGACGAGTTGGCGCCGAAGCAGGACCTAACCTGGCTCGAGCGCGTCGCCGCGTCGGCGGGACTACCCTATGAGGTCGTCGCCAGCCTGACCGCGCTGATCGAGGCCGAAGCGTTCGATGGTGACAGCACGGACTGCATGAACACGTTGTTCGACTGGATCGAGGCCAACCCGGCCTGGCTGATGCACCTGATCAGGCCCAATGATATCGAGGGGCTGTTTGGGAAGGACTATCGGGAGATCGCCGGCAATGCAGCCAAGGCCAAGGTGGCGCTGCCGCAGATCCGGCCACTGCTGACCGCATGGATGGCGGGTAAGCCGCTCTGCGAACTCGAACGCGCGATCGGAACTAAGGAGCATCTCATCAAGACCTGTGAGACCGCGCGGCACTTCGCGGTTCGCCTAGTTCCAGACCTGGCCTTTGTCGCCGGTCTGCCCTCACGCATCCTCGCTGCAAGAGCCGTGGCGGCTGGAGAAGAGCCTGCCATACCGATCGTCCTGCAGACCTTGAGCGGCGTGGTCCGCAAGGGCTGCACAAGCCCTGAGCAACTCGCGAACGCGGTGCATCTGAACTCGGTTTCACGGCCCGCTGCTCGTGCGCATTTTCTGCAGATCGAGCGCCATATTCCAGTTGGCGAGCCCTTCGAGACTTTTGACACCGTTCTTGAGCGGGTCCGGCATGCTCATCTGCTCGCAATGTTCGATGAACTCTAGCGACTCTGGGTCAGTCAATCAGCGAAAGCGGGCGCTGCAAAACGATCGTCCGCATATTGCGTCCGACGTACAGATTCTTGCCCGTGCGCTATCCGCGCACGATCTGCAATACCAGTCAGATAAAGGGTAACCGTGGGCTGTAGGCCGCCTTGCACGGCGCGGGTATGAAGCGCTGATAGCCGCTCCTTTTGCTGGGGTGGCGTAGATGGACGATAGCGAGGCGGAGCGAGCAAGTAGTCATATGAGTGGTCGTATGACTACTCGGATTGAGGTGGCTGGCCGGGTGTCCGGCCGCCGTCGCTGGACGGTGGAGCAAAAGCTGGCGATCCTGCGGGATGCGTTTGGGCCGCAGGGTTCGGTCCGGGCAGCGTGCGACAGGCACGAGGTCGGCAGCGGGGCGATCTATACATGGCGCCGACAGGCGATGTCGGGAGAACTGACCGGCGTCCGGCCACCGGCCTTGCCGGCATTCTCCGAGGTTGAGGTCGCAGATCCGGTCGTCCGCGATGTTGCACCGTCGGTGCCATCACGTTGCGGGCACATCGGCATCGAACTGCCGACGGGTGTCCGCCTGACCGTGGATGCGATGGTCGATGCCGACGCCCTTGCCCGGGTGATCGCCGTGCTCGGCCGATGATCCCGCTGCCACCCTCGACGCGGGTTTACCTGGCCTGCGGCGCGACAGACATGAGGAAGGGCTTTGACGGGCTGGCGGTGCTGGTCCAGCAGGTGCTGGAGCAGTCTCCGCATTCCGGCGCGCTGTTTGCCTTCCGCGGCAAGCGCGGCGATCTGATCAAGCTGCTCTGGTTCGACGGCCAGGGGATGTGCCTGTTTTCCAAGCGCATGGATCGCGGCAAATTTGTCTGGCCAGTGACGAAGACGGGCAAGGTCAACCTCACCTCAGCCCAGCTTTCCATGCTGCTCGAAGGTATCGACTGGCGCCGTCCCGAACGCACCGCAGCGCCGCTTCTGGCGGGATAAAAATTCCCAGATTTGCGTGGTTTTTCTGGTGCGGGATGACCCACTTTGCTAGTGGGTCACGGTGTCGGACGCAGCCACTTCTAGCCTTGATAAAGATGCCCGGATCGCCGAGCTGGAAGCAGCCTTGGCGGCCCGTGACACGCTGATCGACACGCTGCGTTTCCAGCTGGCGCAGCTGCGCCGCATGACGTTCGGTCAATCGTCGGAGAAGCTGTCGGCCCAGATCGAGCAGCTCGAACTGACACTTGAGGAGCTCGAAGGCGAAGCCGCTGTCGCCGATGCCCGCAAGGATGCACCAGCGGCCAAGCCCGAACGGCCAGCCCCGGTCCGCAGCCTTCCGCCCCATCTTCCGCGCGCCGAGCAGCGGATCGAACCCGAAGCGGGCCACTGCAATTGCCCTGATTGTGGCGGCGTCCTGCGCCCGCTGGGTGAGGACAGCGACGAGATGCTCGACGTCCTGCCGGTGCAGTGGCGCGTGATCCGCACCATCCGTCCCAAGTACAGCTGCCGCTCCTGCGAGAAGATCGTGCAGGCGCCAGCCCCGGCGAAGGCCATCGCCCGCGGCAAGGCCAGCTTCGCCACGCTCGCCCATGTGGTCGTGTCCAAGTTCGACCATCATCTCCCGCTCTACCGGCAGGCCGAGATGATGGCGGCGCAGGGCCTCGACATCGACCGCTCGACGCTGGCCGGGTGGGCAGGACAAGCCGCGCATCTTCTCGACCCGATCGTCTCCCGGATCCGCGAGGAAGGCCTGAAGGCCGGCAAGATCCATAGCGACGATACGCCCGTGCCGATGCTGGTACCCGGCAAGGGCAAGACCGCGCTGGGCCGATTGTGGACCTATGTCGTCGATGACCGCCCCAGCGGATCAACCGCCCCGGCGCTGGTGTGGTACAGGTTCACGCCAGACCGCAGCGGTATCCATCCGCAAACCGAGCTGAAGAGCTTCACCGGCCTCCTTCAGGCCGATGGCTATGCTGGGTACGAGAAGCTCTATGCTGGCAACCGGATTCAGGAGGTCGCCTGCTGGGCGCATTTCCGTCGCAAGATCTTCGAGAACCACCAGACCAGCCCAACGCCGTTGACCACCGATCTGCTTGAGCGGATCACGGCGCTCTACCGGCTCGAGGACGAGGTACGGGGTCAGCCCCCTGATGTTCGCAAACAAAAGCGACAGGAAAACACCAAACCGCTGGTCGATGAACTGCGCGCGGCCATCGACGATGCCTTGCGCCGCCTGTCGCCAAAGTCGGCGATGGCCAAGGCGCTCGCCTATGGTCGCAAACGCTGGATCGCGCTGACACGCTTCCTCGACGACGGCCTGGCCGAGATCGACAACAACATCGCAGAACGCGCGATGCGCAGCGTCGCAATCGGTCGGAAGAATTGGCTCTTCGCAGGGTCGAAAGCCGGAGGCGAGCGCGCCGCCGCAATCTATTCGGTTATCGAAACGGCAAAACTCAACGGCATCGAGCCGCAGGCCTACATCGCCGATGTCATCGCGAAAATCGCGGGTGGTTGGCCAGCCTCGCGCTGGGATGAACTCATGCCGTGGAATTGGGCTGCCCCCGAGCAGCCGCTGATCGAAAAGGCAGCCTAACCAGCGGCCTTCAGGCCACGCTTACGATAAAGGAGCCGATCCGGCGAAGGATCAGGCCTGCTGCTCCGCGTTCTCGACGCGCCATCCGTCAAACGTCTCGCGCGCAACGTTCGTGAGCATTCCAGCGAAGGCGTCCGGGTTGGCAGCGTAAAGCGCATGCCGCATCTCGGTGAAAGCGTTGAACTTCTCGCCGCGCCCGCTGGCAAGAAACCACACCTTGTATTGGCGCACGACGCCTATCGTCGACCGCATGTAGAAGTTGAACTTTCCGCGGCTGATTCCGGGCTGTCGCTCGACGACCTCCGCAGTAAAGCCGTCGACCTTCTTGGCCTCGAAGTCGACCCCCGGGAAGAAGTGGCGCGCGATGCGCAGCAGCCGGAACGCGTCCAGCGGCGCGTATTGCCCCCGCTCGATGTCGACGCCGGCAGCTGGATCGGGCGCAACCTTGCCGTCCGCGATCTCCACTGCCTCCAACTCAATCTCGGCTTCGGGTTCCGGCTCGGCTTCGGCCTTCTCGATCTGAAGCTCGGTTTCCACGCGAACCTGGCGGAACTCGCGGTCGGCGAGCTCGAACAGCGCTGCCAGGGTATTGATGCGCCGCTTCAACGCGGCAGGGATCGATTTCTTGTATTTGATCTTGTGGTCGAGCGTGCTCCACGAATCCTGAACGACAGTGCGGATCTGCAGCTCGAAACGGTATGGGGCGAACTGCACATAGTCGGGCATCGCCGCACGGACCGGGTCGAGCCTAAGGTCGAGATGCAGCCCCTTGTAGCCAAACGCGTTCTCAGTGCCCTCGATCTCGGCGGTCTTGTCGGTCACGTCGATCACATCGAAGTGATCGCGGACGAGCTGGCCCATCGGCTCGATCTCGTCTTCGTATAGGCAGACGAGGCGCAGCCCGATCAAGTCCGTGATGTGGTCCTTAACCTCGTATGGTGTGGCGCTCTCCTCGAGCTCGCCCTGATACTTCCGCATGAACTTCTTGATCGATTCCTCGCGGTCCTTGATCCGGCCGCTCGCCGCTGCGAAGTCCAGCCCGGCGTGCGCGATTATCGATTCGAGCAAGTCGAGGAACTTGTCTTTCGCCTGATCGAGGCGCTGGGCGTTATCGTTGTAGTATTCACGGAAAACGGCCTTTTCGGCCTCGAAGTCTAGGTGGTGTTTACATTCAGGAGCAGCATTTGAGTGCTGCGACGAGATTTAGGAAGCCAGCGTAGTTTCTTGCGAGTTTGTCGTAGCGGGTTGCGATGCGCCTGAAGTGTTTGATTTTGCTG
>Ga0116181_1004725_pt1 | contig 10146 bp, 9 predicted proteins | sample AD_UKC075_MetaG_FD_89752 | JGI IMG/M metagenome (GOLD analysis project Ga0116181, IMG submission 89752) | Active sludge microbial communities of municipal wastewater-treating anaerobic digesters from USA - AD_UKC075_MetaG | ecosystem: Engineered > Bioreactor > Anaerobic > Digestate | place: USA... | reverse complement strand
CCTAGAAATGTGCTACATTGAGGAGTCTGTTGATTCATGAGATGGCTTTTCGTTGTCACTATATTCTACGCTTTGTTGAAAAATCCTTCTTTGTAATATTAGGACAAGCTGAAGATTATATAGCAATCCTGGGTTTGCTATCAACACTCAGTTTCTGGCTATGTTGCCGGGCAGGTATGGCCCTCGCCAGCCTCTCCTATTGGGTGTTATGATTTTCCCGGCGGGATAATAGTACTGACACGCAGGCCGCGGCCTGCCGGATAACCGGTAACCATTTGAGTGCAAATCAAGGTAAAGCGCTCTGGGCGGATTATGGAGGAATGCAAGGGTGACAAAAGGCGATAAGGTGCTCGTGATGTTAGCCGTAATTGCCACGGTGCTCAGCTGGGCCGGGCTAAGGTATTTGCCGGACACAAACGGTGAGTTGACCGCCGTGGTCAGGGTAAACGGCCGGGAAGTAGCCCGGTTGCCAGTTGGTTCTGAGGTACTGTGGCAAATAACGGTTCCTGTCCCCCGGGGAGAAGCGACTATCGAATACGGACAGGGAAAGGTGCGGGTGTTACCCTTAGATCGCAGTGTGTGCCCCAACGAAATATGCTGGAGGACCGGCTGGATTGGTTATCCTGGACAATCCATAGTGTGTACCCAACCGTATGGTCATCACTCTAGAAGGCAGGGAACCAGAAATCGATTCAGTGGCAGGACGGTGAACGCGGGGTACCGGGCCGCGGTTATTCCAGCCGCTTGGTGATGTGGGGGTTCCTGATCAAAAACAGCAACAAAGGCAGGCCGAACAGATAGCAAGAAATCGCCTGGCCCAACAATATATGGGCAAACACCGGCCAGTAGCTTAGCCCGCTTAGTGGTGCCACATATGCGGACACCAAGAACGCGTTGACCAGCACCGGAGGTAAAGGCGCCAGATAGGGGCTAGGCATCCGCTCAGTGAGAAATCCGCTTATGAGGCTGGCTAAAGCACCCAGGGAAATGTCCCACACCAGAAAAGGGCTCGCCAGGTTGGCCACAATACATCCGATGTAGAGCCCCCACTTGGCCCAAGGAAACAGGAACGGCAGAACCGTGAGGGTTTCAGATACCCTTACTTGAACCGGCCCATACCCGAAACCTGAAAACGGGGGAAGCATAGTCAGGATCGCGTAGATCCCGGCCAGCAAGCCTACCCGTGCTACGGAGGCCGGAACAGACCTGTCTTTGCTCACATTCCCACCTCCACGTTGACACTTGTATGGTTGAAGTTGTCTAGGCGTTGACTTCACCTATATCCTTCCGGTAGTAGGCGCCCGCGAAACTGATCTGGGATACAGCTTCGTACGCCTTGGACCTGGCAGCATCAAGTGCCGGCATAAGCGCCGTTACCGCAAGCACCCTTCCGCCTGATGTCACAAGCCGGCCCTCGTGATCCAGCTTCGTTCCTGCTTGGAACACCAGTACGTCTGGGGATACGTCCCCTGGCCCAATACCGTCGGCAAACCTCTCCAGCCCTGCTATAGGCAGTCCTTTGGGATAATCTCCCGGATACCCCTGGGACGTCATTACAACAGTAACCGCTGCCTCGTCCCTTACCCCGATGCCCTTGCCTTCAACAAAACTCTCAAGGCGTCCCTCTGCACACGCAAGGAGGGCCCCGGCAAAATCCCCGGTGAGCCTGGGTAACACACATTGGGCTTCGGGGTCACCAAACCTTACGTTATATTCAAGCACCTTGGGGCCGTCCTCGGTGAGCATGAGTCCTGCGTAAATCACGCCCCGGTAATCGATTCCGTCAGTCTTGAGCCCCATCAAAGTCTTATACAAGATATCCCGGCAAATCGCATCCTCCAGTTCAGGGGTGACAAAGGGAAGCGGCGAAAACACCCCCATCCCCCCGGTCATAGGGCCCTTATCACCCTCAAACACCCGCTTGTGATCCTTGGCCATAGGAAGTGGGAAGATTGTGTTGCCGTCACACAAAGCCATGGCTGTAGCCTCAGTACCTTCGAGGAACTCTTCTATGACAATCCGCCTGCCCGCCTCACCGTGAAGCTTGCCTGAAAGCATTTCTCCGATGGCCTTTTTCGCCTCATCCATATCTGAGACTATGGTTACCCCTTTTCCGTAAGCCAACCCATCCGCCTTGATCACCCACGGCCCGGGCACGCTCCTGATGTAACTTACCGCATCTTCCACCTGTTCAAACGCCTTATACCTGGCATGAGGGATCCCGTGCCTCGCCATGAAATCTTTGGCCGCGCTCTTGCTGGCTTCAAGCCTGGCACCGGCACTTGTGGGGCCAAACACCCGGATCCCCCTGTCCATCAGAAAATCTGCAATCCCGGCAGCCAGGGGATTCTCGGGACCTACCACAACCAGGTCTATAGCCTCGTTGCGGCATAGGTCGTAGATGGCTTCAAAATCCATGGGGTCAATAGGCACGTTTACCCCGCAAGCTTTGGTGCCTGGATTGCCCGGTGCAATCCAGACCTTCTCAACCCCGGGACTCTTATGTATCGCCCATGCAAGGGCGTGTTCTCTTCCGCCTGAACCCACAACCAAAACCTTCATCAGACCGGCTCCTTTCAGTCAGTGGAGGAAATGACGGTTACCTGTAAATACCATGGCGATACCATGCTCGTCAGCTGCATCGACCGACTCCTGATCCCTTATTGACCCGCCAGGGTGAGCTATGGCAGTGATCCCGGCTTTGGCCGCCTCTAACACTGCATCGGGGAAGGGGAAAAATGCATCTGACGCAAGGCAGGCGCCTCGGGCCCTGTCCCCTGCCCTCCTTATGGCAATCCTTACCGCATCTACCCTATTGGGTTGGCCACCGCCTATACCCACAGTCTGAAATCCCCGGGCAAGTACTATGGCGTTGGACTTGACGTGCTTGCACACGGTCATGGCAAACTTGAGGGTTCTTAGTTCCTCCTCAGTAGGCTGCCGCTTGGACACAACTTTCCACTCTTCAAAATCTGGGAGCAACAGATCTCGCTCCTGTACCAACAACCCGCCCATGGCTTGCTTCAGCGTGTAGCAGCCACCAAACACACGTCCAGCTGAACCCCCTGAACCGGCACATCCACCAAGACCGCTATGGCCGGTGCGGGCATGGTTTGGAGCCAACACAAGCAGCCGTAGATTCCTCTTGGTCTTGAAGACTTCAAGTGCTCCTTGAGTAAACGATGGGGCTGCAACCACCTCAAGGAAAATCTCCCTCATTGCCTCAGCACAGTCCTTGTCCACCTGGCAGTTAAATGCCACAATCCCGCCAAACGCAGACACCGGATCGCCCTGGAATGCCGCCTCAAATGCCTCCTTTGGGGTTGCCCCCATTGCAACCCCGCAGGGTGCAGCGTGTTTGACGATCACACAAGCCGGAGAGCCAAGGTCCCATACAGCGTGAAACGCGCCGTCAAGGTCGTTTATGTTGTTATACGAAAGGGGTTTGCCTTGAATTAAGGCTTCCTTTAGCGGCGGGATGTCTCCCCCAATGGCAGGCTCGTAGTATGCCGCTTGCTGGTGAGGATTCTCCCCGTACCTTAGGGACAACACTTTGTTGAAGCCCAGCACCATAACGTCAGGGAAGCCGGCTTGAGCGTGGCTGTGCTCCTGCAGGCGGCCAAAATATGAGGCTATGCCAGCATCGTACTGGGCGGTATGGGCAAAAGCCTCATAGGCCAGCCTGCACCTGAGATCCAAGCTTACTTCCCCGTAAGACTTTAGCTGCTCTATGATTTCAGGATACCGCTGGGGATTGCATACCACAGTGACCCACCGGTAGTTCTTGGCGGCTGCCCTAATCATGGCAGGCCCGCCGATATCTATCTGCTCAACCGCTTCTTCCACGGTAACTCCCGGGCGTTTGACCGTCTCAACAAAGGGATACAGGTTGCACACTACCATATCAACCGGGGTCACATCGAGGTTTTCCAGCTCATCCATGTGGTCTTGCTTGTCCCGCATGGCAAGTATACCGCCGTGGATCTTCGGATGGAGCGTTTTCACCCTCCCACCGAGTATCTCAGGGAAATCTGTCACCTGGCTCACTTCCGTAACGGGAACACCTCTGTCCTGCAAGTACCGGGCAGTCCCTCCTGACGAAACGATTTCCCAGCCTGCGTCATACAGCACCTGGGCCAGTTCATCTATCCCGGTTTTGTCGGCCACACTCAACAAAGCGCGTCTCACTGGTCACACCTCACTACGTGTTGTTTTGGCAGCCTGTTCCCCCGCAGGTTCCGGCCAAAGATGCAGGCCCCGGCGGCTCAACTTTACCCTGCCCTGCCTGGGGAGCAGGCAAGATTTTCACCCTCCGTCCTTCTACCCTGACCCTGCCCTGGGCGATGAGGGTTATAGCCTCAGGCAGAATCCTGTGTTCTATCTCAAGTATCCGCTGGGAAAGGGTCTCAGCGGTATCATCTTCGTATACAGGGCAGGCTCCCTGGGTGATGATGGGGCCACCGTCGACCGTAAGATCCACAAAAAACACAGAAGCGCCCGCTACTTTAACTCCGTAGTCCAAGGCTTGTTTCTGGGCATTGAGTCCGGGAAACGCAGGTAACAGCGAGGGGTGCACGTTAATTACCTTCATCGGGAAAGCCTCAAGGAAGGTCTCGCCTACCAGCCGGTCGTAGCCTGCAAGCACCACAAGTTCCACACCATGAGCCTTGAGAATCTCTACGAGTTTCCGCTCGTATGCAGGCTTGCAGCCCGGCCACTTCCCATACTCACCCGGCTCCACAACAAAAGCAGGTACACCTTTGGCATAGGCCCTGTCCAAAGCTGGTACACCGGGCCTGTTGGATATCACTACCTCAACCCTTGCAGGTATGCTACCGTCTTCACACCCGTCGAGGATAGCTTGAAGGTTGGTGCCCCTTCCTGAAACAAGCACTCCCAGGGAAACGATGTTACCGCGCCGGCTGTCCAACTATCTCACCTGCCACAAATGCAGAGATCCCCGATTCACTGCACAAAGCAATCACCTTATCTACCTGTTCTTGGGCCACTACAACCGCCATACCTATGCCCATGTTGAAAACCCTGTACATCTCAGCATCGGAAATCTTGCCAAGTTGCTGTATCACCCGGAACACACGGGGGACTTCCCAATCGAAAGCAAATTCCACCTTGAGTCCCTGAGGCAGTATCCGCGGGATGTTCTCAACGATCCCCCCGCCGGTAATGTGGGCGGCAGCCTTAACCGACACGCTGTCCATGATTTTGAGCAAAAGCGGTGCATATATCCGGGTGGGCTCCAGCAGCTCTTCTCCTAAAGTCCTGCCAAACTCATCCACATGGCGGCTAAGCTCCCAACCTGCTTCTCTGAACACTTTTCTGGCCAGGGTGTATCCGTTTGAATGAAGTCCCGACGAGGCCAGCCCTACCACTATGTCGCCCTGCTTGATGGCTTTTCCGTCGGTAAGCCTGGACTTGTGCGCTATCCCTACGCAAAACCCTGCAAGATCGTACTCTCCCGGCCGGTAAACATCAGGCATCTGGGCGGTTTCACCGCCGAGCAGCACGCAGCCTGCCGCCTGGCATCCTGTCACGATGCCTTTTACAATCTGCCCCACCAGTTCAGGGGTGAGCCCGCTGCCGGCAATGTAATCGAGGAAAAACAGGGGTCTCGCACCTGAGGTCACCACGTCGTCTACGTTCATGGCGACCAGATCTATGCCCACGGTGTCGTGCTTGTCCATCATCTGGGCAATTATCACCTTGGTACCTACGCCGTCAGCTCCGGCAGCGAGCACCAGGTCTTCAAATCCCAGATGGTCCAGGCTGTAGAGCCCGGAAAAGCCCCCTACGCCCGACAGCACCCCTGCATCCCTGGTTTGTTCCGCCATCTGCTTTATTTTCGAGACCCATGCGGCTGCAGCATCAATGTCAACCCCAGCCTTAGTGTATTCCGAGGATTTAACTGAAGTCATTTCAGCGATATTCCCCTTCCAGCGGTATGGGATACTTACCTGTAAAACAGGCTGTACACAAGTTCCCCGCCCTACGTCCTAAGATTTCCTCCAAGTCCTCTACATCAAGAAAGGCAAGACTGTCAGCACCAATAAGTTCACGGATCTGTTCCTGGGTCTTTTCCGCGGCTATGAGCTCCCCACTGGAAGAAGTGTCGATGCCGTAAAAGCATGGGAACCTGTAAGGCGGGGAGCTGATCCTTACGTGCACTTCCTTGGCGCCGGCAGCCTTCAAGAGGCCTACCAAATATTTCGAAGTGGTGCCGCGTACCATGGAATCGTCAACCATTACTACCCGCTTGCCTGACACAACTTTCCGCAGCGGGTTGATCTTTATTTTCACCCCGAGTTCTCTTAAGGGTTGGGTTGGAGCGATGAATGTCCTGCCTATGTATCTGTTTTTTACGATCCCCATCTCATAGGGGATACCCGCCTCTTCTGCGTAACCTGTAGCAGCTGACAGGGACGAATCGGGAATTCCCATTACTAAGTCCGCAGATAAAGAGTCCTTTTGTGCCAGCCTCCGCCCCAGCGCTTTCCTGGCTGCGTGCACGTTGATGCCGTAAAGATCCGAATCAGGCCTGGCGAAGTATATAAATTCAAACACGCAAAGATCCATGCCCCGTTTACCCCGGGCGCCGTCTATATAACATGACACCGGGGGCTTGGCACGGCCCACGTCTGAGCCAGGGTGCTCTGCCTCTTCGATGAACACTACTTCCCCTGGGTCGATTTCCCGTATAAATTCTGCCCCTACAGCGTCCAACGCGCAGGTCTCAGAACATATGATGTATGCACCGTCCAGTTTGCCAAGGCAAAGTGGCCTGACGCCGTGAGGGTCTTTGGCCGCAATTACGCCCTTTGAGGTGAGCACACATAAAGAATAGGCACCTCTTACATCTGACAACGATTTTATGAGCGCCTTTACGGGATCGTTTAAGCCGGACTTGGCCATGAGGTGAGGTATTACTTCGCAATCAGAAGTGGTCTGGAAAATCGAACCGTCCTGCTCAAGGCGGGCCCGGAGCCTTGGGGCATTTATGAGATTGCCGTTGTGGGCAAAGGCCATCTGCCCTTGCCACATCTTAACCGAGATAGGCTGGGCATCTTCAATGCCACCCTCGTCTCCCACATTTGAGTACCTTACATGCGCAAGAGCTGAACCGCCTCTGAGCCGCACAATATCGTCTTTTGTAAACACATCAGCAACCAAGCCCATGCCTTTCTTGGTTTGGATCCGGCCGCCGTTTAACACAGCAATTCCAGCAGACTCCTGCCCCCTATGTTGAAGGGCGTAAAGCCCGTAGTAGCATAGTTCAGATGCTTTGGGATGCCCTACTACTGCAAATACCCCGCACCGCTCCCTGATCTCCCGGCTAATGTCTCGGGTCTTCACAAATCCCATATGGGGTATCCCTCTTCCCTGAGGCTTTGATTGGCCCGGGTAATCTTGTCCGCCATGGATTGCTTGTAACCGGCGAGTCTTGCGGCTAAGGAAGTATCTGTCAGGGACAAGATCCTCACCGCCAGCAAGCCGGCGTTCCTCGCCGAATCAATTCCTACACAAGCCACAGGCACCCCTGGGGGCATCTGGCTTATGGAAAGCAACGCATCCATTCCGTCAAGAGTTCCTGTGCTCACAGGAATACCTATCACAGGTACGTCCACCAAGGATGCAAGCACTCCCGGCAAGGCCGCCGAAAGCCCTGCCGCAGCGATAACCACCTTAATCCCTCTTGAAGATACGGAGCGGGCGTATTCGTCGAGCAGTTTGGGGGTTCTGTGCGCCGAAATCACCGCTAGCTCGTAACTTACTCCAAACTCATCAAGCACTCCGAAAAGGGGTTTGACCTTGTCAAGGTCGCTGGCCGAACCTAACACAATTCCCACTTGTACAGTTTGCTTGCTATCCATCGAATACGCCCTCCCATCCGTTTTCGTCACAAGTTAGACTTGAAATAGGCCCTGCGCCTTGGCCTGCCGGCCATGCCTAAAGCCTAAAACAAGCCCGGAACCAGGTGGATTACGGAAATGGCCGCCAGAATGTAGACCAACCAATGGATCTCTTTGGCTTTGCCGGCAAGCAGTTTCACAGCCACATAGCTGATGAAGCCCGCGGAAATTCCGTCAGAGATTGAATAGGCAAACGGCATCATGACTATTGTTATGAAAGCAGGGAAAGCTTCTGAAAAATCGAACCAATCGATGTACTGCACAGAGCCCATCATAAGTACACCTACAATTATCAGTGCAGGAGCTGTAGCCTGGCTGGGGATCATCCCGGCAAGAGGGGCAAAAATCAGTGACACCAGGAACAGCACGCCTACTACCACAGCAGTCAGCCCCGTGCGGCCGCCCTCGGCAATACCTGCGCTGGATTCCACGTAGGTCGTGACGGTGCTGGTCCCCAGCGCTGCGGCGAGACATGTGCCTATGGCGTCTACAGTCATCATCTGTTTGATCTTTGGAAGCTGCCCGTTTTCATCGAGCATGCCTGCCCTGGAGGCGGTGCCCATAAGGGTGCCTACCGTGTCAAACACGTCAACAAACCAGAAGCTGAAGATGGTCATAAAACCCAGGCTCAACGCCCCCTTGATGTCCATCTTGAGGGCAATAGGTGCCAAGGATGCAGGTTTGCCGATGATGCTGCCAGAGATCTGAGTAACTCCCATGGGAATCCCGATTACCGTAGTGATCAGGATACCCAGGAGGATAGACCCCTTCACGCCCTTGGCCACGAGCACAGCAGTGATAAGCAGGCCAATAAGGGCTAAGGCAGTGCCTTTGTCAGCAAAGTTACCCCTTGTGATGAGGGTAGCAGGGTCTCCCTGGATGATGCCGGCGTTGATCAGGCCGATGAGAGTAATGAAAAGCCCGATACCCACGCCTACCGCCCGCTTAAGGGTTTGGGGCATAGCAGCATCGAGCACGTTGATTGCACCGGTGACAGCCAGGATCAAGAAGATTACGCCTGACAGGAACACAACACCAAGGGCTTTTTCCCATCCAGCTTCGGCGGCTACTACGAAGGCGAAAAACGCATTAAGCCCCATACCGCTGGCAAGGGCGTAAGGGTAGTTGGCCATGAGCCCCGCCAGGATTGTGGTAATACCTGCAGAAAGTGCAGTTGCAGTCATCACGGCGCCGAAAGGCATACCTGTTGCGCTTAAAATGTCGGGGTTTACGAAAAGGATGTAAGCCATGGTCATAAATGTGGTGATACCTGCAATCACTTCAGTGCGTACGTCGGTACCGTGTTCTTTGAGTTTGAACAACCGTTCCAGCAAGGATTCTTCCTCCCTCATTAGGCTGATTGCTTTGGACACCTGCCGGTCATGAACCGGGATCTTCCAGCACACCTATGTAATTTAAGCCTCTGTACTTCTCTGCGTAATCCAGCCCGTACCCTACTACGAACGCATTGGGAATGATGAAACCGTAGTAGTCCAAGTTAGCCCTTACCCTGCGTCTTGCGGGCTTGTCGAGAAGCGCACACACCTTGAGGCTTGCAGGCTGCCTGTTTCTTAAGGTATCCAGAAGGTACCTGAGAGTAAGCCCTGTGTCCACTATGTCTTCAACCAAGAGAACGTGGCGCCCCGCCACACTTTGCTCGAGATCCTTGGTAATCCGTACCTCTCCAGATGACTCAGTTGAATCTCCGTAGCTGACCGTTCCCATAAAGTCAACTTCCACGTCACAATCCAAATACCTGATGAGGTCAGCCATGAACATGAAACTGCCTTTGAGCACGCCAACCATAAGCAGTTCCCTGTTGGCGTAATCCCTGGAGATTTCCTGAGCCAGCTCTCTAACCCGTTTTTGCAATTCTTCAGTGCTTATGAGTACTTTGATCTTGTGCTCCTGCAGCATTCCTCACCTCCTTGGGCTTCTCGGTTTAAATTTATCATCGCAATTCCAATTATGCAATAACAAATTTGACAACCGCGAAATTGTCAAACAATTTACTAATGGTACAATTCTGCTCTTATTGCGTATTAGAATAGTGGAGCACATCTGAAGGGGGAATCCAAGTGTCCAAGAAATTGTACCGCTCGAAAACCAAGAGGATAGCATTGGGCGTTTGCGGCGGGCTTGCAGAGTATTTCAACGTTGATGAGACCCTTATCCGGCTTGGAGTAGCTTTTGTAGCCTGCATAACCTCCATTGTACCCTG
>Ga0116181_1004723_pt1 | contig 10147 bp, 5 predicted proteins | sample AD_UKC075_MetaG_FD_89752 | JGI IMG/M metagenome (GOLD analysis project Ga0116181, IMG submission 89752) | Active sludge microbial communities of municipal wastewater-treating anaerobic digesters from USA - AD_UKC075_MetaG | ecosystem: Engineered > Bioreactor > Anaerobic > Digestate | place: USA... | reverse complement strand
GACGACCCCGTCGGGAGTGGTGAAGGACCGCGGGTGGGCGCCCAGGATGTTCCACAGTCGTTCATGCCGGCCCTCGGCGAACAGGTGCAGGTCGACCTCGCCGAGGGTGGGCAGGAACCGGTAGCCGTCGGCGGTGACATGGGTGCTGCCGGGGTAGCAGACCTCGAGTCGGTAGTCGGCGAGATCGGTGAACGGCACCGCCACGGCGAACAGGCCGGACTGCAGATGCTCAAGCGGGTAACGCGTACCGCCGATGAGAGCCGTCACCGATTCGGCGTTCGGCCGCAGCGTGCGGATCACGGTGTGGTCGTCGTATTCGTGGGCGCCCAGGATGGCGTGCGGGTCGTGATGGGTGCCGGCCAGCAGCCTGGCCGCGTCGCCGGGGTGCGGGGACAGATACGGGCTGGCGTGGGATCTCGGTTCGCGCGTCACGGTCTGCTCACTCCCGGCGCAGCAGCGGCGCGCGCTGCTCCCAGTCGATGGGCGGCAGGGCGAGGATGTGCGCCACCGCCCTGGCCGGTTCCAGGCGAACGTAGTTGGACTGCCCCCACTGGTATTCCTCTCCGGTGATCTGGTCGCGTACCCGGAATCCGTCGTAGGGCTCCCTGCCCAGCGCGCCCATATCCAGCCATACCGTGCCCTGTTCGGCGGTGAACGGGTTGAGGTTGACCACCACCAGCACGGTGTCCCCGGTCCGGGGGTCGAACTTGCTGTAGGCGATCAGGGCGTCGTTGTCGACCGCATGGAAGCGCAGGGTGCGCATCTCGCACAGCGCCGGGTGCTGCCGGCGGATCTCGTTCAGCCGGGTGAGGAAGGGCTCCAGCGAGTGCGCCCGGTTACGCGCGCCGGCGAAATCACGCGGCCGCAGCTCGTACTTCTCCGAGTCGAGGTACTCCTCGCTGCCCGGCCGAACCGGGGTGCATTCGAACAGCTCATAGCCGGAGTACACACCCCACACCGAGCCCATCGTGGCGGCCAGGACCGCCCGGATGGCGAACATGCCCGGCCCGCCGTGCTGCAGGCTCTCATGCAGGATGTCGGGAGTGTTGACGAACAGGTTCGGCCGCGCGTAGTCGGCGTGCTCGGCGATCTCCCGCCCGAACTGCTCGAGCTCCCACTTCGCCGTGCGCCAGGTGAAGTACGAGTAGGACTGCGTGAATCCGAGCTTGGCCAGCCCGTACAGCCGGGCCGGCCGGGTGAAGGCCTCGGCGAGGAACAGCACGTCCGGGTCGTGGGCCTTGACCTGGGCGATCAGCCAGGCCCAGAAGTCCGGCGGTTTGGTGTGCGGGTTGTCGACCCGGAAGATCCGCACACCATGCGAAACCCAGTGCAACACCACCCGCAGCACCTCGGCGTACAGGCCTTGCGGGTCATTGTCGAAGTTGAGCGGGTAGATGTCCTGGTACTTCTTCGGCGGGTTCTCCGCGTAGGCGATGCTGCCGTCGGGCAGTTCGGTGAACCACTGCCGGTGCTCGCGCGCCCACGGATGGTCCGGCGCGCACTGCAGCGCGAGGTCCAGTGCCACCTCCATGCCGAGATCGCGCGCCGCGGCGACGAAGCCGTCGAAGTCGTCGAGTGTGCCCAGATCCGGGTGGACGCTGTCATGGCCGCCCTCGGCGCCGCCGATCGCCCAGGGGGAGCCGACATCGCCGGGCTCGGCGGTGACGCTGTTGTTGCGGCCCTTGCGGTGCTTGTGTCCGATCGGATGGATGGGCGGCAGGTAGACGACGTCGAAGCCCATCGCCGCGATCCGGGGGAGTTCGGCGGCGGCGGTCGTGAACGTCCCGTGCACCGGCTGGCCGGCGGCGTCGCGGCCCCCGGTCGAGCGGGGGAACATCTCGTACCAGGCTCCGCAGCGGGCCTGCGGACGATCCACCCACACCCCGTAGGCCTGTCCGCGGGTGACCAGTTCGCGCAGCGGGTAGTGCACCAGGATGTCGGTCACGTGATGCGACAGTGCCAGCGCCGCCTGCTCCACCGGGTCGCCGGGCCGGCGCAGTTCGGCGGCGGCATCCAGCAGCGGGTCGCGTTCGGCCCGGGGCACCCCGGTGGCCGCCCGCATCAGCAGATCGGCGCCGATCAGTAGGTCGTTGCGCAGCTCCTCGGCGCCCTGGCCGGCGTTCAGCTTCGCCGTCACCGCGTGCCGCCAGCTGGTGATGGGATCCCCCCAGCCGTCCACCCGGAAGGTCCACAGGCCGACCCGGTCGGGACTGAACTGGCCGTGGAACACGTCGGGGGAGCGCCCGGGCGTCATCGGTGACAGCTGCGGTGTGACTCGGCCGGCGGCGGCGGGATGCTTGCCCGGTTGGGGATAGTGCGGCCCCAGGTAGCGGACCACCAGGGTGGCTGCGACGGCCTCATGTCCCTCGCGCCAGACCGTCGCGCAGACCGGCACGATCTCGCCGGTGACGGCCTTGGCAGGGTGGGCCCCGCAGGAGACCACCGGTGCGACGCCGTCGATTTCGATCCGACCCGGCACCTGCCAACCTCATTCCGTGTCCGCGACCCGCACCGGCGGCTCCCGCCGGCACCCTCACCGTAGTTGGTTGGAGACGGCCCGGAAGGCTGGTCGGCGGGACTGCCCGAACCTCAGTAAGGTTCCTTCGCGTGAAGGCTCTTCGCAGGTTCACCGTCCGCGTACATCTCCCAGACCGCCTTACGGCGCTGGCCGAACTATCGACCAACCTGCGGTGGTCCTGGGACTTCGGCACTCAGGACCTGTTCGAGACCATCGACCCGCGGCAGTGGGAGCTGCGACAGGACCCGGTCGCAGTGCTCGGCGCCGTCACCCCCGAGCGGCTCGACGAGCTGGCCGAGGACCAGGATTTCCTGCGACGCCTCGACCGGCTGTCGGCCGATCTGCGCGATTACCTCACCCGACCGATGTGGTTTCAGGAATTGCAGGCCGCGACGGCGACGGACGGCGATACCGTCCTCCCGGCCGGGATCGGCTACTTCTCGATGGAGTTCGGCGTCTCCGAGGTGTTGCCGATCTACTCCGGTGGTCTGGGCATCCTGGCCGGTGATCACCTCAAGGCGGCCTCAGACCTGGGCCTGCCGTTGATCGGTGTCGGCCTGAACTACCGCTCCGGATACTTCCGGCAATCGCTGACTCCCGACGGCTGGCAGCACGAGAACTACCCGTCGCTGGATCCGCAGGGTCTGCCGCTGCGGTTGCTCACCGAACCCGGGGGCCGCCCGGTGTTGGTGGAACTGGCGATGCCCGAGAACCGCACCCTGCGGGCCCGGGTGTGGATCGCCAAGGTCGGCCGAATCCCGCTGTTGCTGTTGGACTCCGACGTCCCGGAGAACGACCACGATCTGCGCAACGTCACCGACCGGTTGTACGGCGGGGACCAGGAGCACCGCATCAAGCAGGAGTTGCTCGCCGGGATCGGCGGCATCCGGGCGATCCGCGCCTTCACCGCGATCGAGGGCCTGCCCGCCCCCGACGTCTTCCACATGAACGAGGGCCACGCCGGCTTCCTGGGCCTCGAGCGCATCCGGGAGCTGATGGCGGGCAGCGATTCCGGGGCCGGCCTCGACTTCGACACCGCGCTGACCGTCGTGCGGTCCTCCACGGTGTTCACCACCCACACCCCGGTGGAGGCGGGCATTGACCGGTTCCCGACGGACCTGGTGCGCCGCTATTTCAGCGACGACTCCGAGATGGGTCTGCTGCCCGGGGTTCCGCTGGAGCGGGTCCTGGCCTTCGGCGCCGAACACGGCCATCGCCACCGCGCCGTGCACGGCGACGGCGCCGAGCCGGCCAAGTTCAACATGGCGCACATGGGTCTGCGGCTCGCGCAGCGGGCCAACGGGGTTTCCGAACTGCACGGCCGGGTGAGTCGGGAGATGTTCAACGACCTGTGGCCCGGCTTCGATGCCCCGGAGGTGCCGATCGGCTCCATCACCAATGGCGTACACGGCCGGACCTGGGCGGCCCGTGAGTGGCTGCAACTCGGCGAGGAGATCACCGGGTCGGTGGATGCGTTGCGCGAGCCGTCGATGTGGGAAAGGTTGCAGGAGGTCGACTCCGGGCACATCTGGTGGATCCGCTCCCAACTGCGCGCCAAGCTGGTGGCCGACGTCCGTGCCCGGTTGCGCCGGTCATGGCTGGAGCGAGGGGCTATCGAGGCCGAGATCGGCTGGGTGGCAAACGCTTTCGACCCCGGGGTGCTGACCATCGGATTCGCCCGCCGGGTGCCGACCTACAAGCGCTTGACGCTGATGTTGCGCGACCCCCGGCGGCTGGAGGAGTTGCTGCTCGACGAACAACGGCCGGTTCAGTTGATCGTGGCCGGCAAATCGCATCCCGCCGACGATGCCGGCAAGGCGCTGATCCAGCAGATCGTCCGCTTCGCCGACCGGCCAGAGGTGCGGCACCGCATCGCGTTTCTGCCGGACTACGACATGTCGATGGCCCGGCTTTTGTACTGGGGCTGCGATGTGTGGCTGAACAACCCGTTGCGTCCGCTGGAAGCGTGCGGCACCTCGGGGATGAAGAGCGCGCTCAACGGTGGGCTGAACCTGTCCATCCGCGACGGTTGGTGGGACGAGTGGTACGACGGTGAGAACGGCTGGGACATCCCGACTGCCGACGGCGTGACCGATGAGAACCGTCGTGACGACCTGGAGGCCGCCGCGCTCTACGACCTTCTGACCAACACGGTGGCACCGCGGTTCTACGACCGCGACGACGATGGTGTGCCGATCCGCTGGGTGGAGATGGTCCGGCACACGCTGAAGTCGCTGGGGCCCAAGGTGTTGGCCTCGCGGATGGTGCATGACTACACCGAGGAGTACTACATTCCGGCGGCGTCCTCGCTGCGGCGTACGGTCGCCGAAACCGATGGGCTGCCGTACGGCCGGGCCCGGGAGTTGTCGGCCTACCGCCAGCGGGTGCGTGAGGCCTGGTCCAAGGTGGCCATCGCCGAGGTCGACAGCACAGGTCTGCCCGAGACCCCGCTGCTGGGTTCCGAGCTGACTCTGACCGCCACCGTCGGCCTGGGCGGATTGCGCCCCGAGGAGGTCCGCGTGCAGGCCGTGTTGGGCCGGGTCAACGGCTCCGACGTCCTCACCGAACCGGTCTACTTCGAGATGGCGCATATCGGTCCGGCGGAGGGCGGCACGGAGGTCTTCTCGGTGACGACCCCGCTGCCGGTGGCCGGCTCGTTGGGGTACACCGTGCGGGTGCTGCCACATCACCCACTGCTGGCGGGTGACAACGAACTGGCGTTGGTCCGGCTGGCCCAGGACGAGGTGTAGGTGCCTGCCGCGGGGGGCGGTGCGGTCGCCGAATCGTGGCCTGTAGGTTTCCGTTCTGTGATGGTGCGCGGCCTACCTGTGGCGGTTGCCCTGGCGTGTTCACTGGCGGTTTTCGTCGCCGCCGCGCCGGCGGCGGCGGATCCGGAATCGGGACCTCCAGACGTGCAGCCGGTTGCCGTGACGGTGCCGCCCGGCCCCGGCGAGGCGGCACCTCCGGTCGATGACGGCAAGGTGCCGTCGAGTCCACCGGAGACCACCACCGCACCGGATGGCTGGACGTTGCGGATATCGGCCAAGGACGAGGTCCAGCGTGCCGTCGCGCCGTTGACCACCGCCATCTCCACTCGCGAGTACACGGTCGGCGGCGTGTTCAACGGTCTGCTCGACGGTGACGGGGGCACCCCCGAGGGAGTCTTCGAGGTGGGGTACCAGATCGGCTGCGGCATCGACATGACGACGTCCAACGGTGTGTCGCTGACCGGGACAGCGGGTATCAGCCCGTCGATCGGCTATTTCGGTTTCGACTTCCCGGGCGTGCTGCCAGACGGCATTCTCCCGGGTATCGGCGGCAACATCGGCGGCGCCATCACGGTCGGGCTCAAGCCGGGCATCATCAACGTCGTCCCGGTGACCAAGAAGCAGTACAAGGGCTCGGCGCCCTGGGTGTCGATCGCCAACTTCCGGGTCAAGATCGACGGGTGCGTGGGTGAGTCGTTCATCCGCTCCTACGCCACGTTGGCCAAGTCGAGCGACGAGGGCGAAGCGGTGCTGTCCTGGTACGGGGTCACCAAGGCTGTCTAACCGAACCGGCTGTCTAACCGAACCGGGTGAAACACCGTTCTGCGTCGCCGAGCACCCCGACGCGGAAAGCGTCGATGCGGGAGAATCCGGCGGGCACCGACTCGCCGTTGACATCGCTGGCGGCCAGGCCGTTGGTCAGCAGGCCGGCCACCGCCTCGTCGATATCGCCCGCGGTGAGCGCCACCGTGTTTCCATCCGGCGTGGTGATCGTCGAGGACAGTTTGGTGGTGGCCACCCCGGTCAGGCATGCCGTCCGCAATCCGGCTTCGGCGTTGTCGAGGACCACTCCGCCGCGCTCGTGCTGGAGTGCCAGCATGTAGCGCGACATCAGTGCCGAATAGGCGGTGTTGTCACCCTGAAGGACGACGCCGTCCTCGCCCTCGACCGGGTTACCGAGAGCCTGCAGGGCGGGCAGGTCGACCACGATGGTGTTGGTGGCCGGACAGTAGGACGCAGCTGGCGATGGGCGGGCATCCGGGCAGGCCGTTGCCGGATCGAAGCTCAACTGCGGCGGTTTCTTCGGGGTGAACAGGATGTTCAGCGCATCGACGATGGATCGGACCGACGCCTCGGTAACCGGCAGTTCGCCGGACTGATCGGAGGGCAACTCGACGGGCAGGTCACCGCGGCGGTCCCTGATCTCCTTGATCGTGATGGCCTTACAGGCCGCCGCGCCGTCGGTGAACCCGAATTGGAAGGCTGAGATCCGCTCGAACGCGGATCCATGTTCGTCACCGGTGTCGTAGTAGTCGTCCTGTCTCAGCACCGGGTCGCGGAACGAGATCATCGCTGCCAACAGATTGTTGAGCCCGTCGCCGGTGCTGAGGGTGAATCGCGGTGACTTGCCCTCGGCCACCCAGCGCACGTAGACCCCGGCCAGGCAGTCGGCCTGCTGCTCGGTCACCAGCGTGGGTACACCCTTGGGGTTGAGGGTGGCCAGCTTCTGGATCGCGTGTCCGTATTCGTGGGCGAGCACCATGGTGATGGCCATATCCCCGTTGGCGCGGCGCAGCGCGGGCATCAGCACCGTGCGGTCCCAGCCGATGGTGTTGTCCTGCTCGCAGTAGCCGGCATTGACCAGACCCTCGGTGGTCTCGTCGCAGAAGGTGCCGTCCCAGGCGTCGGAGTCCCACGAGACCAGGTCCTTGACGGGCTCGAACTCGCCCTCGAAGGTGTCCGGATAGGCGAACTTCCAGAATTCCTCGAGATCGCTGATCGACTGGCCGGCGAGTTCGTCGATCTCGCCCCCATCGGTGCCGGTGACCGTCCGGGACTCCGGTTTCGCATCCGGGCGCAGACCGGTCGGCCCGTCGACCGCCTCAATCCCGCCCACCTTGAACGGATCGGCGAACACTGAGACCGCAGTGCCCGCAACCGGGGCCGCGCAACCGGCCAGTAGGGCTGCCGCGGCGAACACGGCAGCGGTGAGTCGGGACGGGCGGCGCATGGCTTCACAATAGAGCGCGGCGCAGGTTGCCGCCTTACCCGGCGGCGCCCGCGTGCAGTCGGGTCAACGCGGCCTTGACCAGCGTGGGGTCGGTCGTGGTCCAGAACGGGGGCAGCGAGGCCCGCAGAAATCCGCCGTAGCGGGCGTTCGCCATCCGGGAGTCCAGAATCGCCACCACACCCCGGTCGGAGGTGCTCCGCAGCAACCGGCCCGCGCCCTGGGCCAGCAACAGCGCGGCGTGACTGGCCGCCACCGTCATGAAGCCGTTGCCGCCGCGGGCGGCCACCGCGCGTTGGCGGGCGGTGAGCAGGGGATCGTCGGGTCGGGGGAAGGGGATCCGGTCGATGAGAACCAGCGAACAGGACGGGCCCGGGACATCTACCCCCTGCCACAGCGACAGCGTTCCGAACAGCGATGTGTGCTGGTCGGCCGCGAACTGCTCGACCAGGGCCGCGGTGGCGTCCTCGCCCTGGCACAGCACCGGGGTGTCCAGCCGTGACCGCATCTCCTCGGCCGCCGCCCGCGCGGCCCGGATCGAGGAGAACAACCCCAGTGTGCGGCCGCCGCACGCTCCGATCAGGCCCGCCATCTCCTCGAGTTGTTCCGTAGATCCGGTGCCGTCCCGGCCTGGCGGCGGCAGGTGCGCGGCGACGTAGAGGATGCCGGACTTCGGATAGTCGAACGGTGAGCCCACATCCAGGCCGCGCCACCGGGTGTCGCCGGTGAGGCCCCAGTCCGCCGCCATCGCCGTGAACGAGCCGCCCACCGTCAGGGTCGCCGACGTCAGCACGGTGGTGGCGGCGCCGAAAAGCCGTTCCGCCAGCAGGTTCGACACCGTCAGGGGCGCGATCCGCAGCACCGGTCTGGTTCCCCGGGTCGCTGCGCTCCTGCCCGCTGGACTGTCTCCCCGGGTCGCTGCGCTCCTGCCCGCTGGACTGTCTCCCCGGGTCGCTGCGCTCCTGCCCGCTGGTACTTCCTCGTGGTCAAGCCAGACCACGTCGGCGCGCTCGGCCAGCGGGGGACCGAACGACGCCAGCATCCGGGCGGCGGTGTCACTGATCTCGCTGAGCGCCGCGATGGCTTCGTTTCGGGCGGCCGCGGCCTTCGGGTCCGATGGCGCCGGGTCGATGGCCGCCCGGGCGCCGGCAGCCGCATCGCGAAGCGCGGTCAGGTAGGTGGCGAGTTCGTCGTCGAGCCGGTCGATCCGGCCCGGCTCGGTGTCGTGGATGGCCGCGGAGAAGGTCGCCACCGCGGCCTCGATTCGGTCGGTGAGCTCGGGGCTGATCAGCCGGCCCACCCGACGCACGGCCAGCCCCAATGGTCCGGGCGAGAGCTCCCCGGTGGCCACCGCGGTCACCCGGTCCACCAGTTCATGCGCCTCGTCGATGATCAGCAGGCTGTGTTCGGGCAGCACGGAGGCATCGGCGATGGCGTCGATGGCGAGCAGGGCGTGGTTGGTCACCACGATGTCGGACCGGCCGGCCTCGGCCCGCGCCTTCTCGGCGAAGCAGTCGGTGCCGTACGGGCAGCGGGCCATGCCCAGGCATTCCCGAGCCGAGACGCTTACCTGGGACCAGGCCCGTTCCGGGACCCCGGGGCGCAGGTCGTCGCGGTCACCGGTTCGAGTTTCCGAAGCCCACTCCGTCAGGCGCGCGACATCACGGCCCAGAGCCGATGTCGGGGTGAACAGCTCCTCCTGGGATTCATCGGCCTGAGCTTCGGCACCGCCATGGACTTTGTTGAGGCACAGATAGTTTCGTCTGCCTTTCAGCAGTGCGAAACGGGGTGTGCGGGGAAGCGCACCGGCCAGCGCCTCGGCCAGCCGGGGGAGATCCCGATCCACCAGCTGGCGCTGCAGGGCGATGGTCGCGGTGGAGACCACGACGGTGGCTTCCTCGGTCAGCGCGTGTTCGATGGCGGGCACCAGGTACGCCAGCGACTTGCCGGTGCCGGTGCCCGCTTGGACAGCGAGGTGCTCACCGGTGTCGAACGCGGTCGCCACCGCCTCGGCCATCTGCAGCTGCCCGGGACGGTGGGTGCCGCCCAGAGCCTCCACCGCGGTGGCGAGGAGTTCCGCTGTGGAGCCGGCATCGCTCACGGCGGCGGGATCTGCCGGGTCGGGATGGCCGGCTCGCCGTGCGACAGTGCCAGGCCTTCCCAGGGCAGGCTGTGCAGACCCTCGGCCAGCCGGTCCCGGGCGGCACTCAGATCGGGGTCGGCCACCGGCTCGCCGGCGCGGATCAGCGGCACGGTCAGAACCCGGATCGGCCCGTCGATGTCCGGCGCGCCATCCGCGGCGTGCACGATCTCCTCGACGACGGTCCCCGACGGCCGGGCGCGCCGGACAGCCGCCTTGCGTCCGCCCTGGGACTCCTTGCCCCTGCTGCGTTTGCGCACGGCCAGCCCATCCACCTCGACGAGCTTGTAGACCATGCCCGCGGTCGGAGCGCCGGATCCGGTGACCACCGAGGTACCGACCCCGTAGGTGTCGACCGGGTCGGCCCGCAACGCGGCGATGGCGTATTCGTCAAGGTCCCCGGACACCACGATCGCGGTGCCGGTGGCGCCGAGGGAGTCCAGTTGCTCGCGCACCTGCCGGGCCAGCACGCCCAGATCGCCGGAGTCGATGCG
>Ga0116181_1004722_pt1 | contig 10149 bp, 7 predicted proteins | sample AD_UKC075_MetaG_FD_89752 | JGI IMG/M metagenome (GOLD analysis project Ga0116181, IMG submission 89752) | Active sludge microbial communities of municipal wastewater-treating anaerobic digesters from USA - AD_UKC075_MetaG | ecosystem: Engineered > Bioreactor > Anaerobic > Digestate | place: USA... | reverse complement strand
GAAAAATCTGCTCCGTAAAGACCAAGCGCAAAATTTCCGGATGCAAAAGTGATATGGCGAATATCCAAATCCAAACCAAGGAAAAGTCCGATCGGACCGGTAATTCCGAGGAAAATACCAAACCAAAAGTTCGAAATAATTCCTGCCCAATTTTTAGCGTAATAATCTGAAAGTCCTTTTGCCAAATTCTTTCCAAAGAAATAATTCAAGAACGGATTCTTCTCAATTCTTTTCGGAATGTGGTAAAAAACCGAATTATTCCCAACATTTCCCGAAATAATCCCTGAAAGAAACAGGAAAAATCCCGCGATACACGCATGGAAAATCGCTTTCGACTGGATCGGGTCCAAATCCTTTAGAAGTGTTGCCGATTTTTCAAGAGCAAAATTCTGTTTGAAAAATACATCCAAACCATAAATTATCGCGAGTGCCACAGGAAAAGCAAGCAAAACATTTCCCATAAATGCGATAAACTGCGAACGGAAAAGCCTTGAAACCAAATGTGCAAAATCCTGATAATTTTTCTTGGTATTTTCTCCTGCGGAAAGCACTTTTGCCATCGTTGCAGCCGTCATTGCAGGTTGTTTTGTCGCCAAAACGTAATTCATCAGATAAATCATCACAAATCCCATCGCATAATTTAATGAATACAGGATTGCGTGCAAAAAATCACTTCCTGGAAAATAGCTGTAAAGCATCTTCAAAACGCACAATGCGCCCACAATTATGCCGCCTCCGCTTGCTCGAAAAAACATATTCAGGTAATCTCTCCGATTGGAAGTAATGTAGTGAGAACCTGTTTCTGCGGTGTGATTGGTAATCAAATGCGACATCAAAGTGGTGGAATCGGCGAAAAGTTCCTTTAAATTATTCTTGTGAGATTTATAGTCTAAAATATTGAGGAACAATTGTTTAGAATTTTTTATCACATCACTTTCTTCATTAATCAGCATCACCGAAAGAATATCGTTCATCCTTTCAAGCTGTTGCCTGATTTTCAACAAAGACTGATTGATTTTCCCCGAAATTCCGTATTTCGCAGAATTTTTAAAAGCAACGGTCACAAAATCCAAACATTGCTGCAAATAAACTTTAATCTGCTTGAAATTGACATCTTTGGAATCAATAACAAAATCAGGATTTTCCTTAAAATCTTGATTCAGTACATCAATTTCATTTTGCAGTGCTAGAAACGGATTGTCAAAATTCCGATATTCAGGAGCCATGTTCAAAACCTCCACTTCCATGGCGTTTCCGATGATTCGCCAAGCTAAAATGTTTAAAGAAAACAGCAATTCCCGCTTAACTTCCTTTTTCGTAATATAGTCATCTAGCTTTAAAAGTAGGAAAAGTTCATCAAACTGTTCCGCAGAAAGACTTCTGAAAAATTCCAAATCCTTTTTTGGCTGCACCGAAATATTGTCCACCAAATACCAAATCGTATCTTCGTTTTCAATATTGGGCAAAAGTTTATCGAGCAAACGTTTTTTAAGTTCAGGATAGAAAGCGTTTTCCGAAAGAATATTCGCTTCGGTCAGCGACAGATTAAAAGGTTTTCCTTTAAAGAGATTTTTGATGTAATAACTGAAATTCTCAGTAACTTCAGGATTTTCTTTCAGAAAATTTAGAAACTCGTCAAAATCAGAATTTCGCAAAACTGGCAGCAAATCAATGAGTGGCTCCATCGATTTGGTCTCATTCTTAAAACTGAAATATTTGATAAGAATGTTGCTGAAACTGTCGCTATTTCGGAATTTGAACGCCATAATCTGCGCAAAGATAAATTATTTCAGACTTACATTGTTCATTTGGCGCATAATCCAATTGTGCTTTTTGTTCAAATATGCTGAAGGATTTTTTGGGTCGTATTTTTTCGGATTAGGTAAAATCGTGGCAATCCACGCGGCTTCACTTTTGGTTAAATCTTTAGACTTTTTGTTGAAATAATATTCGGAAGCAGCCTCCACGCCGAAAACTCCGCGTCCCATTTCGATGGAATTCAAATATCGTTCAAGAATCACGTCTTTTCCCCAAACCAATTCGATGATAAAGGTATAAACCGTTTCAAAACCCTTTCTAATCCAACTTCTACCCTGCCAAAGAAAAATATTTTTTGCGGTTTGTTGGGAAATCGTACTTCCGCCACGAAGTTTTTTTCCTGCGTCGTTATGCTCCATCGCTTTTTGAATCGCCTTATAATCAAAACCGTTGTGATTAAAGAAATTTTGGTCTTCAGAAGCGATGACCGCTCTTTTCACATGATCGCCCATTTCATCGTAGGAAATATAATCTCTTTTCAGTTTCCCAAACTCAAAAAGCCCTGAAATTTGGGTTAAAGTAATCGGCGGATTAAAAAATTTGCCCCAAAAAATGAAGAGAATATTAGCTAGAATGAGGATGTATAGGAGTTTTTTGATTTTCTTCCACATATTTAATGAGTAATGAGTAATGGGTAATAGGCAATAACTGCAAAAGTAAGAAATTTGTTAAGTTCAAACTTTTGAATATTGAATATTGAATATTGAATCTTTAATCTTGAATTTCGAATATTGAATCTTGAATTTTGAATTACTTCAATTCTTTCATATAAGTTAAAATATAATCGGGAAGAAGTTCGGGGTGGAAAATTTTGATGTAATCTTTCAGGATTAAATCGGCTCGAACTACACCACTTTCGAAATAATCGTTGGATTTTCCTTTTTCTCTACCTGTAACGGTGTAGATTTTTCCTTTGTTAAATACGTTCATTTTCGCATAATTGGGATTGATTTGCAGCAACTCTTTTTTGGTTTGATGATTTCCTGCATTTACCCAAAACTGTGCATCTTTCGCTTTAGTAAAAACTTCTTCAAAACTCATCGGAACCGCTTTTGATTCTCGATTTTCAGCGTTGATATAATTTGCGCTTGCATCGGAAACAAATTGGGCAAAATTGGTTTTTCCGCCGGGAAGAAACCACTGATTTCCATAAATTTCGTTGGTTAAAACCGTTGGCTTCGATTGGGATTTTTTAGCTAAAGTTTTTAATAAATCATAACTTTTTTCAATTTCGTTAAATCTTGAAAACGCATTTTTCTCCGCGCCTAAAAGTTTCCCGAAAACCAGCAGATATTTCGATTTCTCCAAAGGATTTTGTTCCAAATATTCATCCAAGAAAATCAATTCGATTCCGTTTTTTTTCAGCAAATCGTAGGTATTTTCAAAAGTTGCGATGTAATTGGTGAAAATGGCATCAGGTTTTAAGGCGATGATTTTTTCGACATCATATTTTTGTTCGTTCCCGATGTTTTGAATTTTTCCATCATCAATCAATTGATGAACCTTCTCCGAAAAAACATATTCAGGACTTGAAATCCCGATAATTTTACTTATCAAACCAAGTTCCGTGAAATAACCAACCAAACTTGCATTCAGCAACATCACTTTTTTAAAAGGAATTTTCGAATTAGAAATAGCATAATCAAACTTTCCTGATTTTAATTTAAGAACATTTCCATCTTCCTTAAACTGAACATTTTCCGAGATTTTTTGCCAATCGTTTGAAATTTTTGGGGATTCTTTTTTACACGAGAAAAGTGAAAAAAGTGCGAGAAATAGAAAAAAGTAGGTTTTCATTCATCAAAGAAAACAAAAAAGTGTTATATTTGCAAACCAAAAATCGGGGCTCGTGGCGCAACTGAATAGCGCATCTGATTACGGCTCAGAAGGTTACAGGTTTGAATCCTGTCGAGCTCACAAAAAACTTTGCAGAATCTGCAAAGTTTTTTTATTTATTTTTGACTCATGAAGCATCTTGTCATCATCGGAACTGTTTTTCCTGAACCCAATTCTACCGCTGCTGGAAAGCGAATGCTTCAACTCATCGATTTTTTTCAACAGGAAAAATTCAAGGTTTCATTTTTATCGGCGGCTTCTTTTTCAGAGCATAGTTTTGATTTAAATTCTAAAGAAATTGAAGCTTACACGATAAAACTAAATGATTCTTCATTCGAAAATTTAATTGCCGAACTCAATCCCGACATTGTGGTTTTTGACCGATTTGCTTCGGAAGAACAGTTTGGTTGGAAGGTTTCTGAAATCTGTCCAAATGCTGTGAAAATTTTGGACACGGAAGATTTGCATTTTTTGCGAAAAGCGAGAGAAACTGCCTTTAAACAAAATCGTAAACTTGATGATCAAGATTTGCTGAACGATGTTTTTAAAAGAGAAATCGCTTCAATCCTTCGTTGTGATTTATCGTTAATTATCTCGGAATTTGAAATGGATTTGCTCACCGAAAAATTTAAAATTGACAAACAGATTCTTTACTATCTTCCACTTTTTGCAGAAGTAAAGCCGTCTTTAGTTTCTTTCTCGGAAAGGAAAAATTTTATCAGCATCGGGAATTTTTTGCACGAACCCAATTGGCAAACCGTTTTGAAATTAAAAAAATTGTGGCCGGAAATTAAAAGTAAATTACCTGAAGCAGAACTTCATATTTACGGAGCTTACGCCACTCAAAAAGCGTTACAACTTCATAATGAAAGAGAAGGTTTTTTAATTAAAGGAAGAGTTGAAAGTGTAGAAAAAGTATTTTCCGAATCCAAAGTTTTACTTGCGCCAATTCCTTTCGGAGCAGGGATTAAAGGGAAATTATTGGAAAGTATGCAATATGGTTTACCGAATGTGACTTCCACGATTGGAGCAGAAGGAATGAATGGAAATTTACCCTGGAACGGGTTTGTTTGTGATGATGAAAATGAGTTTGTTGAAAAATCTGTTTCACTATATCAAAAGGATTCCGACTGGCTTCAATTACAGAAAAAAGGATTTGAAATCATTGAAAAACGTTTCAAAAAAGAGTATTTCCTGCCACAATTTTCCGAACGTTTAGATGAAATGTCAAACAATTTGGAAAAGCACAGAAACGCCAATTTTCTTGGGCAGATTTTGCAGCATCATAGCTTGCAAAGTACAAAATATTTGGGAAAATGGATTGAGGAGAAAAACAAAAACGCTTAAGTTATTCTCGCAGATTTCGCAAGTTACGCAGATTTTATTTTGCCGACTATTATTTTTCTAAAAGCAAACTCACCCATTCTTCTCTTTGGAGTTTCTTTTTCAAAGTCAGATTTTGTTGGGTGCAAACTTCTAAAATATCATCTACATCGAAGAAACACAATCCTGAAAGAAGAAGTTGACCGCCATCATTCAAAACGGAAACGTAAGTCGGAATATCGGAAATCAAAATATTTCTATTGATGTTTGCTAAAATAATATCGAACTTTTCTTTGCCTAAATTTTCCGCAGTTCCTTGAGAAACTTCAAGCTCTACTCCATTTCTTTCAGCGTTTTCGACGGAATTTTCAACGGACCATTCGTCGATGTCGATGGCGACGGTTCTTCCTGCTCCTTTTTGCTTGGCGAAAATAGCGAGAACGGAAGTTCCGCATCCCATATCGAGAACCGCTTTATTTTGGAAATCCAAATCGAGCATTTGCTGAATCATCAAATAAGTTGTAGCATGATGACCGGTTCCGAAAGACATTTTGGGTTGAATGATAATTTCATGAGTAAGGTTTTGATTTTCATGAAATTCCGCCCGAATTGAAACTTGATTTTCCACGTTTATTGGCGAAAAGTTTTTTTCCCATTCCTCGTTCCAATTGATGTTTGGCATTTCTTGGAACGTGTAGGAAATTTTCACTTCATCATTTTTAAAGAGATTAATTTCTTTTAATTGATTTTCGTTGAACAAATCTTTTTGAATGTATCCCAAAATTCCGTCGTGTTCCTCGGTGAAACTGTCGAAACCGATTTCGATAAGTTCTGCCATCAGGATTTCGTTCCAAGGTTGAAGTGGGAAAATTTTGAAGTTGAATTCTAGGTAATTGTTCATGTGAAGATTTTTGCAAAAATACAGAATTTTATGGTTCTCGCCGATTTGGCGAATTGCGCAGATTTTCTTTATGTAAAGTGATATTGATTTAAAAAACACTCTTGAAAGAAGATGAAATTGCGCCCCAGATTGACTCTCTTACTTTATATTTTTAATAGAATCATCTAAACCCGCTCTTCTTTTTGAACGACATGTTTGAGCTCTTTTTTTCGGCGGCGGCTTCGCCGCCGCCGAAAAAAAGCGAGTATTGAGAGCTGAAACTATGCGCCCACAAACTACTTGTGAAAATGATTCGGAAATGCTTCTTCAGGTTTCATACTTAAAACATTCAGTAAAAACCAAGATTTTAGAAATCCGTATCCGTAAGAAAACATCTGAATGTAGGTCGAAATAATCGCCATTGCAGCAATGCTGATATTTTTGGTTTTGTAGAGTGCGTGGAAGAAAACCAGAAACGTGTAAAGTCCGTACATCGCCATGATAAAGCCTTTTCCGAAGAGGAAATACTCGATGAATCCGAGAATGTAGCCAATTAAAAACAGCGACGGAAAGGCGAACGAAATTTTGACATAATTTGGATGTCGCTGATTGAGAATGGGCCGCGCGCAACCGAATTGATACACCTGTTTCGAGAATTTTCCAAAATCGACGCGGCGCTTATGGTAAACTCCGATATTATCGAAAAACGCAGTAGTAAAAAAGTTTTCCCAAAGTGTCATGGATAAATCGGGATCTTCGCCGATTCGCATTTCAGAGAAACCGCCCACTTTTTCGAAGGCGGATTTTTTCACGCCCATGTTGAAACTTCGGGGCTGAAATTTGGTGACGGCTTTTTTACTTCCACGAATTCCGCCTGTGGTGAAAACCGAGGTCATGGAATAGGAAATCGCTTTCTGCATGAGGTTGAAACCTTTGTGCGCTTTGTCTGCACCACCGAACGCGTCACACGGAATTTCGGAAATATTTTTTTTGATGTTTTCGATGTAGCCTTTTTCCACAATCACATCGGAATCCACAAAAACAAGCCAATCGTTTTTTGCTCTTCTTGCACCGTAATTTCTCGTCAAACCCGGTCCTGAATTGTCTTTCCGGAAAAATTGAATATTTAGCGTTTCTTTGAAAAGTTCCACCGTTGGTCTTAAATCAATCAAGGAACCGTCGTCAACAATAATCACCTCGAAGTCTTTGTCGGTTTGATGCGACAAGGAAGTGAGCAACTCGAAAAGTTCGTCTTTGCGGTTGAAAATGGCGATGACGATGGAGATGTTTGGGTTCAATTTATTCGTCATTTTTAAAAGGAATCATACTCCATAAATCAAATCCATACTCTTCTGTTACACTCCTTATAAATCGCAAGTTATCAAAATCAAATTTTTCAATAATTTTCGAAAATAATTCTTCTAAAGAGCAACCATAACTTTCTGAAATTTCTTTCATTCTTTTTAAGTATCTCTTTCTTTCATTTGCTAAATCAGGGTCATCTAATTTAAGAAATGATACTAAATTTTTAGCTTCAATATCTTCATCATTATTTGCCTCAAAAATTTTTAAATCCTTATTAAAGATAACTCTATCTTCAAATTCATCACAGCAAGGATTTAGCATTGGTTGGAAATCACCCCATTTATTAGACTTTTCTTTATTCCATAAAGCTTTACATAGAAAAAGGTTGTGATATTTATTTCTATCAATAAAATCTTTTGTAGGATTGAAATGATCTATATCTTTTTGATCCGTTCTCCCCAAGTAAGTTTCTGTATAGGCACAGAAACCTTTTTGTTCAACAAACAATAATTCACGCAGTTTTGAATTATCTCCACCTGGGTGATATTCTATATTTTCCAATAAAATTTTTGAAGAGTCTGTCTTAATCTGTTTTCTCATCAGAACTTATATGCATTTCCAATCTCTAATAATTCTTCTAACAACTTATCTTTTTTCTTTTTATTAGTCTCTTCTGAAAGTTCTTTTTTTAGTTTTTTATATTTGTCAAAAGCTTCCCTACCATCTACATTCATCAAATGCTCCAGCTTGAAATCACTTTTAAGAATATCATTAGGATCGTCACCAATTGGTGCTGTACCTCTCATGACTCCAACCTTTCCATCTTCGTGGAAAAATAAAATAAACCGTTCTTCAGGTTCAAAAGAAGAAGCAATAAAAGGTGAATGAGTAGCAATTATTAACTGTGATTTGGGTGAGATTTTTTTGAAGGTTTCGATTAATTCCATTTGAATATCTGGATATAAAGATCTTTCAGGTTCATCTATCAAAACAATTGATTTTGATGTATCTATCAAATAAAGTGGAAGCAATAACAATAAAAGTCCTTTGGTGCCTGTACTTAATCCACTAAAAGGAATTATTTCATCCGTATTTTTATTTTTGAAAGGAATTGGATAATCAACATTTATCTTGTCTATCTCTAAATTTAATTTACTAAAAATTAAATCAAACTTTTCAGATAAATTATCAATCGGATTTGGGTTTTCTTTCTGCCATTTTTGAAATTCTTTGTTCAGCTTATTCATATCTGAAATGTACCCACTTAACAGCAATTCTCTAGCTTTCGTATCGAATTTTTGTCTATAATCAAGAAAAGATTTCAATAGTCTTATAATATATTGATCACTACTGTTTTCATCAAATATAAATTCATCAAGTTTATTAAGTTCAGTTTTTCTAGGCTCAAAAACAATTTCTAGTGGCTTAGTATTGAAATATTTTAGATTCTCTGTAGAAATATAATTACTATCGAAATAAAGAACCTTGTTTGAATAATTATGATTTGGAAGTAAATTGTCAATTGTTCCTCCTGAACCTTTATGATTTTTGAAAATGCTGTTATTATATTGCACCTCATCATTTGTAAAGATTAAAGAATTTTTCTCAAAAATCAACTCCAATTTCCCATCTAAATCGTTAGAATAATTGCTTGGTTTCATCCAAATATCTGTACCATTGACAATCTCCAATCTTAGGAGGTACAATATTGTTTCACTAATTAGCTTTAACAATTTCGTTTTTCCTGTAGCACTTTGTCCAATAAAACATATTTTGTCTAATGGTTGCCCCTCTTTTTCATGACCAAGAGGATAAGTAAAATCAAAACTAATATCTTCTAAATGAAAATGCTTGTTTATTTTAAGAGATTTTATCTTCATAACTTTATAATTTACTTAAAAATAGCGAAAATAGCTAACTTTCAAATTTATGTACTTTTTTCGTTCCTTCATACATTTCGTACTGCATGAAACGACACTCTAATTTTCCGTTGAACAGTTTGATTTTTCGGGATGGCCGCAAACCTATTTTTTTCACCGCCTCCAAATCGGAAGTGATCAGCCACGCCAAAGTATTTGGATAACCTTGCTTGAAGGTGTCGCCGATTTTTTTATAGAATTCTTCGTCATTAATTTCAATTCTTTCGTCATAAGGCGGATTGAAAACCATCATCAAAGGGAAAAGTTCTTTCTTGGAATCAAAAAAATCCTGTTTTTTCACTTCGATTACATCTTCCATTTCTGCGGCTTCGATGTTGATTTTCGCAGCATTCAACATTTTGGAATCGATGTCGTACCCAACGATTTTTCCCGTGAATTCTTTAACTCTGTTAATTCGGAATTCCTTTATTTTTTGAAAAAGTTCTTCATCATAATTTTTCCAATTTTGGAAAGCGAATTTTTTTCTGAAAATCTGTGCAGGTAAATCCATCGCAATCATGGCGGCTTCAATCAACAAAGTTCCGGAACCACACATTGGATCGAGGAAGTTCCCTTTTCCGTCCCAACCGGCAAGTTGCAGCATTCCCGAAGCTAAAACTTCATTTAATGGCGCTTCACCTTGTTCTTTTCGGTAACCTCTTTTGAATAAGGGATCGCCTGAAGAATCGAGAGAAATCGTCACCAATTCTCGGTCAATGTGGAGATGAAATTTAATGTCAGGATTTTTAGGATCAACATCGGGTCTTCTTCTGTATTTAAACTTGAAATAATCAGCGATTGCATCCTTCATTTTCAAAGACATAAATTGTGAATGTTTGAATCTTTCGGAATAAACCGTAGCATCAATCGCGAAAGTTTGGTCCACATTCATATATTCATCCCACGGGAAATCGAAAAGCTTATCGTAAAAACGGTTCTCGTCCCATGCTTTAAAAGTGACAATAGGAATGATAATTTTCAACGCCGTTCTCGCCGAATAATTGATTTTATAAAGAAAACCGAGGTCGCCTTCACAATTCACGGCGCGGTTTTTCACTTCGACGTTTG
>Ga0116181_1004720_pt1 | contig 10152 bp, 7 predicted proteins | sample AD_UKC075_MetaG_FD_89752 | JGI IMG/M metagenome (GOLD analysis project Ga0116181, IMG submission 89752) | Active sludge microbial communities of municipal wastewater-treating anaerobic digesters from USA - AD_UKC075_MetaG | ecosystem: Engineered > Bioreactor > Anaerobic > Digestate | place: USA... | reverse complement strand
AGAGATTTCGGCTTTCAGGCATAAACGAGAACCGACCCCCTCGCCTGGAAATGGTCTCTATTGCGAGGTTCCCTAATGGAACTTTATTACGAGGCTCCCTAATGGGACAGAGCAGCGCCGTCTCCGGTTGGATTAGTTTCCAGCCCGGACAATGGGAAACTGAACGATTGTCGCGCTGTACGGTGCGACCTCGAACGAATCCGCATGGGAAACCTCGCCGCGACTGCGCAGCTCAATACGAGGGGGTTTACCCGGGTCGTTGTAATCCATCGGGTCATTTCCGGCCACGTCCCAGACTTTACCACTGCCACCGACGGTAGCCCCTGCCACGCGCAATGTGCAGAGTTGTTTTTCGCCGGTCGGATTCACGATCGCCACAGCGAGCGTTTTGTTGTCTTTCAGAAGGGCTGCCTGTGCATCGAGCAGCGGATTTTGTGACGCCGTCGCAACCGGAATTTGGCCGAAGTACCGTCGATAGAGCACCAACATCAATCCGGTCGTTTCAAACGCGGCGGCCGTTTTGGTGGTCTTGATCGCTCCAATGACGTTAACGGTCTGGGCATAGTTTGCCATTGCGTAAACGTCGGTATTGCGAGCGAACTCGTTAAGGGCCTTGGCGATGCCGAGGCCATCCCGGACGAAGTACCGCGTCCCAAGCTCCCCGAAGACGTGTTCGCCGTACCAATAGTTCCATTCATCAAGGGCCACGGGGATTTCACGCCCGCCGAGAATGTCACGGCGATAACGCCGATGGGCATCGGCAATTCGCCGGACCTGCGCGGCCGCTTGGTTCACGTGCTCGATCAGGTCTTTTTTGGCCCCAACATAAAAATGCTCACTCATCAGGTCGATGAAATCCGCACAGTGGCGAAACATTCCTTCTGTCCATGGTCCCACATTGCCCACGGCCACGACCTTGATGTGCGGGTCCTTTTCCCGCATGGCCCTCACAAAGGCATTGTGTTTCTCGACATACTGTTCCAACGGCATATGCCCCAATTGCCAGTTACCATACATCTCATTTCCAATGCCCCAATATCGCACGCCATAGGGTTTCGGGTGACCGTTCTTTGCCCGAAGTCTTCCCATCGGAGAATCGGCGGGACCGTTGGCGTATTCCAATTCCTCCAAAGCCATTTGCAGATTGCCCAAGCCTGTGTTGACCACTACAAGAGGCTCGGTATTGAGGACGCGGCAGAAGACCATGAATTCGTCAATGCCGAAATCATTGTGTTCAATGCCTTGCCAAGCCGGGTTCTTTCGAGGTGGACGACGGTCACGGTCGCCAATGCCATCGCGCCAATCGTAACCACTGACGAAGTTACCACCCGGCCATCGATAGATGGGGGAGTTCAGCTCTTTAAGCAGGGCGATCGTGTCGGCCCGCATCCCGTGGATATTATCTGCCGGCATCAACGACAGCGTCCCGATCTGAAAATACCCCTTGCCTGTGGAAGTGATTTCCAAACGTGCATTGTCGCTGTCAGCACCAGCCTCGAATTCGAATTCGTATTTCGTGTAATCAGGAGTCAATGAACTCACGGCATGCGTAGCACGCTCCGATGGTCCCTCGCCCCAAATCAATGCAATTTCTACAGGGGCGCTTGTGTTGCCACGCATCCAAATGTAGCCCGTGTATTTCTTTCCCGAGACAATTCCCAACTCTCCATGGCTCAAACCACATCGTGTGCCATCATCTGCCAGCGAGACCCTGGGGCTATGGACACCAACAAACGGCTGATTTCGATCCATGGTCACACACTCTTGGCGACCGATCACTTTCCAGGGGGAACCTTTTGCTCCCACAGCATAAAAGAACTTGCGGTCCTGCAGCATTTCGGCCCAAATGCCGCCGTAGATGCATCGCCCCAGATGCTCAATAAACTGGCCGTAGATGTACTCCGAGAGGGGCGGATAAGGCTTGTTCACGTCCACCTCGATCACATTTGCGGCCTCGTGTCCCCAAGCTTCCGACCGACCAGCAATGGAGAACAGCGTTCCCACAGCAATCACACAACACAACCCCACATAGGTGAACCTTCGCAGCACCATAAGTCAGCTTCCCTTACTCCAGTTTTTCCCAAGGATGCACTGTTACTTGAACGACTGGAAATCGTGACAGTCACGAACATCGTCAGTTTATAGACCACTATGTGCAGCCACAAGTGGGCAGAATTTGGGCCAGCGTAATGGCTGTGGTACCAGACAAGGATTTCCGTTTTCGGAAGGCAGAGGATCGTTCCATTCACTTCCGGTACCGCCCAAAGTGGGCCGTCGATGTGCGTTTTGGGGAAACGGAGGAGCGCTCCATGGGACAAGAGACCGAGGTCCTTCGCTTCGTACCCGCTTGCTGCAGTCGGTGGTTTCCTTTATCGTCGAGGCCCCCGCAACTCCCCTTTGACAATGGACGGTTGCGCGTTGTAAGATAATGCCATAGCGAAGGCTCGCCGCTGACGCGGCATTTGGACAGGTAGCTCAGTTGGTAGAGCACTGGACTGAAAATCCAGGTGTCGGCGGTTCGATCCCGCCCCTGTCCACTGGGGAGTCGAGGCTTTGGGGGTATTGTGACGGCCATACGAGGGCTGAGCACTAGGGGTCTAGGCGTTCTGTTTCATACAGGCAAAGCGGGGCATCTGCCGGGGCGAGTCGGTAGGTTGTGTTCTTATCTTGGTTATTCTCGACAGCCCGTCAGCATCCTGGGATAGCTATCTGTTTGAATGCCTCTACAATGATGGGATGGCACACGACTCATTTTCTTAAAATAGGCTTTCCCTGGTGCCAGCACCTTGCACGTGCCGAGATGGCCGTGTGGCATTCTCCCTTGTGGGATTCAAGGCTGTTTTTCCTCCGCGTAACAAATAAGGCCAATAGCATGGCGGCGCAACGTAAACCTCAACAAGAACCGACAGAACCCCGGGGCGAGCGACTTCAGAAGGTCCTGGCGGCGGCCGGTATTGGCAGTCGCCGGCAGTGCGAAGAATTGATTCGCATGGGGCGCGTCGAGGTCGATAAGAAGACCATCACGGAATTGGGTTTCCGCGTGGACCCGCGACGACAGAAAATCTGTGTCGATGGTGTCCCGATTAAGTTGGAGCCACATGTTTATTATGCCGTATATAAGCCGGATGGTGTGGTTTGCACGAATCGTGACCCCGCAGGCCGGACGCGGGTCATTGATCTTGTTCCTGAAACGAACCTCCGGCTATTCCCCGTGGGGCGATTGGACCTTCATAGCGAAGGCCTGATTATCGTCACTAATGACGGCACATTGGCCGAAAGGCTGACGCATCCACGTTACGGAGTTCCGAAAACGTACATCGTTCAGGTGGCCGGAGAGCCTACGCGGGAGATCTTCACTAAGCTCTTGCGGGGTGTCCACCTGGCAGAGGGAGTTGCCCGCGTTGCCAAAATCCGCGTTCGGCGAAAACAAAGGAAGAGCACAATCCTTGAGATGGTCTTGAACGAAGGCAGGAACCGGGAAATTCGGCGGATCATGGCGCGAGTGGGACATAAGGTATATCGTCTGAAGCGAATTGCAGTGGGGCCCATTCGTCTTGGGAAGATGAAGCCGGGAGAGGCGCGGCGACTTACGGCGGCGGAGGTGAAGGCACTCTATCAGGTGGCTGGTCTGCGCCAGGACTCGTGAGGGAAAGGCTGGACAAGGGCGGCCCGACAGTGTCCTTTTTCTAGGTCGTGCGTGCCCGATGTAAAGAAAGCGTTTGAGGTAATGAGCGAAGCAGCCCATTGGCGATTGTTGACGGAGCCGGGTCATCCCGAAGTTTGGTTCGGAAACGCCGAAATTGTTTCCAACGACCAAGTGGCTCGGGATACCTTCTGCTTGCGAATGGCAGCCGCGCCGATCGCGGGAGTTATCACGCCTGGTCAATTCATGATGGTGAGGTTACCCCAAACGCATGATCCGCTCTTAGGACGGGCATTCGCTCTGTACGACGTAGTGCGCAATGACAAGGATCAAGCTATCGGTTTGGAAATCGCATATGCAGCGGTTGGCCGAATGACTCGTCGTTTGTCCACCTTGCGACCGGGCGAGAAGCTGGAAATCTGGGGACCGCTGGGTAATGGTTTTCCCGCTCCGTTCGCGGATGAGCTGATCTTGGTAGCGGGCGGCATTGGCTATACGCCTTTCTTGGCCGTAGCCAAGGAGGCCCTGGGGGTTACCCAATACGGGAAGACTGCCCGAACTGGTGGACGTTGTTGTGTCGTGAAACTGCTTTTCGGGGTGCGAAGCAAGGATTATGTACCGAGCGACATTTATCGTTTTTCAGAGTCCGGTGTGCAGGTCGTTCTTAGCAGTGATGATGGTTCCGTTGGCAAGCGCGGTTTTGTCAGCGATTTGCTTGACGAAGAATTGAGTATTCCGAGCGAGGGGCGGAGAGCCGTTTATTGTTGTGGTCCGGAACCCATGATGGCCAAGGTAGCCGAGATTTGCCGCGAAAGAAGCGTGGAGTGCTTAGTTTCTCTTGAAACGCCCATGGCATGCGGGTTAGGACTTTGTTATAGCTGCATGGCTCGGATCAAGGTCAACGCGCAGGATGCCGGGTGGGATTATCGCCGCGTGTGCGTTGAAGGGCCGGTCTTTGATGCGCGACGAGTTGTCTTCGAAGACTCGTGAAGATACAGGCGAATTGCAAAAAAGCCTATCGTTGTGTGTCATCCTCAAAACGAAAATCGACACCATCAATCTGCAGGGCAAAGTTTATCCCAAATGCTTGTGTGGGCGTGAAAAAGCCTCCCGGATATTCCTGATCGAGCATCGCTGAGACAGCGGCAAGCGTGGTCTCAACCGTGAGTTGATAACCATCAGGTGTTTGCATCGTTGCCGTTTTCGTATTTCCTTGGTCGTTGCTTACGCAGCCCCATAAATCCACCTTTTGAGCGGTCTTCCCGGGCGGTGACGTTCCGAAGATCCGGCGCAGCAGTGGTTCCAAATGCTGCAAATAAGGCCAACCTCGTGCACTGACCCGGCGGGGGAAAAACAATCGGACAGCGATGATGGCCCAGATTGGCATGGCCAGATAGACCTCAATGTTTGGGATTCCCGTGGAATACCATGCGGTCGCCACATCACCCCAGGGGACTGTCATGGCCCAAAGTCGCCGGGGCCGAAATGGAACACGTCGCTTTTTCCAGCCCAACGGGACCGGAACGATCTGCCCGTTGCGGCGGATCCGACCACCTTTCTGACAGGCTTCGATGATGGTGCGGGTGGTCCCAACGCTGAGTGAGCCAGTCCCTGTTAAGGCAAGTTGCAAGAGGTTGGCTGACGGGAATGCCTCTTTCAGCAGTACTGCCAATGTATCGGTAGGGACAACGTCGAACCCCAGACCTGGGATCAATGTGACATTCCGGCGGACTGCCGATTCGTGGAGTTGGGCAATCCACTCCAGCACGTCCACCTCGCCGGTGATATCGAGATAGGCCGTTCCTGTTTCGAGACACGCCATTACCATGGGCTGAGCAGTTTGGGAAAAGGGGCCCGCACAATTCAAAACTAGGCGGCAATCTTGCAGAGCCTCCCTGACAACGTTGGGTTCGTCCAACGAGAACGTCCGATACTCAGTGTTCAGTTCGTCCGCTAGAGGAACAAGACGAGAGGCGTTTCGACCGGCGAGGATGGGCCGAAGACCACGACGGACGGCCTCCCGCGCAATCCAGGACCCTGTGAATCCGTATGCACCATAGATCATCCACCGATCAACCCGAGGCATAGTTATTCACCATTAGTTTTGACATCCAGTGAGGGCCGCCGTGAGAAACCGTTGCCTTCGTCCAATGTATCTCAAATACGGAGCGGTAGCGAAGCGGCGTCCGGAATTATCGAGAAGCGGTTAGCCGATAATCTCTCGGCGTCGTTCCAGATAGTCCCACACAACATAACGGTCGAGGTCTTTTCCGGCGGTGAAGAAGACACGGCCACGAGTCGACTCAGCCAGTTTGTAGGCAAACCGAACATCCTCACGGGATTGTGTCCATCCTGGCAAGAGAAAGATGTTGATTACAATCCCCTCGCGGGCACACAGCAGACCCTCCCGAAGTGTCGCCTCTTCTGTCCGGTCATGAGGTGGATACATGAGATACAAATAGCGATCCTCAAAGTGGGCAGTGGGTAATCCGTCGGTGATGAGAATGATCTGCCGATTTGGGGTGTCCTGATTTGCAAGAAGCTGCCGTGCCACTTGGAGTCCACGTTGAATATTCGTAAAGTGCCAGGGGATACCCATTTCCGTGATGCGAGGATCACTCATGTCGGCACGCAACCGAACGACGGGGTCATATAACGTAACCGATTTCGGCATAAGTGATGGGATTTCGCTGGGATGGACGCGACGTGCAAACGTGTAGATTTCAACGAACTCAAGGTAATCCCCCGGATACTCCTTTCGAATCAGTCCATCCAAAGCCAACCCCATTCGCTTAACATCCACATATAGGCCGCCGTACCGCATTGAGCCACTCATGTCCAACAGGGCGACTGTGGCACATTTGGGAACATTGCGGGTCTTGTGGACAACAATGTCGTCTGGATGAAGATAAACGGGGATACCTGGCCCCTGTCGGATCATGGCGTTGATCATTGTTCCGGGAATGTCCATGTGGGCCAGTGAGTCGCCAAACTCGTACGCTTTGGTTTGGGGTAATTCGACATTACCGTCTCCGATCACAGGACCTGTGTGTCGGCCGCTGCGGGCGGCCTGAAGTTGGCTGAAAATCTTCTCCAAGAGTCGCCCTTGAAACAATCGGTACGCCTTCGGCGTCAGTTGGTAGCCCTGGGCAGTTCGTTCCAGACCTTGTTCCTCGGCGATTTGCCGAATGAGATCTTCGATTTGCCTCATGAAACCCTTCAAACGTTCGATGTCGTACTCTTCCACAAACCGCCGCAGGGCCTCCAGATCAATGACGGCCAAGCGCGCATGCTTGGAGGCTTCCTGAAGCTGTTCAAGAAGGCGGTCGATGGTCTCCAGAATATCTTTGATCTCTAGGGCCTCGGGGATTGTCATGGGCCGTTGCCCCGTGAAATGATATTTGGCCGCCAGTTCATCAATAAGGTACTTGTCCCCGAGTGCCTGAACCAAATGAAGCACTTTTCGTGCGAATTCACTGTTCTCGGTTTCACATAGGTACCAAAGTCTCTCTAATTCAAAGATCTGCTCTTCGCGAAACGCCCGTTCGTAGCGGCGAGATAGTTTCTGCGGTGGCTTTAGGCTACTTCCCAACTCTCGGTAACGACGGGCTGCCAAGGCATGAACAGTTTCAACTTCGTAAGTCGCAAGAATCTTGGCCTTACGCTGGCGGAGCATTTCCATTAACGATTCCAGCGAAGGGCCTAGCCCGGCGATCATACTTGGGTCAAGCTCGATGGCCTGAGCGAGTTCTTCCTCGCTCAATTCCCGCAGCGAACCAAACGTAAGCATGTGATTGACGGCGGCCGACGCTAAATCCGGCGGCGGTTTCGTGGGGCTAGGAAACCGCAACGGGTTGTACTTTTGATAAACGTGAATGACACCGCCTAGATGCTTAGGAGATTTCATAGACGATCTTTCCACGATATTCGGCCCGCGAAATGCGGTCGGTCACATATAATCCCGCCAAAATGAACTCAACGCAGGAAGCCCTCACGGCGGGATCGTTCGAGACGTTAATTTCAAAAGCCTTTTCCCAGGCGGGGGGTACCCGTTTCAGCCGCTCCGCGTAATATGCCGAGGGTAACATGCTGCCCACTTCAATTTTCACGCCTCGCCCAAAAATCTCGGCGATCTCGGCAAGGCCATGCTCCTGCACGTACTCTTGAAAGATATCCTTGATCGCTTCCGCAATGATAGCGTCTAAAACTTGTTTTTCGGTCATCTGGTGGCCCGCCATCAGGTCTAGTTCCAGTTTTCCCAGCGAGGACGAGGCCAAGTGACCAAGATCACTAATGCGAGGGACAGCTGGTTTTTCACCCAAGATGATGCCACGACGGCGGGCGCTCGCCACCATGGTCCGGTAATTGGCAATGCTCAACCGGGCACTGACGCCCGATTGCTGGTCCACATATTTCGATCGCCGCGCGACAATACTGATCTGCTCGATAATCTCTTTCATGAAATAAGGGACCACCACGGGGTACGCGCCGTTCAGATCGATCTTAGCCTCCTGTTCGGTGATTTGGATGGCAATGTCGCGGTCACGCGGATAATGCGTATGGATCACAGAACCGATGCGGTCTTTCAACTGCGGAATAACCTTACCACTTCGGTTGTAAGTAGCAGGATTGGCGGAAAACAGGATGAGAATATCCAGATCAAACCGGATGGGATACCCACGAATCTGTACGTCCCGCTCTTCCAGGATATTGAAAAGGCCCACCTGAACTAGCTCATCCAATTCAGGTAACTCATTGACGGCGAAGATCCCGCGATGCATCCTCGGGATTAATCCAAAGAACAAGGCCTCCTCGGCTGAAAGACTGGTGCCCCTGGCCAGTTTGGCAGGGTCGATTTCGCCAATGATGTCTGCAAATTTTGTCCCCGGTGCCAGTCGCTCCGCATAGCGCTGCTCCCGGGGCCACCAAGCAATGGGGACCTTGTCTTCCGGTGTCTCGGCCAGGAACTCTTTTGCTCGGCGCGTGATCGGACGATACGGGTCTTCGTGAACAGGCACGTCGGGGATATCAAGATACGGGATGGCGGGGTCCAGAAACCTGGTAAGCAACCGCATGAGACGGCTTTTGGCTTGGCCTTTTTCACCCAGAAACAGCATATCGTGACCCGCAAGAATGGCGAGACTGATCTCCGGAATGACGGTATCGTCATAGCCGATGATGCCGGGAAACAGATCCTCGCCCGATTGAAGCGCCCGGATAAAATTGTCGCGCAATTCCTCCTTAACTGTCTTCGACCGCCATCCGCTTTCCCGAAGTTCTTTCAGCGTTGCTGGCCTTTGGGCCGAGGTCCACATGGTTGTTCCGCTCCTTCTTCAGCGCGGGCAGCTGTCTCGCACACAAGATTTCTTAATCACCCCTGGGATGTTGACCCGCTTTCATTGTAGCGCGGAATGGCAATGGGTTAAGTGCACCCATACTGCACCTCCACCCCAGTTGATCCACCAAGCGCACGATACCCTCGACCGTTGCTGCGGCTGAATTTGCCGGCTGGCATGTCGGAATGGACAACTAGTGACCACGCGATGAATATGGTTTGTGGCAACGCAGACGTGAATGGAAGACTTGTGCGGTGCACAATCGTCGAAAAAGGGGGAGCGAATTTTAACAAAGGGCAACGACATCCATCGCGCGCAAGCACAATATGAGCCAAAAGCTCCGCGGCCCTCGTCACTACGTTGTACGGGAGGACATGCCCCCGAGGAGGACCACACCGTCAAGCGCGGGTCGCGAGGTCAATGCACATTAGGTAAATCGAAAAAAACCGTGACAGATAGGATTTGATTTCACAAGGGGTACCAGAAGACCTAGTACAGAGCGAAGAGGCCGTCACCGGATGGAATCAACGCCGGGCGTGGTGTACGAAATTGGTCTCGTTTCGGAGACACTGGCTACCACTGGAATTCCCTGGGTCGGCTTCCGAAAAGAGGGACTTATCAGAGCTGAGTTTCGAGAGTGATCAGCGGTTTTGATCCCAATTCAACCGGGCCGCCGATATACCTAACGACACGGGGTTAACAGCAGAAGCGTCGCAACCGTGATCGCAGGCCCAAATCTACCGTTGTGGCGAACCAAGAACCTATCCAGTAATCTCCCTTCGCCCGTTCGGCGGGAAAGGGGCCCGGGGCGAAGCTGACTCGAATCGCTGCCAGTTTTCTCAGTCGATTCCGACGTTCGCCTGCCCACGCCCCCAGCCTCTCCCCGAGGGAGAGGGTGACTTTTTGGGATGGGCTTTAAATAGATTTCCGAGCGGAGGGCACGGGACTCGAACCCGCAACCCCTTTCGGGGCACCACATCTCCAGTCTGGTTCCCCTCAGGGAGAGCAGAAGCCAGGGATTCGACCCCGCGACCCCCAGCTTGGGAAGCGAGCGCTCTCGGCCCTCATCGAACCGGGCACATGCCAAGATTTCATGCTCGTTCGTATAATGCCCTAAAACGTCCCATAAGGAGTTTCGCCATGAACTGGAAGCTGATCTTCTGTAATCCGTCT
>Ga0116181_1004718_pt1 | contig 10154 bp, 6 predicted proteins | sample AD_UKC075_MetaG_FD_89752 | JGI IMG/M metagenome (GOLD analysis project Ga0116181, IMG submission 89752) | Active sludge microbial communities of municipal wastewater-treating anaerobic digesters from USA - AD_UKC075_MetaG | ecosystem: Engineered > Bioreactor > Anaerobic > Digestate | place: USA... | reverse complement strand
GCTCGGGCAGCCATGTCGGCCTGACTCTTCTTGATGCCGGCCAGCAGGCTCTTTTTGGCCGCTTCGATTTCCGGGGAGGCATTGAGCTGCGCCTGCATGTCCTGGAGCTTCTTGATGGCCGCTGCCTTTTCGGCCTCGGTAGGCTTTCTGCTCCATTTCCCGCTGGGATCGGGCCGCTTTCCGGCCACGACTTTGTCGTGCCAGAACTGGGTCCACGCAAAGTCCAGGAATTCCGGCGGCAGGGTTTGACCGATCAAGGCCATATCGGATGGCAATCCGAGCTGGGCGATCTTCTGGCCGAAACCGTCGAAATCGAAATTGTTGCCTTTGATCGACTGGTGCAAAGCCCGGTCGATATCGATGTGGTTGCAGGCGATGGCGCCCGCGCGGGACAGCATGCTGGCGTTGGATGTCTTCCAGTCGCTGACGGGAACCGGCTCGGATTGCAGATCCGAGCGACGAAGCTTGTAGCTGCCGGGGCCGATGCGGAAGGTCACGCTGTCGCCGGCACGGACCTTCGTATTGTTAGGGGTCAGCTTGTAGCTCGACCGGTCCATCGTATAGGCGGCCGGGCATTGAAACTGCAGCTTCATATGGACGAACTCCGGCTTCCTTTCGTTCTCATACACCGCAGTGACGTCCAGTTCGCGGGTTTCAATCGGCCCCATGATCTGATCGGCGGGCGTGCGATTCGAGATCGTCCGAATGTCCGCGAAATACAGCTCCCGGTCATCCACTTCGCCTTGGTATTGCAGGATCGCTCCAAACGCGAAGGCTTCCTTCGCCAGCAGGAGTGGGGCCATGAATAAAAGCAATCGTAAGTGCATCGTCTTCATGATGTATTCGCAGCGCTACGGATCGATTGAGGAAGGGCCGCATATCGGCCCACGCAATATACCGTACCCGGCTTATGCCGAACTGCGTTTGCCACGCCGATGGAATCCCACAAGCGCCAATCCACTGGCCACCATGACCGGAAGCCCAGGCTCCGGGACCGTCGCCGCGTTCGAATAGGTCAGGTCATCGATCATGAAACCGTCGTAGCCCGAAGCAAAATACAAGGTATCCACCAACCCCCGATAACCCGAGGCCAGCCATTCGAGGCTCGATGTCCGCGGATCGGCAATCCGATGCACCAGTTGCCCTTGGTAATACAGCAGAATCCCCGCATCGACTCCGGCAGGCACATCCGTATTGAAGAAATAGGCGCCTTCGAAGACAACCGGCCCATTGATAAAATAGAGCCCTCCCATGCCGTCATCCAGACCCACGCCATCGTTGGGGGCCGAATTGAACCCGCCATAGGAATAGCGCCCCTGCCCTCCGGGAATGAAGTCGTTCTCCCGGACCGACCCGCCATCGCCGCCCCAACCGGCAATACCGCCATAGCCGTCCGCAATAGGCGTCGGGCCAAGGTCCTCGAAAGTCACGACGGTTGGCGCCGCCTGCGCCGCCGAAGCCATTGCAAGGGCCAGAACAAGCAGGCAGCTTTTCTGTATTTTTCGGCTTTTCATGGATATTCCCCGTTCGATCCGCTCCCTTGCCGACATGGCAGGAGTTTCGGGGATTATTGAGAGCCGCGATGTAAAGCGGAACCCTACCGAGGTAGGGTCTGAAGAATCGCGATTGTTCTGGTAATGTCGTGGCCATATTGCCGACGCGTGGGCGGATATTGGCTGCCATGTAGGCATGGCGGCGCCCCCAAAACCGCCTTTCGAAATGTATTGGGCGCTTTGCCAATACCGCCCGCAGCGTGCGATTTTCAACTGGCGACAGACAAACCAAATCGATACCCGCTGGAGAATCCGGATTCCCATGAAAACCAAGCCCCTGCTTCAAAGCCTTGTCGTTCTCCTGGTCGCCTTCCTTACCGGTTGCGCATCGCTACCGGGAGCGGTGACCGAAAGCATCGACGAGCGACGTGTCGAATATGTATTGGTCCGGCACGACACCGGGACGGTGGTCTTTGAAAACGGCCTTGGGGGAAGCATCGACTGGTGGGCAAAGGTATTCCCGGAAATATCGAAGGACACGACGGCGTTTGCCTACAATCGACCCGGCTATGGAAAAAGCGATATGGTTTCCAGCCCCCGCGATGGCAACCATATCGTCGACGAACTCCGTTCGCTGCTGAAAAGCAAAGGGCTGAAGCCGCCGTATGTGCTGGTCGGCCATTCGCTCGGCGGCTTGTACATGCAGCTTTTCGCCCGACGTTATCCGGATGAGGCAAGCGCCCTCATCCTCGTCGATTCCACCCATCCCGCCCAATTCAAGGGCAAAGGCTCCCCTCAAAACTGGCCAGCCTGGTTTCGTTTGGTTTATCGCCTGGCCACATCCGAGGTGGAAAAAGAAGAATTCAATGCAATCGATGCGACCGGGGAAAGTGTATTGGATCTGCCGCCCTTTACTGGAAAGCCGGTCATTGTGCTGAGCGCAGCGGAGCCAATGAAAGCAAAATCGGAACTGGCAGACTATGCAAACGAAAAACGTAAAGACTTAGTACGACTCTACCCCGGCGCCACACAAATCTGGGTCGATAGCGGCCACGCCATTCCGCTGGAAAAGCCCGAACCAATCATCTCGGCCATCCGCGAAGTTCTGCAGAAGAAATGATCGGGTAGTCATCATTCGGCTATATACAGCTGTCCGCCGATTTTTCCGTAGGGTCGGCGGACATAATAAATGCTCACGTCAAATAGTCTATCGAATTGGGGGCGTTGGCGACCTCAGTTTTCCTGATAGGTGCGCTCGATAAGCGATTTTGCCTTTTCGAAATCCGCTGGCTCACGTAACACCACTTCCAGGTCGCCAGTGCCCCAGTGGCCAATGTTGGTGACGTCCCGAGTAAAGCCTTTTTCCAATGTAACGGATGCCGGATCCAGCTTCAGGATCAGGAAAACATGGGGATCCTGTTTGGAAATCAGCGACATACAGACAAAATTTTTCAGGCGGCGGAAGGCTACGTAGAGCTTCAACGGCTTCTCGATGATGTCGTCGCCCTGTGCAAGGATGAAGCTACGCGTTTGCTCGAAGAGTGCCAGCAACTCGGGGGAGGCGCTGGCAAGCTGGTCGGCATGGGTCTTCATCGCCAGCGTCGAAGCGGCCGGCGTCCTGGCAGGTCTCTCGACAAGGGGCTTATCGAGTTCCGAAGCCGATGGGGTGCTCGTCGCACTCGCGCCATTGACAAGTTCCAGCAGCAGCAAGTCCTCGCCGAACAGCTTGTAGCGGATCAGTTCGATATTGCGGTTGATCTGAGCGACCGCATGCTCGTCGTAGCGTGTGAAATCCGCAGCGATGCACAACAGGCGCGTACCGCCCCACTCGATCCTGTCGGCCTCGTCTTTACCTAGCTGCTTCATTACCAGCAGCTGAAAGTCGGCTTTGTGATCGAGCAGCCAATCGAGATAAAACAGGCCCTGATTGATCACGTTCTCGTTGCTGTGGCGCTTGTACTCGACGATGACCGGACAGCCGTTTTCATCCAGCCCCAGCGAATCAATCCGGCCGCGATACTTTGCGCCCGTGCTGTATTCCGTCGAAAGGAAGCGCACGCCGAGGAAGGTGTCCATCTGAGATTCGATCAGACGCTGCAATGTGCGCTCGACGGCGGCCGATTTGCCGGCCAACTCGCGGGCGCCGTTGTTTGCGTAATGAAACAGCTTGATGTCGCTCATAACGTTGCGCTCCGCGTTTCGATTGCCTGACGCACCTGCTGGTACACGGCGCGCATCAGGTGGCTCGCCGCCACCGTCCGGAATGCCTCGTTATTCATCAAGCGCACGAAAATCTCCTCGTTGCCGTCCATACGCTCGATGAAGAGGTTTTCCAGTTGCTTGTTGAACACGGGCTCGAAGTTGTCGATGCTGTTGGCCATCACCGCTTGGCGCAGCTGCTCGTTGGCGACCGCCGTTTCCCGCACCTGGTCGAAAAAGAGTTGATCTGCAGGCATGAACTCGGTTCCGAAGCGTTCGTTGAGCTTGCTCACCAGGGTCGACAACTGCACGTCCTCGTCCGGCTGGCCGGTGCCGACCTCGGTCGGACCGTACAGCGCTTCCGGTTCGCCCGCCCTCAAATCAATCGCACCTTCGCTGATCTTCTGGAGACGGTAATACTTCAGCTCGACCTCGTCATCCACCTGCACGCAGCGCCGATCCGTCTCGAAAGGCAGCTTGGTCAATAGGAAGCGTGCATAGGTGTAGAGCTTTTCGTGGTCCGAATCGTGGTAGGGAATCACCTGGGATACAAAGCCATACAGATTGCGGAAGCTCACCAGTTGGCCCTTGAACGCCCCCGCGTCTTCTTCGCCCAAGGTCTTGTAGCGCTCGACCGCCACGTCGAGGATCGCATTCAGTTGCTTGTGCTCGCCGCCCGTGGGGTTCATACGGTTGCGGAACCAGATTTCGCACCAGTTGTTGATCTCGTCGCGCGTAAAGATCTTCCATTCACCAAGCGAATGCGCAAGGTTGTTTAGCAATTGCGGATCGGTGTCTGCGTCCCTCGGCGTGAATTCGTAATAGGGCTTGAAGGCCGCGTAGATCTCGTCTGGATCATTCACGAAATCGAGCACGAAAGTGTCTGTCTTGCCGCGCGTGGTGCGGTTCAGCCGCGAGAGCGTCTGCACCGCCTGGATGCCGGCAAGGCGCTTGTCCACATACATGCTGTGCAGCAGCGGCTGGTCAAAACCGGTCTGGTATTTCTCCGCCACCAGTAGAACCTGATATTCCTCGGTGCCGAATTTCTCGGGCAATTCGGATTCCTTGATGCCGCCATTCATGCCCACTTCGGTGAATTTCCTGTCGGCAAATTCCTTCAGCGTAATCTCGCCCGAAAACGCGACCAGCGATTTCACGTCCGTATAACCCTTGGCGCTGATGTACTTGTCGAAGCCCAGCTTATAGCGCACCGCGTGCTCGCGCGAATTGGTCACCACCATCGCCTTGGCGCGACCGCCGATCTTGTGCCGCGTATGGGTGCGGAAGTGTTCGACGATCACCTCCACCTTCTGCGCGATTTCGTAATCGTGGAAAGAGACAAATCGCGCCAGCGCCTGCGCAGCCTTGCGGCGGGGAACTTCCGGGTCTTGCTCCACCTTCTGGATCAGCCTGTAGTAACGCTTGTAGCAGGTGTAGTTGGCCAGAACGTCGTGGATGAAGCCCTCTTCAATCGCCTGCCGCATGCTGTAGTGATGGAAGGGTGCCTGCCCGTCCGGCCCCGGCTCGTTGAATACGCACAGGGTCTTGAACTTCGGCGTCGCAGTGAAGGCGAAAAAGCTCAGGTTCGGCTGCATGGGGCGCTTCAATTGCTCGCGCAACATCGCCTTCTTTGCTTCCTCGCTCAGTGCCTCTTCGTCCATGTCGAGCAACTGTTCGGCAAGCGCGGCTTCTATGCCGTCCCGGTTCAGGATCTTGCGCAGTTCCATTGCCGTCTCGCCGCTCTGCGAGCTGTGTGCTTCATCGACGATCACCGCGAAGCGTTTGCCTGCCGTGCTGATCTTTACCGTATGGCCCTTGCCTTCCAGCGTGCGGATGGCCTGGGCGATAAAGGGAAACTTCTGGATCGTCGAGATGATCACCGGCACCCCGTCGGCGAGCGCCTTGGCGAGCTGCTGCGTGTTTTCATCAATCCTCTGCACCACGCCCAGCTTGTGCTCAAACTGGAAAATGGTGTCCTGCAACTGCTGATCGAGCACGCGGCGATCGGTGATCACCACCACCGAATGGAAGATCTTTTCGTCCTTCGCGTCGTGCAGGCTCGACAGCCGGTGTGCCAGCCAGGCGATGGAATTGGATTTGCCCGAGCCCGCCGAATGCTGGATCAGGTAGTTATGCCCGGCCCCTTGCCGCTGAGCGTGGCGGCAGAGCGCACGCACCGCATCGAGCTGGTGATAGCGCGGGAAGATCAGGGTTTCCTTGCGCAGGCGCTTGATGCCCTGCTCGGTGACCACCGTCTTCTCGTCCACGTCCAGGTGGATGAATCGGGCAAGGATGTCCATCAGGCTGTCGCGTGCCAGCACCTCGCGCCACAGGTAGGCGGTGCGCACGTCGCCTTCCACCGGCGGATTGCCCGCGCCAAAAGCGTACCCTTTGTTGAAGGGCAGGAAGAACGTTTCCTTCCCCTCCAGCCGGGTCGTCATGAACACCTGCTCGGTATCCACCGCAAAGTGGACGAGGCAGCGCTGCTTGAAGGCAAACAGGATGTCTTTCGGGTCGCGCTCGAAACGGAACTGGCGCTTGGCGTTCTCCACGCTCCAGTGGGTGGCCGACATTGGGTTCTTCAGTTCCAGCGTCGCCACCGGCAGGCCATTGACCGCCAGCACCACATCGGGAATCGCGCCGGTCTGCGTCCTGACCTGCCGCGCGATGGTGAGGCGGTTATCCCGGTAGCGTTCAGTTGCTGTCGGATCGAGCCCGGTATTCGGCGCGAAGTAGGCCAGCCGCACCGTCTTGCCCACGCATTTGAACCCTTCGCGCAACACCGCCAGCGCACCCTTACCGGCCAGTTCCTTCACCAGACTGTCGACCAGCACCGCCGGCGCACGCTGGGCGTCGAGCTTTTCCAGGCGCTCCCACACTTTGGGCTGGGTCGCCCGAACGAAGGCCAGCACTTCGTGGGGGAACAGGCCGGAATCCGCGTCATAGGCCGCCGCATCCCCCTTCAGATAGCCGCCCTCACCGATCAGCGCGTGCTCGATGTCGTTCTCGAAATCGACTTCCTTGTGCATCCCGTTCCCCTTAAATCGGGTCGCCATCTCACCGCAGAAATGGTGAGCATCCTTACCTTGTGGCGTCTTCAAGGTAAGGAAAACCGTGTTTCCTTACCTTACGAAACGATCAAGTCCGCGCCTCAGTCGGGGCCATCCGCCTGCAACAGGCTCTTCTCCAGCGCTTCGATGCTGGGCAGGCTGGTCTGCAGCTCGGCAGGCAACGCCTCGACTAACTGGTATTCGGCCACGCCAATCGGCTTGTTCGAGTCGCGCAGCGTGTATTCAGCCACCACCTTGTTCTTGCTCTTGCACAGCAGCAGCCCGATGCTCGGGTTGTCCTGCTCGGTCTTCATCTGGGTATCCACCGCCGTGAGGTAGAAGCCGAGCTGGCCGGCATGCTCGGGCTTGAAGGCACCCGCCTTCAGCTCGACCACCACGTAGCAACGCAGTTTGAGGTGATAAAAGAGCAGATCGATGAAGAAGTCCTCGCCGCCCACCTCGATATGCACCTGTCGCCCGACGAAAGCGAAACCCGCCCCCAACTCCAACAGAAAGCGGGTGATATGGCCGACGATGGCCTCCTCGATGGCGCGCTCCTGCGCCTCTTCGCCCAGGCCGAGGAAGTCGAGGCGGTAGGGGTCCTTGAGCGATTCGCGGGCCAGATCAGACTGCGACGCGGGCAGGCTCGCTGCAAAATTGGTGACCGCTTGGCCGCTACGCGCCCGCAGGCCGGTCTCGATCTGCATCACCAGAATGTTGCGCGACCAGTTGTTCTGCACCGCCTTGGCCAGATACCAATCCCGCTCTTCACGGGTTTTGAGCTTGTCGATCAGGGTGCACAGGTGGAACCAGGGCAATCGTGCAGCAGCTTGCTGCACAAATTCGGCCTCAGGCCACGCCTCCGCAAAGGCCCGCATGTACTTGAGGTTGCGCGGCGAGAAGCCCTTCATGTCCGGAAAGGCCGAGCGCAGATCCTGCGCCAGCCGCTCGATCACCTTGGCACCCCAGCCCTCGCGGTCCTGCCGCGCCAGAATGTCCCGCCCGATCTGCCAGTACAGCAACACCAGCTCACGATTCACCGCCAGCGTGGCCCGCTGCTGCGCGGTGTGGATGCGCGACTTCAACTCCGCCGCCAGGCAGAGTAGTCACCGGGTAGGGGCACGATCTCAGGCATGGGCGGTCTCCTCGGCAGCTTCGGGCAGCTTGAAGCCACGTACGTCGATCTTGCCGGTGACGGCGTTGGTGATGAGGGCAGAGCGGTATTCCTGAAGGCGGTCCATCACCGATTCGATACTACGCTTCTGGGCATCCAGATCCGTCAGCCACGCGCGAACCTTTCCCACGATTGCCGTTTGAATATCCGGCGGGGGAACCGGAAGACGAATGTTCTTGAAAATATCCGTCCGCAATACTTTTGTTCCATGCGCAGATTCTTCCACCACGCTCAGAACGAGTGGCTGAATTCCTTTCAACATAAGTGCCAAATACTCGTTATCGAGGCTTGTGGTGAGTGCTTTCATATCCTGATTCACTGTCGCAGGAACGGTATTAATAGCCACCGGAAACGTGTGTGCCAGGATCATTCCCCGAACGACGATGAGCACACGACCAGACTCATGCAAAGCGATTCCCGTGTCTTGAAGCGCCTCACTTGTCAGCGTGTCTATCGAATCCGACAGAAATTCTTTTTTCATATCCTTGGGCGTAATCCAAGGTATATCACCGCCCCAATATTCAGGCTTACCTGTGCTTGGGGTCATTCCACCTGCCATCGTGCTGAGAAAACGGAGCCGCTTGGTCGTCCAGTCATAAGGAATTTCACCAAGCCATTTCACCCCCGAATCCTTCATTGATACAGACGGGTCAAGGCCCTTAGTGACGGCGTGGCTAATGAGGGCGCTGCGCTTTTCGGCCAGCTTTTCGAGCAGGGCCTGCTTCTTGGCAATCAGCGCATCGATCTGCGCGGTCTTGTAGTCGAGGAAGCGGGCAATACTCTGTTGTTCATCGAAATCAGGGGCGCAAAACGAAATTGCCCCTAAATCCTGTTGAGTCATGCTGGGTAAAGCTGTGCTTGTTGTAAACTTTACAAAAGTGATAGTTAGCGCACAGTAGTACAAAAATTTCGCACTGACATTATGCTCCACCACCGTATAAAACATAGTGTCGACGGTCCAGAACGGACCATTGATGTATAGGGGTCGATCTATCGTCCCTTTTCTGCCGAGCAAGACAGACTCTCCGTTGTAGAGCCACTTACTTGCTTTGGCAAATTCGCCACCTGAGCCAATTACTGGAAATCCTACATCAGAGATAACTTCCTTGTAGTCTTGGCCATTTTTAATTCTCGCCATGAACTTAAGACGAGTTAATTTCCAGTGAATAGGGATTTTTGCAACGTCTGATTTATCCACATTCTTGTATTGTGGGTAGGAGGGGTAATGCATCAAACCACCTCACCCAGCATCGCAATGATCTCCTTCTCCAACACGCTGATTTCGGCGGCGATGGTCTCCAGCGGGCGGGGCGGCTGGTAGACGTAGAAGTGCCGCGTGAGCGGAATCTCGTAGCCGACGCGGGTCTTGTCGTGGGCGATCCAGGCGTCCTTCACATGGGGCAGGACTTCGGCTTCGAGGTAAGCCTCGCAGTGGGCCTTGACCAGTTTGAGCAGCTTGTCGTGGCCGGTTTCGTTGTCGTAGCCGAGGGGCAGCGGCAGCGCGATGTCGGCCGGCAGGGACACGATCTCGGTGTCGCGCAGCTCGGCGTCGGGCTCGATGCGGCCTTTCGCGTCGCGGCAGATGTCGGCCTCCGGGTCGCGCTCGGAGAGCGCGGCGAGCACGGCCTTGCGCACCGGGGCGGCGAGCCTGAGGCCGACCTTGTGCAAGGCGGCATCCAGCACTTTTTCGAAAGCCGGGCGGTTGCGGTGGAGGATGCTGCCGTCCATGCCCTGCAGCGCGCTGCGGATGGCGGCCTGCAGCTGCTGTCCGGCGGCGACTTCGGCGGCGTGCTCGGCTTCGTTCTTGCGTTTCTTGCTGGTAGCGAGATTGGCGAAGGCGCTCTGGTCGTCGAGTTTGGCGATGCGCTCGGGGCTGGCCTGGAAATTGAGGCGCAGCGGGCGCTCGACGGTGATCTTGAGGTAGCCGAAATCGCGGTTGTCGAAGAGCTTGCTGCAGATGCGCTGTACCTTGGCGGGCTTGCCGTCCACCTCGTCCATGACCTCGGCCTTCGCGTCGTGTTCGTGGCCTGCGTAGAGATTGACCAGCGCCCTGATGTGATCGTCGGCCAACTCGTTGCGCTTGTTGCCGAGGCTCTTGTCCATCTTTTTGAAGTGGCGGGTGCCGTCGATGAGCTGAACCTTGCCGCGGCGGTGGGCGGGCTTTTTGTTGGTGACCAGCCAGATGTAGGTGTAGATGCCGGTGTTGTAGAACATCTGGTCCGGCAGGGCGATGACGGC
>Ga0116181_1004713_pt1 | contig 10159 bp, 9 predicted proteins | sample AD_UKC075_MetaG_FD_89752 | JGI IMG/M metagenome (GOLD analysis project Ga0116181, IMG submission 89752) | Active sludge microbial communities of municipal wastewater-treating anaerobic digesters from USA - AD_UKC075_MetaG | ecosystem: Engineered > Bioreactor > Anaerobic > Digestate | place: USA... | reverse complement strand
GACCGCTGCATCTCGGTGTTGAGGTCGATCGGCTCGATCTTGTCCCCACCGGTCGGCGGCGGCGGCACCGTGCCCATGTCGACCACAGGCTCCTGCACCTCGTCGGCGTCGTCGGCGACCTCGGCGTCGATCGGCTCGTCGGGCTCGATGGGCGGCTGCTCACTCACAAGAATTCCTCACTGCAACAACGAGATTGGCGCCAGCACACGGCATACCGGCTAGATGTCAAGGAAACGCACGTCCCGGGCGTTGCGCTGGATGAACGAGCGGCGCGACTCGACGTCTTCGCCCATGAGGATCGAGAAGATCTCGTCCGCGGCCGCCGCGTCGGCCAGGGTGACCTGCAGCAGGGTGCGGGTGTCGGGATCCATCGTGGTGTCGCGCAGCTCGGCGGGGTTCATCTCGCCCAGACCCTTGTAACGCTGGATCGCGTTGTCTTTGGGCAGCCGGCGCCCGGCGGCCTGGCCCTGGGCGACCAGGCCGTCGCGCTCGCGGTCGGAGTAGGCGAACTCGTGCGGGGCATTGGTCCACTTGAGCCGGTAGAGCGGCGGCTGGGCGAGGTAGACGTAGCCGGCGTCGATGAGCGGGCGCATGAACCGGAAGAGCAGGGTCAGCAACAGCGTGCGGATGTGCATGCCGTCGACGTCGGCATCGGCCATCAGGACGATCTTGTGATAGCGCGCCTTGGCCAGGTCGAAGTCCTCGCCGATGCCGGTGCCGAAGGCCGACACGAGAGCCTGCACCTCGTTGTTGCCGATGATCTTGTCGATCCGGGCCTTTTCGACGTTGAGGATCTTGCCGCGGATCGGCAGGATCGCCTGGGTCTCGGGGTCGCGGCCCTGCACGGCCGAGCCGCCCGCCGAGTCACCCTCGACGATGAAGACTTCGGAGATCGACGGGTCCTTGGACTGGCAGTCGCGCAATTTGCCTGGTAGGCCGCCGGATTCGAGCAGGCCCTTGCGGCGGGTGTTTTCCCGGGCCTTGCGGGCGGCGACCCGAGCGGCAGCGGCCTGCACGGCCTTGCCGACGATGTCCTTGCCCTCGCGCGGGTGGGTCTCCAGCCAGTGGCCGAACTCGTCGGTCATGGCCCGCTGGACGAACCCCTTGACCTCGGAGTTGCCCAGCTTGGTCTTGGTCTGACCCTCGAACTGCGGTTCGCCGAGCTTGACCGACACGACGGCGGTGAGGCCCTCGCGGATGTCGTCGCCGGTGAGGTTTTCGTCCTTGTCCTTGAGGATGTTGTTCTTGCGCGCGAATTCGTTGACCAGCTTGGTCATCGCGGCGCGGAAGCCCTCCTCGTGGGTGCCGCCCTCGTGGGTGTTGATCGTGTTGGCGTAGGTGTGCACCGATTCGCTGTATGCCGTGGTCCACTGCATCGCGAGCTCAAGAGACAGCGAGCGAGCCTCGTCCTCGGACTCGATGGCGATGATCTCGGGGTGCACGGGCTCGGACTTCTTGGAGCCGACCAAGTGCTTGACGTAGTCGACCAGCCCGCCGTCATAGCGATAGGAGACCTTGCGGGCCTTGACCTTGGGGCGGGCGGCCGGGTCAGCCGAGTCGGCGGCGACGAGCTTCTCGACGTGGCCGTCGAGGTTGTCGAGGTCCACCTCGTCCTCGTCTTCGGCATCGGGGTCAGGGCGCTCGTCGACGAGGTTGATGGTCAGGCCCTTGTTGAGGAAGGCCATCTGCTGGAAGCGCGCCCGGATCGTCTCGAAGTCATAGACGGTCGTCTCGAAAATCTCGGGGCTGGCCCAGAAGGTGACCGTCGTGCCGGTGTCGGTGGTGGCCTCCATCTTGGCCAGCGGGGCCGTCGCGACTCCGTGGTCGAAGGTGATCCGGAAGACGTGACCCTTCTGGCGCACCTCGGCGTCCAGCCGTGAGGACAGCGCGTTGACGACCGACGAGCCGACGCCGTGCAGACCACCGGACACCTTGTAGCCGCCGCCGCCGAACTTGCCACCGGCGTGCAGCTGGGTCAAGACGAGCTCGACCGCGCTCACGCCCTCGGTGGGGTGCATGTCGGTGGGGATGCCGCGGCCGTTGTCGCGGACCCTCACCCCGCCGTCGGCCAGCAGCGTGACATCGATCGTGTCGGCATACCCCGCCAACGCCTCATCGACCGCGTTGTCGACGATCTCCCACACCAGGTGGTGCAGGCCGCGCTCGCCGGTCGACCCGATATACATCCCGGGCCGCTTGCGGACAGCTTCCAGCCCCTCCAGCACGGTGATGGCAGACGCGTCGTATGCCGTGTCGTTGCCTCCCACCGACGGCGCGGCTTTGGCGGGCGGAGGGGACGCGCTGGCCGCTGCGGTGCTCACCGCGTTGCTCACCGCGGTGCGCTCACCGGCGCCGGTGTCGGTCGGGTTGGTCTGGCTGTCGGCCACAATGCTCCTCGTTGGTCCTGCAGCGGCGGACCACCACCACACCGGAATCGGCCATGCGGGCCGGGTGCGGCGATCGTCCGCCGTAACCCTCTAATCTTACGGGGTTTCTCGACCCAAACCGGCCTGACACGGCCTGTGAGGGCATCTGGGAGCGACAATCTCCCCTCAGGACGACTCCCCACACGTGACCGGGGGGTTCAGCGCGCCAGCGGGCAGATTTCCCGCCGCGCCCTTCGGACGTTGTCCACAGCCATGATCGGTCATCGCGTGAGTTGTCCACCGACTTTGTCCACAGCATTGTGGATACTTGGGGACAACTTGCCTGCCGCCCTCACCTCAGGAGCGCTGTGAACCCCCTGCTGAAGCTCGCGATCGGCCTCATCGTCCTCGGGATTGGTCTCAGCCTGATCGCCATGACAGGAGCGATCGGCACCGAGCCGGGCTGGTACGTCATGCTCGCCGGCGCTGCCCTCGGGGTCTACGTCAAATACATCGTCGAAGGCCGGACCCAGGACCGGAGCAAGGACACGACCAAGGAGTAGTCGGTCGACGGCAGCGGCCCGCCCGCCACTGTCACTCTCGGCCGGTTGCGGCCACGGCACCTTTGGGCCAGCCCCTGCCCATTCCGCGCCAGCCTCGACCGCGGTTGGCTCGTCCTGTCACCGCCTCCCGCCGGTGGGTGGACCTCAACCTCACGGGCGGGAGGCCTCCATCCCGTTCGACAGGAGTTCCGCCATGCCCACCTTCACTCGATCACTAGCCGCCACCACTCTGGCCGCAGGCCTGTTGCTCGGCGCCGCCGGCTCAGCCTCGGCCACCCAAGCCCCCGCCGCGACGCCGTCGGCCACGACCGCCACGGCGACAGCCGCGCCGAGCACGACCACGTCCACCATCACGTTCACCTCGTTCCGCCTGGTCGGGCCGTTCGCCACCCTCACCGCCTGCAATGCGTCGCGCGCATCGTTCCAGGCGTCCGGCTACCGGGTGACCTCCTGCGTGTGGGCAGGCTGGCTGCGTACCGTCTACCCCGTCTTCCTGCCGCCCTACCCGCTGCCCTGGCCCACCACTGGCTACTACTTCATCGCCTGGAAGTAGCCGTGCCGATGCGGGTGGCCAAGACCTGGTGCCGGGTCTTGGCCACTCGGTCACAGCTCAAGCGCCGGTGGCCACTGGACGTGCCGGGTCGTTGGACCACGCCGACCACGACCCGGCATACAGAGGCACCTGCACGCCCAACGAGGCGAGGGCCAGCACCGCCTGCGCCGCGGACACCCCGGAGCCGCAGTAGACCCCGATCGGCTCGCCGGCGGTCACGGCCGCCAACACGGGGGCCAGCCGCTCGCGCAGCACCTGCTCGGACGGCATACCGCCGGGGTATGCCGTGTCAGCGCCGGCGAAAAGCCCGCTCACCGGGATGTTGACCGCGCCGGGGATGTGGCCGGCCTGGGGATCCAGGGGTTCGGTCTCGCCGCGGAAGCGCTCCGGCGCCCGCACGTCGACGAGTACCCCGCCAGACCCGACGAGCGCGGCCTGGTCGGCGGTAAGCGTCGGCAGGTGGCCGGCCCGCAGGTGCAGTTCGGGAGCATCGGACCCGCCACCAGGGGTGACCGGCGAGTTGGCGGCGGTCAACGGCATACCGGCTGCTTCCCAGGCCTCGATCCCGCCGTCGAGCACGCGGACGTCGAGCGCGGCCCAGCGCAGCACCCACCACGCCCGGCCCGCGGCGAACGACCCGGCCTCGTCATAGACCACGACCTGCCGGTCGGCACGCACCCCGACCGCCGCGAGTCCGGTCGCGAGCGCGTCGAGCTCCGGGAGCGGGTGGCGACCGTCGCGGGGATCTCCGGTATGCCGGGTGAGCACCGCTTCGAGGTCGAGGAAGCGCGCGCCGGGGAGGTGCCTGACGGCATACCGAGCGGCTCCGGCTCCGTGAGGTTCGCCGAGCCGCCAGCGGACGTCCAGGAGGGTGACGGCGTCGCGTTCGAGCGCGGCGGCGAGTTCGGGAACGGTGATCAGGACGTCCGCACGAGACATGCCAGCAGGGTATGCCGTGCCACTGCCGAGGCGTCGGCGCCGATCCGGGCGCGGTCAGCCGTAGGTGTCGCGGGGGCCTTGGCCTTTGACCCGCAGCTTGCCCTTGACCCACGACGGGGCGTGCGGGCCCTTGACGACGAGTTCGGTGACGACGCCTGGACCGACCTCGGCTTCAATCCTGCCGAGCACCATCGAGGTGAGCAATCGCATCTGGGTCGCCCATGCCGTCGACTCGGCGGCCACAGTGAGCACCGACCCCTCGAAACTCGCCGGTTGCACGTGCGCCGCGATGTCCGGGCCGACGATCTGCTCCCACCGGCCGATGACCGATCCCACGGTGACGTCGGCGACCCAACCACGGTCGGCCAGCAGGCGATCGAGTTCCTCACCGACGAGCGCCGGGTCGCGGCCGTCCTTGCCCGGTCCGCTCACGGTCGCCTGAGTCGCCGGCCGGCGACGCTTCGACGGCTTCATGCCAGGGCGAAAACCCTTGTCCCGCGCCACTTTTCGCGCTCGTTGGAGGGCGTCGCGGGCTGCCTCACGTGGGTCGGGCTCAGCTTCGGCTGGTATGCCGTCCGCCGCACCGCCGCTGTCGCCATCCGTCGCGGGTTCATCGAGATCGCCGACCTCGCGTGGGTCGACCGGATCAGTCGCCATTCCCTGGCTCCCTCGCCTCGGGGTCGCCGGTTGGGTCGACCACCTCGCCGAGCACCTCACCGAGCACTCCTCCCAGCGTCACGGCATACGTGCGGCCTGAGGTGCGGAGTGCTTCGGGGACGTCGGCGCCGACCGCCGCCGTGACGAGCACCTGCTCGCAGTCGGCGACCAGGGTGGCGAGCCGCTCGCGGCGTTCGACGTCGAGCTCGGCGAAGACGTCGTCGAGCACGAGCACCGGGTCCTCGCCGAGGTCGCGCCGCAGAAGTTGGTAAGCGGCGAGTTTGAGACCCAGCGCGAACGACCAGCTCTCGCCGTGGCTCGCGTAGCCCTTGGCCGGCAGCGGCCCGAGCGTGAGGATGACGTCGTCGCGGTGCGGGCCCACGAGGGTGATGCCGCGGTCGATCTCGGCTTGGCGTTGGGCGTCGAAACTCGCCAGCAACTCCGTGCGCAGCGCATCGATCTCGGGCACCTCGCCGGCTGCGATCGCCGCCGCGGCCTCCTCGCGCACACTCGCGCGGTAGCTCACCGCCGCCTCGCTGACGCCCGCGCTGACCTCCCGGTATGCCGTGCGCAAGAACGGCGCGAGGTCGCGCAGCAGGCGAAGGCGGGCGTAGAGGAGTTGGGCACCGACCTCGGCGAGGTGGTGGTTCCACACGTCGAGGGTGTGCAGGGCGCTGACGACTGGGTCGTCGAAATCGGGGATCGTCGGGTCGATGCCGGTTCGGGCGGCTGTCGCGTCGGGAGCATCCGGCGAATCGGGGGTGGTCGCGGGTGGTGGGCCAGTCGGGGGTGCAGTCGGGGAGGTGCGGGGCACGGCATACCGGCGTTTGCCCGTCGCGCGCAGGACCGGGGCGGCCGACTTGAGCAGGGCGTTGCGTTGTTTGAGGATCCGGTCGTAGTCGCTGCGCACGCCCGACCAGCGCGGTTGGCGCGCGACGAGCAGGTCGTCGAGGAAGGCGCGACGCACCGACGGGTCGCCCTTGACCAGGGCGAGATCCTCCGGGGCGAAGAGCACGGTGCGCAGCGTGCCGAGCACGTCGCGGGTGCGCGGGAGCGGCGATTTGTTGAGCCGGGCGCGGTTGGCGCGGCCGGGAGTGAGTTCGAGTTCGACGAGGGTCTCTCGGCCTTGGCGCACGACGGCAGCACGGATGACCGCTTGCTGGGCGCCGAACCGCACCATGGGTTGGTCGGTGGCGACTCGATGGCTGCCGAGGGTGGCGACATAACCGATGGCTTCGACCAGGTTGGTCTTGCCCTGCCCGTTGAGCCCCATGATCGTCGTCACCCCAGGCGCAAGCGGAAGGTCGGCCACGGCATACGACCGGAAATCCACGAGCGAGAGGTGACGGACATGCACCCGACGATCATGCCGTGTCCCACCGTCAGCGCGACGCCTCGCCCGTCACGAGCACCTCCACGCACATTTTGGTGTGGCAGACATTGCGCTAGAACGCCGAATCCGCCACACCAAAACTCGCAGAGAGGCGGCGTCGGTGAGAGTCAGGGGCGGGCAAGGATCAGTGGGCGGGCAAGGATCAGTGGGCGGGCAAGGATCAGTGGGCGGGTGAGGATCAGTGGGCGGGCGGGGTTTCGCCGCGGCGGAGGGCGTCGCCTTCGGCGGTCGTCATCACCGCGTGTCCGCCGAACTGGCCGCGCAGCGCCGCGACCGCCTGCAGCGCCGGGCTGACCTCCTGACGGGAGGCAAACCGGGCAAAGAGCGAGGCCGCGATAACCGGCATCGGCACGGCGTTGGCGATGGCTTCCTCGACCGTCCAGCGGCCCTCGCCCGAGTCGTTGGTGTAGTCCGAGACACCGTCGAGGGTGGGGTTTTCGTCGAGGGCGGTGACCAGCAGGTCCAGCAGCCAGGACCGCACGACCGTGCCGCGGCTCCACGCCTTGAAGCAGCCCGGCACATCCTTGACGATGTCCTTGGCCATGAGCAGCTCGTAACCCTCGCCGTAAGCGTGCATGAGGGCGTACTCGATACCGTTGTGCACCATCTTCGCGTAGTGACCCGCGCCGACCTCGCCCGCGTGGACGAACCCCAGGTCGCGCTCACCCTCGGGCCGCAGCGCGTCGAAGATCGGCATGGCCCGCTCGACATCGGCAGCCGACCCGCCGGCCATCAAGCCGTAACCGTTCTCCAAGCCCCAGATACCACCGCTCACGCCGCAGTCGAGGTAGCCGATCCCCTTCTGCGCTAACAATGCAGCGTTGACGAAGTCGTCGGTAAACCGCGAGTTGCCGCCATCGATGACGAGGTCACCGGGGGAGAGCTTCTCGGCCAGCGTCGCCACGGTGCTGCTGGTCGGCGCGCCGGCCGGCACCATGACCCACACAACCCGCGGGGCGGCGAGCGCAGCAACCAACGCATCGAGGTCGGCGACATCCGACACGGCCGGGTTGCGGTCGTATCCCACGACCTCGTGGCCCGCGCGGCGGATCCGCTCGCGCATGTTGCCGCCCATCTTGCCCAGTCCGATGAGACCTAGCTGCATGGTGATCGCCTTCCGAAGTCGTTCCGATGCCCGGTGCTGTCCGGTGCTGTCCGTCGTCGTCAGGCTAAGCCCCGCCCGACAGCCCGATCCACCACTTGCCGCCTGTTGTCACGGATGCCGGCCGACCGGCATACGGGCGTCAACTCGCGAAGCGCACCGGCATGAGGACGTAACGGTAGGTCGCGTCGGCCTCGCCATCGGCGTCGGCCTGGCCGGCCACGACCGCGGGGCGGCTCGGTTGGGTGAAGGACATCCGGGTGTAGGGGTGGCCGAGCACGCCGAGCCCGTCGAGGAAGTAGTGCGGGTTGAACGCGATCTCCAGCTCGGGGCCGGTGAGCGTGCACTCGACGGCTTCCGACGCCTGGGCGTCGTCGCCGGTGCCGGCCTCGATCGCCAGCTGCCCGTCGGTGAACCGCAGCCGCACCGGGGTGTTGCGCTCGGCGACCAGGGCCACGCGCTTGACCGCTTCGATGAGGGCACCGGTCTCGACGACCGCCTCGGTGTCGACGCTGGTCGGGAAGATCGAGGTGACCTTGGGGTATTCGCCGTCGAGCAGCCGGGTCGTCGCGCGCCGCTGCCCCGCCTCGAACCCGATCAGCCCATCGCCGCCGGCATTGCCGCCGAGCGCGAGTTCGATCGAGCCCTGCGCGCCGAGCGCCTTCGCGGTGTCGGACAGCGTCTTGGCCGGGATGAGAGCGGTGTATGCCGCGTCGCTCGCCGCCGGGCTCCAGGCGAGCTCGCGCATGGCCAAGCGGTAACGGTCAGTCGCGAGCAAGGTGACCTTGTCGCCGTCGATGCTCATCCGCACACCGGTGAGGATCGGCAGGGTGTCGCCGCGGTCGGCGGCAACGGCCACCTGCTGGACGGCCTGGGTGAAGACGTCACCGGCGATCTGGCCGGAGGCCTCGGGCGAGGCCGGCAAGGTCGGGTAGTCATCGACCGGCATCTGCAACAACGCGAACCGGCTCGACCCACAGGTGACCTGCACCTTGTTGCCCTCGGTCGACACGTCGACCGGACGGCCGGCGGGCAGGCTGCGGGAGATCTCGCCGAGCAGGCGACCCATGACCAGGGAGCGGCCGCCCTCCTCGACGTCGGCCGGCACGGTGATCTTGGCCGAGACCTCGTAGTCGAACGCCGACAGAGTGAGCGTGCCCGCGCGATCGGCCTCGATGAGCACACCCGCCAACACGGGGACAGGCGGACGGGCCGGCAGCCCACGGGCCACCCACGTCACAGCATCGGCCAGGACCTCACGCTCGACCCGGAACTTCACGGTTGCTCTCCACTCGTGCTCGGATCCGGGATCATCCGGCCGCTGGCTCGCGTGGCGCCGTGACCTGTCACTTCGACAGATCACCACAGCACGACCGGCAACGGCACAGTCCCGGGGTTTAGACCCTAATGCTTGTCCACCCTTTGGGCCAGGTGTGCTCACGGGTGGATTGGCTCCCCAGATGCTTCCCCACGCTCGTGATCGGGGCCGACCTGATATCGCTGTCTAGGTAGTCGTCGTCATAGGTGGTGTGGACACTGGGGATAACCCGCGTTTGCGCAGGTCGGCCCGGAACACCCCCTGGGTATGCCGTGTGGACACCGCCGTGGACGAGGGCACCCGGGTGGGGACAACGGGAGGCGACGCACACGGCATACCGGACTTGTCCCCCGAAGCGGGCGGTGTCGTCCCCCAAATGGGGGGAGATGTCCACAGCTATCCACAGGGAGCTGGGGATAACCGGGGGAGGGGGCTCAGCGGGTGTGCTGGCGGATCCGCGCGGTGAGCTCGGTGACCTGGTTGTAGATCGCCCGGCGTTCGCCCATGAGTTCGCGGATCTTGCGGTCGGCGTGCATGACCGTCGTGTGATCGCGGCCGCCGAAGGCCTGCCCGATCTTGGGCAGGGAGAGTTCGGTGAGCTCGCGGCAGAGGTACATCGCGATCTGCCGGGCCGTCACGAGCTGGCGGGAGCGCGAGGATCCGCACAGGTCCTCGACCGTGAGGTCGAAGTACTCCGCGGTGTGCTTCTGGATCGTCGTCGCCGTGATCGGCACCGGTTGATCGGTGGGCACGAGGTCCTTGAGCACGCTCTGGGCCAGCGCGAGGGTGACCGGCTCGCGGTTGAGGCTCGCGAAGGCGGTCACCCGGATCAGCGCGCCCTCCAACTCGCGGATGTTGGAGGTGATCATCGTCGCGATGTACTCCAGGACATCGTCCGGAGCGTTCATCCGCTCCTGGATGGCCTTCTTGCGCAAGATCGCGATTCGGGTCTCCAGGTCGGGCAGTTGCACGTCGGTGATGAGGCCCCACTCGAACCGGCTGCGCAACCGCTCCTCGAAGCTGGTCAGCTGCTTGGGCGGCATATCGGAGGTGATGACGACCTGCTTGCTCGCGTTGTGCAGGGCGTTGAAGGTGTGGAAGAACTCCTCCTGCGTCTGCTCCTTGCCGGCGAGGAACTGGATGTCGTCGATGAGCAGCACGTCGACATCGCGGTAGACACTCTGGAACCGACTGGTGCGGTCGTCGCGGATCGAGTTGATGAAGTCGTTGGTGAACTCTTCCGAGTTGACGTAACGCACCCGCACGTG
>Ga0116181_1004710_pt1 | contig 10165 bp, 11 predicted proteins | sample AD_UKC075_MetaG_FD_89752 | JGI IMG/M metagenome (GOLD analysis project Ga0116181, IMG submission 89752) | Active sludge microbial communities of municipal wastewater-treating anaerobic digesters from USA - AD_UKC075_MetaG | ecosystem: Engineered > Bioreactor > Anaerobic > Digestate | place: USA... | reverse complement strand
ACGTTGACCGGCGGGCGCACGCCGGTGACGTTACGGGCGGCGGAACCGGCTCGCAGATAAGCCTGGACATTGGGGACGCTGCCGCTCAGGCTGACCACGCCGTGATCGACCGACACGCTGATGCCGGCCTTGGCCAGTTCGGGATCTTGGCTGAGGGCTTCCTTGACGGCGCTGGCGATCTCGGAATCGCTGACCGTGGAACCGCCGCGCCCACCATCGCTGAGACTATTGGCGCTGGAAACGCTGTCGCTATCGCTGGATCCACCCCCCAGACCGGTACAGCCCGTGATGGTCAAGGCGGCCAATAAAGCGAGAATGAGAGTAGGCTTGTTCATGCATCGGTCTCCATGGGCTGAGTTCGAGAAGGCGTGGCGCTGCTTGCCGCTGGTCCGGCGCGCCGTATTCGGGGCAAGGATAACACACCGTCACCGCTTGCAACTTGCATTGCATCAGTGGGAAGCGGCGTCTAGACTAGCTCGGCTTTCCTACGCGAGCCCGACGGTCGGCGGCAATACGCTCAGGTCGCCGCCGGCGCTCATCGGGCGCAAACGCTCCGAAAATGCCATCCATCAATTGGTAATATAGAGAGACAGAGCATGGTTCACCAATTACCCGAACTACCTTACGCTAAGAACGCGTTAGAGCCGCACATCTCCGCCGAAACCATCGAGTATCACTACGGCAAGCATCATCAGACCTATGTCACCAATCTGAACAATCTCATCAAGGGCACCGAATTCGAAGAACTGTCGCTCGAAGACATCGTGGTGAAGTCTTCCGGCGGCATCTTCAACAATGCCGCCCAGATCTGGAACCATACCTTCTACTGGAACTGCCTGAAGCCCAATGGTGGCGGCGAACCGACCGGCGCGCTGGCCGAGGCCATCAACAAGAAATTTGGCTCGTTTGCGGCGTTCAAGGAAGAATTCGCCAAGTGCGCGATCGGCACCTTCGGCTCTGGCTGGGGCTGGCTGGTCAAGAATCCGGACGGTTCGGTGGAGCTGATGAGCACCTCCAACGCCGGTACGCCAGCGACGGCCGGTAAGAAAGCGCTGCTGACCTGCGATGTGTGGGAGCACGCTTATTACATCGATTACCGTAATCTGCGGCCCAAGTACGTCGAAGCGTTCTGGAACTTGGTCAACTGGGATTTCGTCGCCCAGCAGTACGCCTGAACCCGCCAATCGCCGCCTGCGCGCGGCGAATTGCCTCACCCGTGACGAACGAAGGCCAGCGCCCGCCAGGACGTTGGCCTTTTTCATGCACCATCGTGATGACGAATACCCGTTGCTCGGCATGGCCAGCGACGAACCGCTAGCGCGAACCGCCCGCCGCTGGCTTGAAAACATCAGGAGGATTGCCATGAACCCGATTCGTCCGGCCAGCGAGCACCGCTTTCGCAGCTGGGATGGTGCTGAATTGTTCTACCGGGCTTGGTTGCCCACCGCCGGCGCGACTACGCGCGCCGTTATTCTGTTCCATCGCGGCCATGAGCATTCCGGTCGCTGGCAGGACGCAGTGGACCAACTTGGGCTGGCCGATTTTGCCCTGTTCGCCTGGGACGCCCGTGGCCATGGCCGCAGTCCCGGCGAGCGCGGCTATGCCGAGCACCTCGGCGTGCTGACCCGTGATGTAGACGCCTTCGTCAACCATATTTCTCATTGCTACGGCATTCCGCTGGCGAACATGGCCGTGCTTGCCCATAGCGTCGGTAGCGTGTTGGTGGCGCATTGGGTCCACGACTACGCTCCGCCCATCCGGGTCATGGTGCTTGGCAGTCCTGCCCTGCGGGTTCGACTGTACGTCCCGTTCGCCATTCCGGGTTTGCGCCTGCTGCTGAAGTTCAAGCCCAAAGCCTTCGTCAATAGCTACGTCAAGGCGCGTTTGCTGACCCACGACCCGGCCAAGATCGCCAGCTACGACGCCGATCCGCTGATTACCCGTTGCATCGCGGTCAATCTGCTGGTGGATCTGTTCGAGGCCGGCCGCAAGCTGGTCGCGGATGCCGCAGCGATCACCGTGCCGACTCTGGTGCTGACTTCCGGAGCGGACTGGGTGGTGGACCAGGACGTTCAGCGCCAGTTCTTCGAGCGGTTGGGTTCGCCGGTGAAGGAGATGCACGTCTATCCGGGCTTTTTCCACGACACCTTCAACGAGAAGGATAACCATCTACCTTTAGGCGCGGCCCGCCGTTTCATTTTGGACGCCTTCGCCCAGCCGCGCCGCGAGCCTGCGCTGCTGGCGGCCGATCGCAACAGCGCGACCCAGCGCGAATACGAGATTCTGGTCAATCCATTGCCGCTGTGGTCCTTCAAGGGCATCGGCTACGCGTTGACGCGCTTTGTCCTGCGTAGCTTCGGCGCGCGTTTGAGCGCGGGGGTGGCACTCGGCGTGCGCACCGGCTTCGATTCGGGTGCGACGCTGGATTATGTTTACCGCAACCAGGCGCAGGGTTGGACCGCGCTGGGTCGAATGATCGACCGGCAATATCTGAACGCCATCGGCTGGCGGGGCATCCGCTTGCGCAAGCGGCATCTGGAACAGCTGTTGCGCCAGGTCATGGTCGAGCTGCACGCGGCGGGGCGGCCGGTTCACCTCCTCGACCTGGCCGCCGGCCATGGTCGCTATGTGTTGGACGCCGTGCGCGATCTCCCCGACATTCCGGCCACCGGCCTGCTGCGGGATTTCAGCGCCGCCAACGTGACGGCAGGACGGCACTTGATCGCCGAGTACGGCCTGGCCCAGCGCTTCGTCTTCGAGCCGGGCGATGCCTTCGACCCGGCGAGCTTGGCCGCTTTACCTCACGCCGCCACCATCGGCATCGTTTCGGGGTTGTACGAGCTGTTTCCCGCTAATGATCCAGTGCGGGCTTCCTTGGCCGGGCTGGCCCAAGCAATCGCACCGGATGGCTATCTGCTTTATACCGGCCAGCCCTGGCATCCGCAGATCGAATTCATCGCCCGGACCTTGACCAGCCACCGCAACGGTGCGCCGTGGATCATGCGGCGGCGGACCCAGCAGGAAATGGATCAACTAGTGGCCGAGGCCGGTTTCGAGAAAATAGCCCAAGAGGCCGATTCCTGGGGTATTTTCACTGTTTCACTGGCCCGGAGGCGGGTGGAGTCTCCCCATGCCTGAGCGCCAGACCGCAACCATCGAGCCGCATCCCTGGCGGACAGGGTTGGGCTGGATGCTCTTGGTGCTCGGTCCAGGGTTTTTTCTGGTCTACGGGGCCTGTAATGCGCTGACCGCCTTGCGTCCCGAGGTGGGCAGTTTCTTCTTCGAGTGGGAGCGCCGGATTCCGGTATGGCCGTGGACGATCATTCCCTATTGGTCGCTCGACCTGTTTTATGCATTCTCGGTGCTGTTGTGTCGGACCCGCCTGGAACTGAATCAGCACGCTTTCCGTGTGATCACGGCGGTATTGCTCTCGGCGGCCGGGTTTCTGCTGATGCCGCTGCGCTTTGCCTTCCCTCGACCTGACATAGCGGGCACATTTGGAACCTTGTTCCAGGCGCTGTACGGTTTCGATCAACCCTTCAACCAAGCGCCTTCCTTGCACATCAGTCTGGGCATGATCATGTGGTATCTCTATGCCAAACACACCCACGGGTGGGTGCGCGGGTTGGTGCATGGATGGTTTGTGCTCATCTTTCTGTCCACTTTGACGACCTGGCAGCATCATTTCATCGACCTGCCGACCGGTGCGCTGGTCGGCGTGATCGCGTTCTGGCTATTTCCCGATCCTGCGGCTGATCCGCTTGGCAAGACAGTCGTTTATCGGTCGGTCGGTGGGTTTCGGTTGGCATGGCGTTATGGGGCTGGCGCGCTGGTTTGTCTCATCCCGGCCCTGCAAGGCGGAGTTTGGCTGCTGTTCCTGTGGCCAGCGGTTGCCCTGGGAATTGTCGCGGCAGCTTACGCCGGTCTCGGTCCGGCCGTATTCCGCAAAGAAGGAGGTCGGCTTTCCTGGGCGGCGAAGCTGATGCTGGGGCCGTATCGGCTCGGTCAATCGCTGTCGTGGCGGTATTATCGACGCGGTATGGCCACGCCGTTCTCCGAGGTTTGGCCCGGCGTATTCATCGGCGCCCGGCTCGATGACAAGGAATCCACCGCTTTCGTCGCCGCCCACCCGCGATGCCTGACGCTCGACCTTACCGGAGATTTTGATGAGGTCGACGTGTTGCGAGCCGGCGATTATGTCAACGTCCCGATCATGGATCTGACTCCGCCACCGCCTCGCGCGCTGGACGCGGCGGTTCTATACATCGCAACGGCTGTCTGGCAAAACCGGCCCGTTCTGGTTCACTGCACCCTGGGTTATTCCCGTAGCGCCTGGGTCGTGGCGCACTGGCTGGTGACGACGGGACGGGTCCAGTCGATCCATGAGGCGTTCGAACGAATCCGCACGGTGCGTCCCGGCGTCGTCGTACCGCGCTCATTGGTGATGCCCACCGCAGCACGGTTAGTCGGGGAGGTCGCTTGATCACTCTGTACACTCTCAAACCGGCCTTTCAGCGCCGGTTGCGGCCGATCGCATGTTGGTTGCATGGCCGCGGTATCAGCGCCAATCAAGTCACGGTGGCTGCCTTGTTGCTGGCGGTGGTGACGGCCGGCGCGCTCGCGCTGGGGCCATTGCCGGCTCTGCTGTGGTTGCTGCCGCCGGTATTGCTGATCCGCATGGCGCTGAATGCCCTGGATGGCATGTTGGCCCGCGAATTCCAGCAGACGACCGCGTTGGGTGCGGTGCTGAACGAACTCGGCGATGTTCTGGCCGATGCACTGCTGTATCTGCCGTTGCTCTGGGTGTCGGAGATGCCGACGATGCCGGTCGTGGCGCTGGTGTGGCTGGCGTTGCTGAGCGAATTCTGCGGAGTGGTGGCGGTGCAGATTGGCGCTCATCGTCGCTATGACGGGCCGATGGGCAAGAGCGACCGCGCCTTGCTGCTCGGCGGCATCGCCGTGTTGCTGGGCAGTGGCGTGCCAGTGGGGGTTTGGCTGACCGTGGTGCTGTGGGTGGCCAACGCCTTGCTGGCGTGGACTGCGCTGAATCGTTTGCGCGCTGCATTACGGGAGGTCGCCGCATGTCCGTGAGCATATCCGTCAATGAGTTATCGCCAGTGCTGGCGATCATGGGAGGCGTATGGTTGTTGCTGATCGCGGCCACGGTCGTGGTCTGGCGGTTGACACCCGCGCCGGACAGCGAATTGCGCCAGCGGCTGCGCAGCTGGTGGCTGATCGTGGCGCTGTGTTCGCTGGCGCTGGCCTTCAGTCGCACCATTGCCCTGGTGTTCTTCGCCATGGTCAGTTTCCTGGCGCTCAAGGAATATCTGACGCTGATTCCCACCCGCCGTACCGACCGTCGTGTGTTGTTCTGGGCTTATCTCAGTATCCCAGTGCAATATTTCTGGATCCACGTGGCGTGGTACGGCATGTTCATCATCTTCATTCCGGTCTATCTGTTCCTGTTGCTGCCGGTGGCGATGGTGCTGATCGGCGAGACCCAGGGTCATTTGCGCGCGGCCGGCACCCTGCATTGGGGTTTGATGAGCATGGTGTTCAGCCTGAGCCATCTGGCCTATCTGTTGGTGTTGCCGCAGGGGGAATATCCGCAGGTCAGCGGCGCGGGGCTGGTGCTGTTCCTGTTGTTGCTGACCGAACTGAACGACGTGGCGCAATACTGTTGGGGCAAACTGTTGGGCAAGCATAAGATTTCGCCCTTGGTCAGCCCGAACAAGACGGTGGAGGGCTTCGTCGGTGGGGTGGCGACGACGGTATTGCTATCGGTGTTGTTGGGGCCGTGGCTGACGCCGTTCACGGGGAGCGACGCCGTGCTGGCTGGATTGTTGATCGCGGTAGCTGGGTTTTTCGGCGATCTGAGCCTGTCGGCGCTGAAACGCGATCTCGGCATCAAGGACAGCGGTCGTCTGCTGCCAGGCCATGGCGGCATTCTCGATCGGGTCGATAGCCTAACCTATACCGCGCCCCTGTTTTTCCACTTTATCCGCTATTTCTACTTCTGAGCAGCCTGTCGTTCTGCCGCCATGGGATACGTCGCGCTCCGTCTGTTGTTCTTCCTGCTGATCGTCAAACCGTTCCTGCTACTGGCGGTCGGGGTCAACGTGCGGCGCCGCGACCGCCTGCCCACGACTGGCCCGGCCCTGATCGTCGCCAACCACAACAGCCACCTCGATACCTTGGTGTTGATGGCGTTGTTGCCGTGGCGTTCGTGGCATCGGGTGCGGCCGGTCGCGTCGGCCGATTATTTCCTGCGCGATCGTAAGCGGGCTTGGTTCACCACCCGAGTGATCGGGATCATCCCGGTGGCAGCGGGCGGCGGGCGACCTCAGGCCGAAGTGCTCGAGCCAGTGCACGCTGCGTTGCGGGCGGGCGATATCGTGATCTTTTTTCCGGAGGGCACCCGCGGTGAGCCGGAACGGCTGGGCAAACTCAAGACCGGCATCGCCTGGCTGGCCGAGCAGTTGCCGGATGTGGTCATTTGTCCGGTCTACCTGCACGGTCTGGGTAAGGTGTTACCCAAGGGTGACTGGTTACCAGTGCCGTTTTTCTGCGATGCCTGGGTGCGGGAGTCGCTGCGCTGGACCGGTGAGCGAGCGTCTTTCATGGCCGAACTGGCTGCGCGCCTGACACCGCCGCCGACTGATGAACCGGCTGATGCGGAAGATCGATAGCAGGCGGAATCGCGTCGGGCAGCGGCTAGAATGGAATTGAGAACGACTCCAACGAGAAATTGACAGAATGGCGAGGTGACGGCGATGACGAACGCGATCCTGGATGGCGTGGATGATAGCCGGCGGGCTTTGCTGGATATGCTGGCTGGTATGCGGCGCACGCTCTACTTATATACGCCGTGGGTGCGGCCCGCGCTGTACGATGACCCCGAAGTGGTCGATGTCATCCGCAGTCGGGTGGTGAACCAACCCAAATTGCGGTTGCATCTGCTATTGCCGCCGGCCGGGGAGTGGCGCAGTCATTGCCCTCATCTGATGCGGTTGAGCGAACGTCTGACCACGGCGCTGATCCTGCGTACGCCGAACCGCCGGGAGATCCCCGATGTCCCGGAGCTGGGTCAAGCCTTCGCCATCGCCGACGAACGGGAACTGCTGCACTTCAGCGATCCGCGCCGCCTGATCGGCAGCTACCAACCCCAACCGACCGAGCGCCTGAAAGAATTGCTGGAGCTGTTTCAGCGGATCTGGAGCCGGTCGCAGCCCGATCCCGAACTGAGTCGCTTGGGGCTTTAGGTTGGGACAGCGCGCCAGCGCTCCAGCAGGGGCAGCCGGTTCAACTCCAGCCACTGCAAGGCGATGATCGGCGCGGCGGAGTTGATGCGGCCTTGCTGCAATAAAGTCAGCGCCTCGGCGCGAGACACGACATGCACCTGGATGTCTTCGTTCTCGGATACGACCCCACGCACGGTGGGTACAACGGTGGAGCTGTCCACCCGGCCGCAGAACAGGGAGATGGTTTCGGAGGTGCCGCCCGGACTGACCAGATATTGGCAAATCGGCACGAGATCGAGCAGGGTGCAGCCGGCTTCCTCGATGGTTTCGCGCCGGGCCACCTCCTCGGGGGTCTCGCCAGGATGGTCGATGATGCCGGCGACGATTTCCAACAACCAGGGACCACCGGGAAATTCCAGCGCTCCAACCCGGAACTGCTCCAGCAACACGATGTGGTCGCGGTCGGGATCGTACAGCAGCACCGCCACCGCATGACCGCGTTCCAGGCATTCGCGCACCATGGCCGAACTCCAGCCGCCGGCGAACAGTTCATGGCGCAGCCGGTATTTTTCCAGGCGGAAGAATCCGCTGTAGCCGATCGACTTATCGAGGACCTCAAACCGATGGTTCATGGCGTATCCCGTGGGAGTGGAAGGGATGAATAGATTCGCTGCCGATGCTCGTGCAGACCGGCTATTGGGGAAGGTTACCATGGCCGGCAGGGGGATGGCTGCCGCAATCCGGCTGCCCATCGGACTCTGGATGATCGTCGCATTGGCGTTGTGGGGGTGTTCGAAGCCGTCTTCGCCCGAGGCGGAGATTCGAACTTTCGTGGCTCAGGCCCAGGCCGCTGCCGAGGCGCGCGATGTGAGCGCCCTGCGGGCGCTGATCGCCGACGACTACGTTGATAGCCGCGGCTTCGATCGCAAAGCCGTGGTCAATCTCATCCGATTGCAGGTCTTGAGCCATCAGACCATTCACTTGTTCACCCGCATTGGCGCGATCGAATGGCCTGATCCAGAGCATGCTCGGCTGAGCGTGGCGGTGGCGATGGCAGGTCGACCGATTGCCCAAGCCGATGAGCTGGTGGGAGTGACGGCGGACTTGTACCGCTTCGAGTTCGAGCTGATGCGCGATGGCGATCACCGATGGCGCGTACGGCAAGCCGCTTGGGAGCCCGCCCGGTTGGAGGATTTTTGGTAGCGATGGACGCGCCGGAGCGTCAGCGCCGATGGTGGTTCCGTTAGGCGGATGGGCGTCGCCCGAGCGGATCCTGACGGTAAAAGGCGCGCAGTTGTCGATAGACGTCCGGATACGCTTCGGCGATCACCTCGGGCGTTTCAAAGAAGGCTTCGCTGACCACTGCGAAGAATTCGCCGGGGCTATCGGTAGCGTAAGAGTCCAGCACCGTTGGGCGGCCCCAGTCTACCTGTCGGCACAGGTCCTGGTAGGCCACCGTGAACGCCTGACTCCAATCCATCAATTTCATGTCTGGATGCAGCGGCGGCAGGCCGTTGGCGTCCCCGGTCAGCATGTCGAGCTTGTGGGCCATTTCGTGGATGACCACGTTGAGGCCCGGCTCATCCAAAGTGGCCTCGATGTCGGCCCATGACAGAATCACCGGTCCCTGAACCCAGGCTTCGCCGATCAGCGGCCGGTGGACGCTATGCACCAGACCGTTCGAGTCGGTGTATTGGTGATAGGCGAGGAAACCTTCGGGGTAAAGAATCAGTGAATGCCAGCCCCGATAGTAGTCCAGGTCGAGCCGGAGAATCGGCAGACAGGCTTGGGCGGCGATCAGCGGCCCCATCGCTGGAGTAAGTTCCAAATCGCCGGCTGGCTCCAGTGCCTTTTCGTGCAGGAACAGCGTCGCCAAATCGCGCAAGCGGTCCAGTTCGACCGTATCCAGACCGGCCAGAATCGGCAATCGAGCGATCGCAGCTTGCCAGTCAGCGTCGGCGATGCGGGCGCGCTCGAGCCAATGTCGCCGTCGCCAGTTTTGCAGCAGCTCGAACATCAGCGGCAGGCGGTAGGGGTGCGCAGCGGAGCGTGATTCATTCCGGGTCCGGGCGGCCTTGTCGCCGGGCTTCCTGCACGCGCGCCAGATAACGATCCGACCAGCGGGCCAGGGCATAGATTGGATAGCCGATCACCAGCACCGCCAGCAAGATGAAAAGGACCAGGGCAACGGATTTGGGTAAGCGACCCCACCATTCGTTGACGAAGTACACCATGCCCCAGATCAGCAGGCCGGTGATGCCGAGGGAAACCAGTAGGGGCAGGATGTCGTCGCGGTGCATGGCTGCGCTCCAATGGCGACTGGTGATAGTTCAAGGCATGTTGAATTCGGTGGGGTGGTCGCCCCAATCGATTTGATGGGCAGTGTAACAGACCTGGATTCTGGAGATGAAAGCGACATCAATGAAGCGACCTCAAGCCGGGCCACAGCGCCATGCGCGGCGGCTTACTCCGGTTTGGCCAGTGTCAAGACGAACGCGAATAGTTCGGTTTTTGTATCTTAAAAATGACGATTTAGTTGATAGTTAAGGTCTTAAATAACCTAAATGTTGCTTTATGAGACATAAAACGCTTATTTGTCATTGTAATTAAGTTGTCATGATTTCTATATTTCATCTGAAAATTTGAAATATATTTTGATGTAGTGTATGACTATCTAATAATAGTGCGTAATCTGTAGTTTTGTAAGATAAAACAGATTATATATAGTACTGCAGAACTAATATGATTGGGCTCAATATGGATTTCGGACTGTTGAGGATGGCTCGCTCTACCGGCGAGCGGGGGCTACCCTGTACGGGTTCCGAACCACCGTGACGTGACCCAAGCCCCCCAACGATGATCAACCTTCAAAATTTGCTGGACGATGTCAAGTGTTACGAAACTGTATAATGGTCCCCGAATTT
>Ga0116181_1004709_pt1 | contig 10165 bp, 9 predicted proteins | sample AD_UKC075_MetaG_FD_89752 | JGI IMG/M metagenome (GOLD analysis project Ga0116181, IMG submission 89752) | Active sludge microbial communities of municipal wastewater-treating anaerobic digesters from USA - AD_UKC075_MetaG | ecosystem: Engineered > Bioreactor > Anaerobic > Digestate | place: USA... | reverse complement strand
GTTGGGGCTTTAAAAATTCGTATATGACCTCTTTCTCGATCTTATCTACCAGCCTACCTTTTGGCGTCTTGTACCAATCGTCATAGGTTTCCGCCATTTGAACGTCAAAAATATCGGACAATTCGCATCTCCTCCTTCAGCGATATTGACTAGTGTTAATCGTTATAAAGTTTATAAATATCTCATTTCTACACTTAAATTGAATAATACAATATATAAATAATATAAATAATATAAATAATATAAATAGGACTTTATATTATTTAATTCCTTTATAAACAAGATGTTATGAACTTGACTAAATATTAAAAACACAATTGTTCAAAGCCAGTTTAATACAATTAGACCGCTGACAAGGTCTTGTCAGCGGTCAAGCCCAATTTTGTGTGTAAAATCCCTCTAGCACATTTTGCAACTTAGTGGAGCCCCGTTAAGCTACATTCTTTAGATTTGCTTTCTCCAGTCTAATCATATTTCAAGCTACGAATATCAATCTATACTACTTCTTCCTTTTCTTTCTTAAAATCTTCTCGTTCCAATAAAAAGGATACCAAAACCCCACCTATTAAACCCCAAAAGGGAGCTCCGATCTTAAATAATGTAATACCTGAAGCTGTAATAATAAAAGCAAACATCGCTCCCATTTTGAACCCACCGGTAAATGCATCTTTGAAAGTACTAACTAATACCCCCAGCATAGCTATTCCACCCAATATATTCACCAAAGGAGCTGGTAAAATTTCCGTTATAGATGCAGCCACCGGCGCCATTAATGCAAAAACGATCCATAAAATACCATTAATTACTGCTGATACATAACGACTTTCCTTAGGTCCCGATGATGGACTACTGCAAATAGCAGTGGTAGGGCCAGCTATACAAGCCGGATGACCAAACATAAAAGCATTTATAACAGTACCAATACCACTAGCAATTGTAAATGCATTGATGGGTGGCTTGTAGCCTTGATTGATTAATACACCAATAGCCTGCACATTTTGTACCCCAATTACCATCAATGTTAACGGAATTGTTAATTCCAGTATAGCATCGAGTGAGAACTTTGGCATAACAAAAACTGGCTTAGCAATAGCAAATGCTAATACATTCCATTTGGCTACCTGTGTTACAGTTGCTATTATTAAACCAATCACCAATGCTCCTAACACTGGAGGAATACGTTGGGATAAACGTTTCGAAGCACTGAAGACGATAAACGCTAGCAAGGTTACCGATCCCACCAATGGAAGTTTAGGAATACTGCTAATAATATTAACGCCTAAAGGCATTAAGACTCCAGCGACCATCCCCATCATAACCGGCAATGGCAGCCAATACATAGCCTTTTTTACAACACCAGTAACACCCAAAATAAATACTAGAATTCCAGTAATCAAATATGCTCCAACTGCTGAAGAAAAACCGATATGAGTAAGCGCACTACCTACCAATACGGCACCTGGAATGGTCCATGCTGCTGCAACCGGTTGCCGGTAATAAATAGCGAAAAACAGCGACATTATCCCTCCCATCAAATAAATGATAAAAAGCCAGGATACCGTAAGCGATAGAGATAAATTAACTACTTTAGCAGCATTAAGAACAATTAAAGCTGGACCTGTTACCCCAAACAACCATGCCACAATACCTGTGCCTACTGTAGCTATATTAAGATTTTGTACAAATTCTCGCCAGCTAAATTTGGTCGTTGAGCCAGGTTCTAGGACAGGCATAATTACACCTCCTTTTTAATATATTTAATATATCAAAGTTACATTCAGGACCCGAGTAATCACCCGAGTAATCCGGGTCCTGAATTTTTCAGCTTAACATTATCCTACTTTAGCTATGCAGCAACAAACTTTTGCATTCCCCTTTGTCGTAACCATTTTGGCAACAGCTCTTCTTCAACCCGTCTATCAACTTCTGGTGCTTTCTTTAATAATAATTCTGCTAAAGGTACACTGACATTGATACCTCCGGGAGCTCCGTCAAAGATAAGCACATTGCGAGTGCCGGTGACGTTGTATGCGAATTCCATTGCTGTTTCTGTGGTGTCAGCTATAACCGCATGTTGCATGTATGTAAGGTTCTGAGGATCTCTGTTAAAAAGATCGGCCTGTTCGCGGCCAACCACCACTGTAGGAATATGTTCGCTGAAGAAAGATACTGGGTAACCTATCCATGCATAGTTGTGGACGCACATCTTTATCGCTGGATTTATTAAGGGGATGTTATCAAGGAGAGGACGACCAGCTTTACCATAAAATGCTTCCGTGTACCACGTATATGGGGGCAAAGGTGTATCGAGATCATAGAGATCGATATTAGCGCCGGCAAAATTGGCATAAATAATCCCTCCGGCAAATACGTAAACCACAGGACATGGAAAGTCCAATGCTGCGATGCATTCATCTATTTGACCAAATAACGTCATCACCTTGCCGTAATAACGGCAACCCGTCAAGGTGACCCTATCATTTAAAGCATATAAGTCACTATCGGCGTCCACTCCAATGATGCCGTTGGGAGCTACCGTTAAAAACGAGGCGAAAGCAAATTTTTTTTGAACAAAAGGCGAATCAAAAATTGCCCTAGCAATAAAGTTGGCCGCTCTTGGCCCCATATTTTGATGATATGTTGAACGAGTTTCGATGCGAGCATATGACATTCCGAAGGGTTTAACTGCCCGGTCAACTTGTCGATGAAAGTGCACTTCCCGTACATCACTATTGTGAGCATGCACAATCCAATCAGCATCATAAGCCCTTCTTAATCCATATAATGTACCAATTTCAGTTTCTATAGGGATCCCTTCGTCAATTGGTGCTATGCCAATCGCTTTACCTTTAAAATATTCATCTAAACCATATCTTTTGATATATTCTTCAGTTTCTCTGAACCGTAATCCTACGCCAGCACGCAATCTGATATCCTTACAGCTGGTTTTCTTCTCAATTACATCCTTTATAGTTTTGAGCATCTCTGCATATGGTTCACCACCAAGCAAAGTAAATCCATGATGAGATGCCAAGATATTAACTGAATGCTCTGGTTTAATGCAACTCATATCGATATTTGCGAGTGCTTTCTCTGTAGCCTGGCGTACCAAGGCAACTCCGACACCGCTTGGGAAAATAACGTCCGGAAAATCGGGAAATAGTTCCTTGATCATCACTGAAGTCATACCTGGAAGCTCGCTAACACGTCTTTTTACCAATGTAGGATCTATGCCATATTGCGACTTTCTTGGAGGCAATGGCTTTATAGGTGCACGCATTAAATATCCCTCCTTTCTTGTTTAGGCGCACTAATCACCTTATCTAAGAGTTCCGCATCTTCATCAAAGTAAAATCCGCGCCAATTGTACTTTTCCCTCACAGCTTTCGGAATCTCCCAAACAGTTACAGTGCGACCGTACCACTGCCACCCATCCTTCGGTGGCGTAAGCTTCACCTTTGCCGCTTCCAACAAGCGCAAAATTGGTTGGATACATTCAACTTTGCATCCCGTGCGTGCGCCAGTTCTATGAGAAACTTCTTCGGGAGAGTCGGCACCCTGCAATATTGCAGCAGCTATTTCCTCAGCTCGGGTCCCTGTACAGAAGCATACTATCTGTTCAGGATGCAGTTTTGCTTCGCCGCATAATTTTTCTATTTGACCATAATCCACTGCATTGACATCGACTTTCACAACTTTAGGTTCATCGCGTTTAATCATTGCAATGGCATATTGCGGGCAACGCTGTTCGCAAGCTGCACAACCGCTACATCGTTCTATGTTAACAACTGCTTTTCTGTTTTCTACCTTGATCGCTTTTACTGGACATACACGCACACATGTTTGACACCCTATACAATTATCTGGGTCAACTTTTGCCAACATACTCACGATTTTCATATACTTCCCTCCTCCTTTTTTGAGATAATTCATAGGCAACATCGATGATCATATCTTCTTGTCCCCCTACCATACGCCTCCTTCCCAGTTCAACGAGAATGTCCCGAGGATCTAAATTAAACTTTTCTGCAGCGCGATAGGTGTGCAGGAGAAAACTGGAATATACTCCGGCATACCCTAACATCAGAGATGCATTACGTACCACTTGAGGTTGCTGCATGATGGGCTCTACTATTTGCTCTGCTACATCCATAACTTTATAAAGGTCGACCCCTGTTTCATATCCCATCTTCTTAAGAACTGCAACTAAAACCTCTGTTTGCGTATTGCCGGCTCCGGCACCGAGTCCTCGGAGAGTGCAGTCTAGAAAACTGGCCCCTACTTCCAAAGCAGCAAGTGAATTAGCTGTAGCAAGACTAAGGTTATTATGAGCATGATACCCTACTGGTGCATTGACTGCTTCAACCACAGCCCCAACCCGCGCTCGTACATCATCTGGTAACATTGCTCCTGCCGAATCAGCAATATTAATATAATCAGCTCCATAGGATTCAAAGAGCTTAGCCTGCTCTACGACTTTTTCCGGTGGCACCATATGACACATCATCAAAAATCCTACCGCCATCATGCCCATGTCCTTTGCTTTGCGAATGTGTTGTTCTCCAACATCAGCCTCAGTGACATGCGTAGCCACTCGAACAACTTTCGCACCACAATCAGCCGCCATTTTCATATCCTCTATAGTGCCAATGCCTGGAAGCAACAAAACAGTAAGTTTTCCTCGCTTGATAGCGCCACTAGCGGCACGCAAAAGCTCCTCTTCCTTCTCGTATGACCAACCGTAATTGTAAGAAGACCCGCTCAATCCATCCCCATGGGAAACCTCAATATACTCAACGCCCGCTTCGTCAAGTCCTCCTGCTATGGCAGCCACTTGCTCCTTTGTAAACTTATGACTTACCGCATGGCTGCCATCTCGCATTGTCATATCTACAGGATGGACATATCTTTTTTCGCTCATGCTACCCCTTCTTTCGTTAATATCATTTCCGCTAATTTTTCTGCGGTAGCAACCGCCGCTGCCGTTATAATGTCTAAATTACCTGCATATTTAGGTAAGAAATCTCCTGCGCCCTCAACCTCAATTATCGCTGTCACTTTATCTCCGTCTAATAGAGGGGGAACTCGAAGTTTATATCCTGGCACATATTGTTGAACTTCCTTTACCATGGATTCAACAGAAGCCAGGATGGCTTGCTCATCAGGGTTTTCCACTTTAACGTAAATTGTATTAGTCATCATTAATGGAGGTTCTGCCGGGTTTAAAACAATAATGGCTTTACCTTTTTTCGCTCCACCTACAACTTCCAATGCCTTAGCGGTTGTCTGCGTGAATTCATCTATGTTTTGGCGAGTGCCCGGTCCTGCGCTTTTTGAAGCAATACATGAAACTATCTCGGCATAAGATGCTCCTGCTACCTGATTAATAGCATGAACTATCGGAACAGTTGCTTGACCACCACAGGTAACCATGTTCAAGTTCGGCTCTGCCTTTACCTTATCGAGATTAACGCAAGGCACAACATAAGGACCCACCGCTGCCGGAGTCAAATCTATACAAATTTTCCCTGCTTCTTTAAGTAAAGGCGCATTTTGCAAAGCTGATTTTGCCGATGTCGCATCAAATACGATCTTGATATCTTCCTCTTCAAGAACAGCATTAACGCCATTGATTGATGTCTTAATACCTAAACTTCTTGCCCTTTTTATTCCTTCACTTTCATATATTCCGGCCATTAAAGCCAACTCTAAATGCTCACTTCGAAAAATTTTATACATCAAATCTGTTCCAATGTTGCCTGGCCCTATTATTGCAACTTTAACTTTGCTCACGGTATCACTCCTTAACAATATGTTTTTACATGTTTTTACATGTTTTTACATGTTTTTACACAAATTTCAAGCTCAATGTTCCCAATCTATCGAATGATACAGAAAAAACATCACCTTCGTTAGCATCTTCAGCAGCAGTCAAGGCCCCGGAAAGGATTATTTCTCCAGCTTCCAACGCAATGCCAAAATCCGACAACTTATTAGCCAACCAAGCGACAGCTGCTGCAGGATTACCCCAAACCGCGGCTCCGGCACCTGTGCTTACCACTTCCCCATTTTTCTCTAAAACCATACCTATGAGGCGCAGATCTAAATCTTTTACAGGCATCATTCGGCTTCCCAAGACCAAAAACGCACTGGAACCGTTATCGGCCACGGTATCCGGCAACTTAATTTTCCAATCACGTATGCGGCTATCTACTATCTCAAACGCAGGCATAATTCCTTCTGTTGCTCGCAAAACATCGCTAGAGGTTACCCCTGGTCCTTGCAATTTTTCTTTTAGAATAAAGGCCAATTCCCCTTCTACTCGTGGCCATATCAATTTCTTCCTAATACAAGGCTCACCCTCTAAAAGAAGCATATTGGCAAGAAGATGCCCATAGTCAGGCTCGTTAACGTTCAAAAGACGCTGCATCGCCCTACTTGTCAGCCCAATCTTTTTGCCTATTATCTTGTTTTTGTCAGTCTTCTTTTTTTCCACAATTGCAAGTTGAATATGATACGCGTCTTCAATCGTCAAGGTAGAGTAGATGTTTGTTAGAGGATCAATGGGGATACACTGCCTTTCGGCAGTCAAAAGCTTTTCAGCTATTGCCTGATAATCCATGGTCCCATCCTCCCTTTTCTTTTAAACTTATCCACCGCTTTCTTAAGGCATCTGCTATATACTCTGCCAATTCAACCTTATTTAGCCCTTGTTCCAATCCCCAAAGAAGTCGCTCGCAACTTATTCGTACTTCCTCATGAGGACCAGGAAGTGCAACTATCCAAGATAAGCCTACGTTTCCAACAGCTATACGTACTGATTCCTTGTGGTGTCGTTGGTAATCTGGTTTAAACTTCAAAATCCAAGGTGTAGATGCAGTTGGATCTAATTTCAGAATTGCTTCAACAGTGCAATCTTTATCCTCTGCTCCGACACCGCCGGTCGTTATAATAAGACCATACCCTTTATCTACAGCTTCCAAAATCTTGTTGGTTATGGCCAAGACATTATCTTCTAAAATGCCTCCAAAATTTGCTTTATATCCAGCCTTATTTAAAGTTTCTAACAGGTAAGGAGAATTTGTATCTTTGATTTTGCCTTCTATAACTTCTGTTCCTGACGCGAAGATTATGGCCCTTTCTTTCACGTTCTTGGCTATGTTTCGCGCAAGGCTTTCTGTTCTCTCTAAAAGCTGAGGTGCATCTTTCGGATCTAATGCTATTAGGCCCAATACCCCCTCAGAATGTATGGAAGCATCTTTGCCTAATTTAACCCCAGGTGCCTGTGCAATAGCTTCCAATACCTCTCGTTCTTTTCCGATAACTGATTCTGCCTGAATGCTAGTCCGCAATATATCAAATGTCACTGTACCAGGGCGTACATCCACTACCATGACGTCCTCTGAAGGCAACCCCAACACATTAGCAGCTACTGAAGCTATCCTTCCCAAATCAGCTTCTTCTAAATCTATATCTGTAACCCAGAAAGTCGTCTTTTCCAACATATCCCATTCCATCATTTTGCCTCCTTAGTTTGATATAACGTCTAAACTATAATCGAGCAGAGGAGCATCAATAATAGCCCGACCAACATCCACAATGTTAGCTTTAACTGCAATCACATCCTTAATTTTTTCCAAGGTTACCCCTCCAGCAAAGGCAAACTTTATTTCTCTATTCAATCTTAATATATTTACTTTTTTAACAACATTTCTTAAATCGTCTAACTTACCCGTATCCACCATAAGGATATCTGCGCCAGCTTCAATTGCTTCTTCGGCTTCATCTTCTATTGGTAGCCTTTCTCCTTTTAATTGAACGACAATCACCCTGTTTTTGTCATAAAGTTTCGCCTGACCAACAGCAGCTTCAATGCTTCCAAACATGCGGATATAATTTTTATCTAAATATATGAAGGGTTGGTCGGTAATTCGAATCTTTGCCCCTCCTGTTGTTATTGCATTTCGTAGATCTGATTTAACTTCTAGAGGAACTTTCTTCCAAGCACCACATACAATTTCAATTTTCCCTTCTCCTTGGTGAACGAAATTATAAGCTGCCGTTGCCACGCCAGAAGGTTTTCCAATGACTCCCAAAAGGACCTCCTCTGCCCTTGCAATTTCTTCGGCATTTCCTTTACCTACAAATACACACTCTCCTACCTCCACAAGATCTCCTTCTGAAGCTATAAATTCCGTCGTAATTCCTATATTTACCGATTCTTCTTTAAGCCTGGCATGTCCAGAAAATATCCCTTTTTCCTCAACTTTGATTTGAAATCTGAACTCCCTGCCTTTGAGCGGAGCAAAGAGAAATTCTCTAAGTTCCACTGAGATCACCTCAACAAACCGTTCCCCAAGGCAGCAGAAATTTCCTCCGCTGTCTCAGTGACAAGATCGATTGCTATACGCAATTTATCTCCATCCAATCGGACAACCGGACCAGAGACACTAATAGCCGCACAAACTTCCCCTTTATGATCCTTGATCGGTGCAGCTACGCAACGAAGGCCATCCATGATTTCTTCATCATCGATTGCATATCCTTGACGTCTAATTTTTTGTAGCTCCTTTTCTAAAAAGTCAGGATTTGTAATGGTATTTTTCGTGTACTTACATAGTCCCTTCGTCTCAATAATTTTTTTAATTTCAGTGGGAGGCAAATGGGCTAGAAGAACTTTACCAACACCTGTACAATGAGCCGGCAGTCGTGCTCCTACTTTTGAGACAATTCGAAGGGATTGATTACTTTCTCTCTTGTCTATATACAATACCTCACCATTATCAAGCACTACTAGATGAACAGTTTCTTGCATCTCATTTAATAATCTTTCAATATAGGGAGCAGCTACTTTGCGAACATCCCAATTGTCAGCCACTGCCATTCCTAATTCAAAAAGATGAATGCCCAATTGATAACAACCATCAAGAGGAGATTGCTCTACATAACCGTATTCACGTAGCGTAGAAAGCAATCCGTGGACAGTTGATTTGGGAGCCCCTAATTTTTTTGCAATTTCACCCAAGGACATACCACGATGTGTAAGAGCCAACATGTCCAGTATCATCAAAGCTTTTGCTACCGAACGCACTTGCCCTGTAACACCTGCACTAAGATTGCCCAATTTCTTGTCCACCTCACTTACAAACTCCAAAAACCATCACTCATCGTTGTTCGGTATTACCGAATATCATTCATGATTCGTGTGATTATAATATTACACTAAATTGATTTTCTGTCAACCTTTTTTACAAAAAATTTGCACATAGGTTTACTTTAGATAAGCTGGGAACAATTCTCGGGGAATACTGTTAGGGATATTACGGAGTTACCTTAGGGTTTTATCACATGGCAAGTCAGCACACCATGAATAAGTACACTTTCCAGAGTCGATGGTAGGAAGAAAGAAATGGAAACTTTATAAGTTTTGACAACATCATTAAACGTTAATAAATATTATATTTCAAAGATAATAAATATTTTTATCCCATTTTGTAATATATATTTTAATTAGACTTAATTTTCACTTATTAATATCATCAAACTCGATCTTTTCTTTTTTCTACATTGTTTATACGGGAAATTTTTACACGCACAAACTTGCTACCCTTCTTTTGTCTTACTATACTATGTTTCATTGTAGCTTTGCTAACGGGCCAATACCCGACGCCTATCGTTGTGGTATTTTCAAATAAAGATTTAATCGCCCCGTCTAATTTACCCGCTTCTACCAAAAGTCGGAGGACAAAAACGGGCCTGTTCTTCTTGCCAATTCCCTGAAACAGATGAACCTCCTTTGTCTCCTCCTGCAATTTCGTCAGGGCAAAGTTGAAGCCTCTACAGTCCTTGAGGTAATTGCCAATATTTCTTTCATTTCGTGACCATGCCTCGAATGGACATGTTCATCTAATTCTACGTCTATCTTCGTGGCCATTATGCCCTTCTTTTTTACCCTTTCTCGTTTGATCTTGACACTCGCAACACCTTCTATGCCCGTCACGGAGCTAAAACGCTCTAGCAAAGAAAAATCGGCACCTAGATCTACCAAGGCACTTAAAAGCATGTCTCCGCTCACTCCTGATAAATGGGGCTCAAATATTATCATGCTCCTTGCCTCCTTAATTAGACGATCCATCTCGCCGCCCTTGTATCCTTCTAAATCAAT
>Ga0116181_1004707_pt1 | contig 10165 bp, 6 predicted proteins | sample AD_UKC075_MetaG_FD_89752 | JGI IMG/M metagenome (GOLD analysis project Ga0116181, IMG submission 89752) | Active sludge microbial communities of municipal wastewater-treating anaerobic digesters from USA - AD_UKC075_MetaG | ecosystem: Engineered > Bioreactor > Anaerobic > Digestate | place: USA... | reverse complement strand
GGCGGCGGCACCGACCTGGTCTTCCCGCACCACGAGATGAGTGCCGTGCAGGGGTGCGCGCTCACCGGGACGCGACCGTTCGCCGACGTCTTCATGCACCAGGCGATGGTCGCCTACCAGGGCGAGAAGATGAGCAAGTCCAAGGGCAACCTTGTGCTGGTCTCGGCGCTGCGGGCTGCAGGCGTCGACCCGATGGCGATCCGGTTGGCCCTGCTCGATCGCCACTACCGCACCGAATGGGAGTGGACCGACGCCGACCTGCACCGGGCCACCCAGCGGCTGGCCGGCTGGCGAACTGCGTTGTCCGGCAACGGAGGACCGCCGGCCGATGGAGTGTTGGCGGAGATCCGGGAACGGGTCACCGACGACCTGGACACGCCCGGGGCACTGGCCGTCGTGGACGCCTGGGCCTTGCGATCGTTGGAACATGGCGGCTCTGATCTCGCCGCACCCGGGCTGGTGGCTCGCGCCGTGGATCGGGTCCTCGGGGTCCGCGTCTAGGCGCTGGCAACCTTAGGAGGGTTCGTCCTCGTGGCCGCGTAGATAGCGCTCGAACTCGCGGGCGATGGCGTCACCGCTGGCCTCAGGCAACTCAGCCGTGTCGGTGGCCTCCTCGAGCGACTGCACGTAGTCGGCCACCTCCTCGTCGCTCTCGGCCATCTCGTCAACACCGCGTTCCCATGCCTTCGCCTCGTCGGCGATGGCTCGGGCTGGGATGGACACGTCGAGCAGTTCCTCGAGCCGGCTGAGCAGGGCCAGCGCGGCTTTGGGCGAAGGGGGACCACCGGCGTAGTGCGGCACCGCCGCCCAACACGACAGCGCCCCTATCCCGGCGGCCCGAACGGCCTCGGTGAGGACCCCGACGATCCCGGTCGGACCTTGGTATTCGCTGGCCTCGGCCCCGAACCGGTCTTGCATGGCCACATCGTCGGAGCTGGTGTTGATGGGGATCGCCCGAGTGTGCGGGACGTCCGCGAGATAGGCGCCGAGCGTGATGACGGTCTGGACACCCAGCGCACGAGCCACCTCGACGAGTTCGTCGGCGTAGTGCCGCCAGCGGATCGACGGCTCGATGCCCTCGACGATGACGATGTCATGCGGCCCAGCCGTAGCGTGGCAGACGAAGATCCGCGTGGTCGGCCAGGTGATCTGGCGCTCGCCGTCCTCAAGGCTGATCTTGGGCCGGTTGACCTGGAAGTCGTAGTAGTCCTCCGGGTCGAGCTCACCGATCTGCTGCGCGTCCCACACCTCGATGAGGTGAGCGGCCGCCGCAGACGCGGCCTCGCCGGCGTCGTTCCAGCCCTCGAACGCCGCAACGAGCACCGGCTCGCGCAGTTCTGGAATGGATCGCAGCACCGGCACAGTCACCTCGCAGGACGGGTCGTCGAACAACTCCACCCTAGGCCCACGATCCCCCGGAGGTATGCCGCCGCGCCTCACCGAGGAGTCGGTCCGCGCAATCTCGGTAGACTCACAAGATTCGTCCCTGCATCTGGCGACGACGAGCATCGCTACCGCCGAAAGGGTCCCCACCGAGATGTCAGCCCGCTTGCCAGCGGCCGTGTTGTGGGACCTGGACGGCACCCTGGTCGATTCCGAGATGTATTGGTTCGCCGAAGAGCGGCGCCTTGTCGAGGACTTCGGTGGCGTATGGACAGAGGCGGACGCCTTCGCCCTGGTGGGTCGGGCACTGACTGACTCAGCGGCATACATCAGGGACCACAGCCTCGTCGACCTGCCGGTCGACGAGGTCGTCGACCGCCTCGTGGGCGGCGTAGCGCGTCGGATCCGCGCGGAAGTGCCGTGGCGACCGGGCGCGCGCGAGTTGCTCACCGCGCTGCGGGCCGCCGGTGTGCCGACGGCCCTGGTGACGATGTCCTACCGGCAGATCACCGACGCCGTCGGGGACGCGTTGCCCGGCGGCGCGTTCGACCTCATCGTTTCCGGCGAAGATGTCACGAACGGCAAGCCGCACCCCGAGCCGTACCTCACGGGAGCCGCGGGGTTGGGTCTGGCACCCGAGCTGTGCACAGCCATCGAGGACTCCGAGCCGGGAGCGCGCTCGGCTCTGGCGTCCGGAGCCCGGACCATCGTCGTGCCGAGCGTCAAACCGGTGCCGCGGATGCCTGGCGTCGTACAGATCCCCACCCTCTTGGGCGTCACCCCAGCCGATCTGGTGGACCTGCCGGGTTTCGCGGCGCTCCCGCCGAGGTCCTGACCAGCGTCAACGGGGGTTCAGTCGTCGGCCGGCTCGGCGCGACCAGCCACCGCCGGGTCCAGCGCCCGAGCGGGAGCATCGGCGGGTAAGGGTGGGGGAGTGCCACCCCACTCGGGGCAGAGCGCCTTGTGATCGCACCAGTCGCACAGTCGGGACACTCGAGGGCGCCAGTCGCCGGTCTGAGCGGCCCGTTCGATGGCAGCCCACAACGCCTTGATGCCCCGCTCCGTTGCCAACAGGTCGGCCTCGTCCGGCACGTAGCGCACCACCTCGCCGTTCCCGAGATAGACCAACTGCAACATCTTGGGGACCACGCCGCGCAGGCGCCACAGCACGAGCGCGTAGAACTTCATCTGGAACAGCGAGGAGCGCTCGAACAGCTCGGAGGGTGACCGTCCGGTCTTGTAGTCGACGACCCGCATCGAGCCATCGCGAGCGACATCGAGGCGGTCGACATATCCGCGCAACACCAGGCCGTCGACGTCTGCCTCGACGTAGAGCTCCCGCTCGGCCGGCTCCAACCGGGTCGGGTCTTCAAGGGTGAACCACCGCTCGACGAGCGCGGCGGCTTGGGCGAACCACGCGTCAGCAGCGCCGTCGTCGTTGGCATCGAGCACGCCGGCCAACTCGGGCTCGTCGGCCACCAGCCGCGCCCACTGCGGTGCCACCAGCGCGGCGGCGGCCTCTGGGGTGCGTTCGGCGGCGGGCAGGTCGAACAACCGCTCCAGGACCGCGTGCACCAGCGTGCCGCGCGCGGCGGCCGGGGACGGGGGCGACGGCAACCGGTCGATCACCCGGAAGCGATAGAGCAGCGGGCACTGCTTGAAGTCCGAAGCTCGGCTCGGTGACAGCGCGGCGACCATGACGCCAACCGTATGCCGTCCCTCCGACACCCGCTCAGAACTATCCACAGCGCCACTTCTTCGTTGGGGTTGCGGCCTGGCAGACCTGGGAGGACGCTGCCGGTATGGCGACCGCGATCCGCGTGGAGGTGTTGCCCGCCCGACTCGGCGACTGCCTGCTCGTCGAGTGCCTTCGGCCCGGCCGCCGCCCGTGGCGGATGCTCATCGACGGCGGACCGCCCGACACGTGGCCGCTCCTGAAAGCCCGCCTGGACCGGCTCCCCCTGAGCGATCCGACCATCGACATCGCCGTGGTCACCCACATCGACAGCGATCACATCGGCGGGATGATCCCGTTCCTCGCCTCCGACTTCGCTCGCGCGCACGTCCGTGATGTCTGGTTCAACGGCCGGCCACAGGTCACCCAGCCACGATCGGCACCTCGCAGCGTGGCCCAGGCAGAGACCGTCACGGCCACCCTGCATGGTGCCCCGGGCGCCCAACCCGGTATGCCGTGGAACCTCGCCTTCGTGGGCGCGGCGATCGCCACCGTACCCGCCTCGGGCTTCCGCGTGCTCGACGTCCCCGGCGGACCCCGCATCACCGTCCTCTCGCCCGACGGCCCTCGCCTGGCAGCCATCGCCAAGGTCTGGAACGACGCCCTCGACAAGGCACTCCACCCCGACCCCGAACGGCCCGGACCAGACCTGCCCGGTCCGCTGCCCGACCTGGACGCACTTGCGGCCCGCAAGACCGCCAAGGACAGCACGGCTCCCAACGGCAGCAGCATCGCTCTTCTTGTCGAACATCGGGGCGCCAGCGTGCTGCTGGGCGCGGACGCGTTCGGCACCGTTCTCACGGACGCACTGGGGGCCCTGGCGCTGGCGCGCGGCATACCTGCGGTGGCTGTTGACGCCCTCAAACTTCCGCACCACGGAAGTCAGGCGAACGTCCTGGCCGACCTCATCGCAGCGGCACCGGCGCAGCACTATCTCGTCTCGAGCAACGGCGACACCTTCGGGCACCCCGACGATTGCGCCATCGCGCGGGTCGTCACCGGCGCGCCGCCTGGGGCGACGCTGTGGTTCAACTACCGCAATGCGCGCACCGAACGCTGGGCCGACCCCTCGCTCACGACGGCCCACAGGTATGCCGTGCGGTTCCCCAGCGACCCCGACACCGGGGTCCTCGTGAAGCTCCCGGTGCGAGTGGGTTGAGCTACTCCGGGTCGTAGCCGAGGTTGGGCGACAACCAGCGCTCGGCTTGAGCGAGGGTCCACCCCTTGCGGGCGGCATACTCCGCGACCTGGTCGCGCCCGAGGCGGCCGACGACGAAGTACTGCGCGTGGGGGGCCGCGAAGTACCAGCCGGACACCGAAGCACCGGGCGACATCGCCATCGACTCGGTGAGCTGCATTCCGGTGGCGGCCTCGACGTCGAGCAGGTCCCACAGCAAGGCCTTCTCGGTGTGGTCGGGGCAGGCCGGATAACCCGGAGCCGGCCGGATGCCCTGGTAGGCCTCGGCGATGAGCGACTCGTTGCCGAGCCGCTCGCCCGGGTGGTAGCCCCAGAACTCGCGCCGGACCCGCTCGTGCATCCGCTCGGCGAAGGCCTCGGCCAGCCGGTCGGCGAGGGACTCCAACAGGATCGCCGAGTAATCGTCCAGATCGGCCTTGAACGCGGCCACGCGGGCGGGCAGGTCGACTCCTGCCGTCACCGCGAAGGCACCCATATAGTCGCGGAGCCCGGTAGCCTTCGGCGCGACGAAGTCGGCGTTGGACCGGTTGGGTATGCCGTCGCGGTGCGCCCCCTGCTGACGCAGGTGGTGCAGAACGGTGCGGACCTCGGAACGGGACTCCGCGGCATACACCTCGATGTCGTCGCCCACGGAGTTGGCGGGGAACAGTCCGATGACGCCCGCAGGTCGCAGCCACCGCTCGGCCTCGATCCGGTCAAGCATGGTCTGCGCGTCGGCATACAGCTTGCGTGCAGTCTCGCCGCTGGCGGGGTTGTTGAGCAGGTCGGGGAACCGGCCCTTGAGTTCCCAGGCCGCGAAGAACGGCTGCCAGTCGATGTACTCACGCAACTCGGCCACGGGGTAGTCACGGAAGACGCAGGTGAACTGAGTGGCCTGCGAGGGGTGCGCGCCCGTGGTGGCGGCCGAGACGTCGCGCGCCTGCTGCAGCAGCAGGTGGGGCCGCAGCGGCTTGTATGCCGCCCAGTCCACCGGGGTGGCGTTGGTCCGGGCCGCTTCCAGAGAGAGCAACTGCCGATCGCCGGCCTTGGCGGCATGCCGCACCCGGATCGCGTCATAGTCGGCCAACACGTCGGCCAGCAACCCAGGGCGCTGCTCGTCGGAGAGCAGGGCGGCGGCAACGGGCACCGAACGGGAGGCGTCCTTGACCCAGATGACCGGCCCCTCGTAGCGCGGAGCGACCTTGACCGCAGTGTGGGCCTTGGACGTCGTCGCCCCGCCGATGAGCAACGGCAGGGTCAGGCCGAGCCGCTGCAACTCCGCGGCAAACCCCACCATCTCGTCCAGGCTGGGCGTGATGAGGCCGGAGAGCCCGATGATGTCCGCCCGGTGCTCGCGAGCGGCGTCGATGATCTTCTGCGCGGGCACCATGACCCCGAGGTCGATGACCGCGTAGTTGTTGCACTGCAGAACGACCCCGACGATGTTCTTGCCGATGTCGTGCACGTCGCCCTTGACGGTGGCCATGACGATCGTGCCGTTGGTGTGAGCGTCGGCGTCAGCGCTGCCGCCTGCCGCGAGCCGCTCGGCCTCGATGAAGGGCACGAGATAGCCGACGGCCTTCTTCATCACCCGGGCCGACTTGACGACCTGGGGGAGGAACATCTTGCCCGCACCGAACAGGTCACCGACGACGTTCATACCGTCCATGAGCGGGCCTTCGATGACCTCGATGGGGCGCCCACCATTGGCCGCGAGGTCCGCACGCAGTTCCTCGGTGTCGGCCTCGATGTGGGCGTCGAGCCCCTTCACCAGGGCATGGGTGATCCGCTGCCCGACCGGGAACGAGCGCCACGCTTCGTCGGCGACCTCGGCCGGGGTGCCCGCGACGTTGAAGCGCTCGGCCACCTCGAGCAGTCGCTCGGCGGCGTCGGCCCGGCGGTTGAGGATGACGTCCTCGATGCGCTCGCGCAGCTCGGCGTCGATCTCGTCATAGACGACCAGGGCACCGGCGTTGACAATGCCCAGGTCCATTCCGGCGCGGATCGCGTGGAAGAGGAACACCGCATGGATCGCCTCGCGGACCGGGTTGTTTCCGCGGAAACTGAAGGACACGTTGGAGACGCCGCCGGACACGAGCGCCCCGGGCAGGTTCTCCTTGATCCACCGGGTCGCCTCGATGAAGTCGATCCCGTAGGCCGCGTGCTCCTCGATTCCGGTCGCCACGGCGAAGACGTTGGGGTCGATGACGATGTCCTCGGGCGGGTAACCCACCTCGTCGACGAGGATCCGGTATGCCGTGTGGCTGATCGCCCGGCGACGCTCCAGGTTGTCGGCTTGGCCCTGCTCGTCGAACGCCATGACCACGATGGCCGCCCCATATTTGCGGCAGCGCCGAGCGTGCTCGATGAACGCCGCGACGCCTTCCTTCATCGAGATCGAGTTGACGATCGGCTTGCCCTGGATGGTCTTGAGGCCGGCCTCGATGACCTCCCACTTGGAGGAGTCGACCATGACCGGCACCCGGCAGATGTCCGGTTCACTGGCGACGAGTTTGAGGAAGCGGTCCATCGCCGCGACCCCATCGATCATCCCTTCGTCCATGTTGACGTCGATGATCTGCGCGCCGGCCTCGACCTGCTGGCGCGCCACCGTGAGGGCGGCGTTGTAGTCGCCGGTCTGGATGAGTTTGCGGAAGCGGGCCGACCCGGTGATGTTGGTGCGTTCGCCGACGTTGACGAACAGCGACTCCTCGTCGATCGTCAGGGGTTCCAACCCGGCCAGCCGCGTCGCCGGGGGGACCGCGGGGATCGGGCGGGGCGGCATACCGGCAGCGGCGGCGACCAGCGCTGCGACGTGCTCGGGCGTCGTGCCGCAGCACCCGCCGATGAGGTTGACCAGACCCGACGCGGCGAACTCGCCGACGACGGCGGACATGGCCTCGGGGCTCTCGTCGTATTCGCCGAACGCGTTGGGCAGCCCGGCGTTGGGGTAGCACGAGACGAAGGTGTCGGCGACCCGAGAGAGCTCGGCGACGTAGGGGTGCATCTCGTCGGCGCCCAGGGCGCAGTTGAGCCCGATCGCCAGGGGGCGGGCGTGCCGCACGGAGTTCCAGAACGCCTCGGTGACCTGGCCGGAGAGCGTGCGCCCGGAGGCGTCGGTGATCGTGCCGGAGATGACGACCGGCCAGCGGCGGTCCCGCTCCTCGAAAAGGGTTTCCAGCGCGAAGATCGCAGCCTTGGCGTTGAGCGTGTCGAAGATGGTCTCGATGAGCAGCACGTCGGCGCCGCCGTCGACGAGGCCGCGAGCCTGCTCGTGGTAAGCCGCCACCAACTCGTCGAAGCTCACGTTGCGGGCGCCCGGGTCGTTGACGTCGGGCGAGATCGACGCGGTCTTGTTGGTGGGACCAAGTGCCCCGGCGACGTAGCGCGGCTGGTCGGGGGTGCGCGCCGTGGCCGCGTCGGCCTCGGCGCGGGCCAGCGCGGCGGCCGCGACGTTGAGTTCGTAGGCGAGGTCGGACATGCCGTAGTCCGCCAGCGAGATCCGGTTGGCGTTGAAGGTGTTGGTCTCGACGATGTCGCTGCCCGCGTCGAGGTAGGCCCGGTGGATCCCGGAGATGATCTGCGGCTGGGTGATCGTCAGCAGGTCGTTGTTGCCCTTGAGGTCCTGCCCCCAGTCGGCGAACCGCGTGCCCCGGTAGTCGGCCTCGGCGAGTTCGTGACGCTGGATGAGGGTGCCCATCGCGCCGTCCAGGACGAGGATCCGGGTGCGCAGCGCTTGGGTGAGGTCGGCGGTGGCGTCCGGACGGGTGCCGGTGGGCACCTGCGGCGCTCGCAGGGGCGCGGAGACGGATTCGGGCGCGGTCACCAGGGTCCTTGGGGTGGGCGGGGCGGCCCGTCCAGTATGCCGCGCACGGGCCGGGCAACGGGGGGTGGACCGCGAGCCGGACGGTGGACGAGTCCACAGCGTCGGGAAAGGCCGGTGACGTAGGGTTTGCGAGCATGAGCCCTGCCGCAGACTCCCAGTACGGCTGGTTGCTCGGGCGGGTGGCCGGCATCCCGGTCTATATCGGGAAATCCTGGCCCGTCATCGCGTTCGTCGTCGTCATGACGTTCGGCCCGCAACTGGCCGGTTCGCTTCCGGGGGGCGCGGCGTATGCCGTCGCCGCGGCATACGCCGTGCTGTTGTTGGTGTCGGTGCTCGTCCACGAAGCAGGGCACGCGCTGGCGGCCCGATTGACCGGTAATGAGGTCAGTCGGATCGTCGCGAACCTGTGGGGTGGGCACACCGTCTTCGGCTCGGGGCAACGTCGGCCGGGGACCAGTGCCTTCACCGCCATCGCCGGACCCGCTGGGAACCTGCTGCTCGCGGGGGTCGGGTGGCTGCTGCTGCAGGTCGATCTGCCGGCGGTGCCCTCGCTGCTCGCGTGGGCCTTGGCCCTCTCGAATGTCTTCGTCGCGGTCTTCAACCTGCTGCCGGGGCTGCCGCTGGACGGGGGGTTCGTCGTCGAGGCGGCCGTGTGGAAGCTGACCGGCGACCGGTGGCTCGCCATGATCGTGGCCGGCTGGCTCGGGCGTGTCGTCACGGTGCTGGCGGTGCTGTACTTCCTCGCGGAGCCGCTGTTGTCGGGGGGTCGTCCGTCGATCGTGACGATCGTGTGGGTCGCCCTCATCGGGGCCTTCCTCTGGCAGGGTGCTACTCAGGCGATCCGCGCGGGGACCGCCCGGCGAGCGGTGGCCCGGGTCCGGGTGGGTCAGGTGCTCCGCCCGGTGGTCCTGGTGGCGGGCCATGCCACGGCTGCTACGGCGCTGGAGGGTCTTGCGCGCGTCCCGGGGGCCGAGCGCGCCGTCCTCGTCGACCCGGCCGGGATTCCCGTGGGGTTCCTTGACCTGGCAGCGCTGAGGTCGGTGCCCGCCGATCAGTTGGCGGTGGTCCCCGCGACCGCTGTTCTGGTCCGCCCTCCGATGGGGTGGATCGTGCAGGCCGAGCCCGCAGACGACGCCTCGGTCGTCGTTTCGGCCCTCGCAGGCCATGTCGAGGGTGAGGGTGTCAAGGAGGCCGTCCTCGTGCGGGATGGGCAAGGCCGCGTGACCGGGACCGTCTCACTCGCCGATGTCGAGGCCGCTCTGCGCTGACTCCGGGGCGGCTGACTCCGGGGGCTGCCGCATGCGGCCCAGGACACGGGTGCGGTCGACGGGCCCCTAGACTCTGCCGCCATGACTGCAGAGCCGAGGCGAGGCACCCAAGCCCAGCGCGGGGCGTTCGTCGTCGGTGACCGCGTGCAACTCACCGATGCCAAGGGACGCCTGCACACCATCAGCCTGGAGGCGGGCCGAGAGTTCCACACCCACCAGGGGCGGCTGGCTCATGACGACTTGATCGGGGCCCCGGAGGGCAGCGTGGTCGCCAACTCGGCGGGGGTGGAATACCTGGCCCTGCGGCCGTTGCTGGCCGACTACGTCATGTCGATGCCGCGTGGCGCTGCCGTGATCTACCCCAAGGACGCCGGGCAGATCGTGGCAATGGGCGACATCCATCCTGGCGCCCGCGTGGTCGAGGCCGGGGTCGGGTCGGGCGCGCTGTCGATGTCCCTGTTGCGTGCGGTGGGCGACGAAGGCGAGTTGATCTCGTTCGAGCGTCGGGCGGATTTTGCCGGGATCGCCCAGGGCAACGTGCGGGCCTTCTTCGGTCGGGAGCATCCGGCGTGGCGGGTCGTCGTCGGCGACCTCGTCGAGTCCCTTCCTGCGGAGGTCGAAGCCGACAGCGTCGACCGGGTCGTGCTGGACATGTTGGCCCCTTGGGAATGCATCGACGTCGTCGCCACGGCGCTGCGACCCGGTGGGGTGCTCGTCTGTTACGTCGCGACGACGACCCAGTTGTTCCGGGTCGCCGAGGCGCTGCGCGAGCACAG
>Ga0116181_1004705_pt1 | contig 10171 bp, 9 predicted proteins | sample AD_UKC075_MetaG_FD_89752 | JGI IMG/M metagenome (GOLD analysis project Ga0116181, IMG submission 89752) | Active sludge microbial communities of municipal wastewater-treating anaerobic digesters from USA - AD_UKC075_MetaG | ecosystem: Engineered > Bioreactor > Anaerobic > Digestate | place: USA... | reverse complement strand
GGCGCCTCGTCGGCCATGAAGTCCATCTGGAAGATCGTAACCCCCTCGATCGGCTCGGTGGGGAGCAGGTCGATGCCCACCACCGCAGCCTTGGGCGCGCGCTTGCGCACCACCTGGCTCCAGCCGCCCGGGGCGATGCCAAGGTCGACCACGCGGCGGGCATTCTTCAGCAGGGCGTACTTGTCGTCCAGCTCCAGCAACTTGAACGCGGCGCGGCTGCGCCAGCCTTCGGCCTTGGCCTGGCGGACATAGGGGTCGGCCAGCTGGCGCTGCAGCCAGCGCGTGGAACTCGCGCTGCGCTTGCGCGCCGTCTTCAGCCGTTCGCCGGTCTTGCCCGCGCCTCTCATGCATTGGTCCTTCTTGCCCGGCGCAAGGCTGCGCGGCTGCGTTCGCCCTCGTCCCCGGCGGCGATCAGGCCGCGCAGGATGCCTTCGCGGATGCCGCGATCAGCCACCCCCAGCCGGTCGGCCGGCCAGAGGTCGAGGATGGTTTCGAGGATCGCGCAGCCCGCCACGACCAGGTCCGATCGTTCGCGGCCGATGCAGGGCTGGGCGCGCCGCTCGGGCGGGCTCATCCCGGCGATTCGCTGCGACAGGCTGCGCATCGATCCGGCAGGCACGATCAGCCCGTCTACCGCGCGGCGATCGTATTGCGGCAGTTCCAGATGCAGGCTGGCCAGCGTCGTCACCGTGCCGCTGGTGCCCAGCAGGCGCAGCGGGGTGGCGGCGGAATGGGCGAGCATCCGGGGGCCGATCCGTTCGGCAAAGGGCGCAAGGCTGCTGCGCACCGCTTCGCACATCCGGGCATAGCGCTCCGCCCGTCCGGCCGGGTCCGACGGCTCGTCGCCGCAGGTCTCGGTCAGCGAGACGACGCCCCAGGGGACCGAGTGCCAATCATGGATGCGCGGCACCTCGCCGCTTTCGCAGTCGACCAGCACCAGTTCGGTGGACCCGCCGCCGATGTCAAAGATCATCGCCGGGCCTTCGCCCTGTTCCAGCAGCAGGTGGCAACCCAGCACCGCGAGGCGCGCCTCCTCCTTGGCGGAGATGATGTCGAGCGCGATGCCGGTCTCGGCCTTGACCCGGGCAATGAATTCCGCGCCGTTTTCGGCCCGCCGGCAAGCCTCGGTCGCCACCGACCGGGCAAGGTGGACGTTGCGGCGCTTGAGCTTGTCGGCGCAGACCTGCAGCGCGGCTACCGCGCGGTCCATCGCCGCCTCGCTAAGCCGTCCGGTCTGGGCCAGGCCTTCGCCCAGCCGCACGACCCGGCTGAACGCGTCGATCACCACGAAATGATCGCCGGATGGCCGCGCGATCAGCAAGCGGCAATTGTTGGTGCCAAGATCGATCGCCGCAAATGCCTGCCGGTGAAAGGAATGGGGCCGGGATTCGGATCCTGCCTGGATGGGCCGCGCTGGCCCGGCCGCGGCTGGGCGCGGGGCAGGATTATCCGTTCGGCCACCGGGCCGGCGCGTGGGGGCAGGGCAACTCGCTTCATCGGACACATGATTCGTTGCATCCGTGTTTGGCGCGTAACCTTGACCAGCCTCCTTGCGCATCACCGGCGGAGATTTTTCCGCCATAAGTACTGCACTCTTTTATCGTTTTCCCGCCACACGCGGCGGGTACCTGAAGACAGGAATACCCGCTGCGCCCATTCCCGGCAAGTGCGGCGATTTCCCCCGCTTGACGCGAGGCCCGCGCCGCCCTAGAGGCACCCGCCTGTTGCCCCGTCGTCTAAAGGTAAGACTACGGACTCTGACTCCGTCAATCGAGGTTCGAATCCTCGCGGGGCATCCAGACCTTTCCCACATGAACGCCTGTTCCGGCCCGCCACTACCGTGGCGGCCGCCGGCCTTTGACACGCGGCGCGAGACAGGCGATGAGGCGTCAATGACTGAAGAAGAACGCGAAAAGCGGCTGCACCGGCGCCGCTTCTACAAGGCCGAACAGGAAGCCGGTTTCGTCGAGGCGCACGACACCTCTACCCCCCAGACCCGCAGTCCCGCCTACAAGCTGGCTTTCCGCGACACGGATTTCCTGCTGCGCGAGGAACTGCGCCCGGTGCGCTTCCAGCTGGAACTGCTGAAGTGCGAGATGCTGCTGGACGAGGCCAAGATCGGCTCCACGCTGGTCTGCTATGGCTCGGCCCGGATTCCCTCGCCCGAGCAGGCGGCGGAGCTGGTGGCCAGCGCGCCGCCCGAACGCAAGGCCGTGGCCGAGCGGCTGGCCGCCAAGTCCCGCTATTACGAGGAAGCGCGCCAGCTGGGCCACATCGCCTCGACCCGCGCGATCGTGGAACAGGGAATGCGCCAGTTCGTGGTCTGCTCGGGCGGCGGCCCCTCGATCATGGAGGCGGCGAATCGCGGCGCGGTGGAGGCCGGGGCCGAAACCATCGGGCTCAACATCGTCCTGCCGCACGAGCAGGCCCCCAACGCCTATGTCACCCCGCGCCTGGCGTTCCAGTTCCACTACTTCGCGCTGCGCAAGATGCACTTCCTGCTGCGCGCCAAGGCGGTGGCGGTGTTCCCCGGCGGCTTCGGCACCTTCGATGAATTCTTCGAGCTGCTGACCCTGATCCAGACCGGCAAGATGAAGCCGATCCCGATCCTGCTGTTCGGCAAGGAGTTCTGGAACCGCGTCGTCGATTTCGAGGCCCTGGCCGACGAGGGCGTGATCAACCATGCCGACATCGGCCTGTTCCACTGGGTGGAAACCGCCGAGGAAGCCTGGGACAAGGTGGTGGATTTCTACGACCTGGGGTGAGTCCTGATCCGCCTGACGGCGGCGCGGAAGGCCCGTCCGGGCCTTCCTTGCAACACCAGCCCGCTCCCCCGGCCCGACCACCCATTTATGGTACCCTGTGGGTGGTCGGGCCGGGGGAGCGGGCCGGTGTTGCAAGCCAATCGCGGAGGCGATTGGCGCACCAAACAAAGGACACTTCCCGCACCGCCTCGAGGCGGACACCTACTCCCTATCCCCGCGCCTCCGCATGGCCCAGCGGGCCGTGGCCGGCGCCGAACCCCGGCGCGGCGCGCAGGGCGCTGCGCACGAACAGGCGGGCGCGGTCGACGGCTTCGGGGAGGTCCAGGCCCTTGCCCAGGAACGTGGCGATCGCGCTCGACAGGGTGCAGCCCGTGCCGTGGGTGTGGCGGGTGTGGATCCGGGTGCCGGCCATGACGTGGGCCGGCTCGCCCGGCAGCATCAGCCAGTCCTCCACCCGCTCGCCCTCCGCATCGCCGCCCTTGGCGAGGTAGGCCACGCCCCGCGCGGCCATGCCCTGATGCCCGCCCAGCGCGGCGAGTTCCGGGACGTTGGGGGTGGTCAGCCTGGCCAGCTGCATCAGCCGTTCGAACGCGGCGATGGTTTCCGCGTCGGCCAGGGCCGCGCCGCTGGTGGCGATCATCACCGGATCGAACACCACCGGCACGTCCAGCCGCTCCAGCCGGTCCGCCACGCAGTGCGCGATGGCGGGCGAGCCGAGCATCCCGATCTTGACCGCATCGACGCCGATGTCGCCGACGCAGGCGTCGATCTGCGCTGCCACCATTTCGGGGACAAGCGCCTCGACCATGGTCACCCCCAGCGTGTTCTGGGCGGTGATCGCGGTGATCGCGGTCATGGCATAGCCGCCCAGCACGGTGATGGTCTTGATATCGGCCTGGATGCCCGCCCCGCCCGAGGAATCGGAGCCGGCGATGGACAGGATGCGGGGGGTGGTCATTCAGCCCTTGAACTTGCGCACGGTCGATGGCGGGGCCTTGGCGTGCAGCGCCTTGGCCCGGGTCGGGCGGTCGAGCAGTTCGCCCCCGCAATTGGGGCAGCGTTCGTCCACCGCATCGGCGCATTCGGTGCAGAAGGTGCATTCGAAGCTGCAGATGAAGGCACCGGGCAGTTCGGCGGGCAGGTCCGCGCCGCACTTCTCGCAATCGGGGCGCATCTCAAGCATTGGCGGCCTCCTGGACGGCAGCGCAGATCGCGGCGACGGCGGCCTCTACCTCGCCCGCATCGTCGCCTTCGGCCATCACGCGGATCACCGGTTCGGTGCCGGAGGGGCGGATCACCAGGCGGCCCCGGCCCGCAAGGCTCGCCTCCGCCTCGGCTATCACGGCCTTGACGCGGGCGTCATCCAGCGGCTTGCCTCCGGCGAACCGGACATTGCGCAGCAGCTGCGGCACGGGATCGAACAGGTGGAGCAGCTCGCTCGCCCGGCGGCCAGAGCGGACCAGCGCGGCCAGCACCTGCAGCGCGGCGATCGTGCCATCGCCCGTGGTGCCGTGATCGAGCAGGATCATGTGGCCCGATTGTTCGCCGCCGACGTTGCAGCCGCGCGCCTTCATTTCCTCCAGCACATGGCGGTCGCCCACCTTGCTGCGGAACAGGTCCAGCCCCTGCCCGGCGAGGAAGCGTTCGAGGCCGAGGTTGGACATGACCGTGGCCACCACGCCGCCGCCGCGCAGGGCGCCGCGCGCGGCCAGCTGGCTGCCGATCAGCGCCATGATCTGGTCGCCGTCGACCGTCTGGCCTTTCTCGTCGACCACGATCAGCCGGTCGGCATCGCCATCCAGCGCGATGCCGATGTCGGCGCCGCTGGCGACCACGGTCTCGCTCAGCAGGCCGGGATGGGTAGAGCCGCACTTGTCGTTGATATTGGTGCCGTTGGGCGTGACGCCCACCGCGATCACTTCCGCGCCGAGCTCCCAGATCGCCGAGGGCGCGACCTGGTAGGCCGCGCCATTGGCGCAATCGACCGCGATCTTGAGGCCATCCAGCCGCACGTCATCGGGCAGCGAGCCCTTGACCGCGTGGATATAGCGCCCGCGCGCGTCCTCGATCCGGCGGGCGCGGCCAATCTCGGGCGCATTGGCCAGCGGCTGGTCCTGGTCCAGCATGGCCTCGATTGCCAGCTCGTCCTCGTCCGACAGCTTGAAGCCGTCCGGGCCGAACAGCTTGATGCCGTTGTCCTCGTAAGGGTTGTGGCTGGCAGAGATCATCACGCCCACGTCGGCGCGCAGTTCGCGGGTCAGCAGGGCGACCGCCGGGGTCGGCATCGGTCCCAGCAGGATCACGTCCATGCCAACGCTGGTGAAACCGGCGACCAGCGCGTTTTCGATCATGTAGCCCGACAGGCGGGTGTCCTTGCCGATCACCACGCGGTGGCGATGGCTGCCGCGCAGGAAGCGGCGGCCTGCGGCCTGCCCCACCTTCATCGCTGTCGCAGCGGTCATCACCCCGGCATTGGTGCGCCCGCGAATACCGTCAGTCCCGAAATATTTCCGCCCCATAAACCTTCTGTAGCTCCGCTTTTCCTTGCAAATTGCTATGTCGCGCGGCGGCGCTAAAGTCACGCGCTTGATCGAAGGGTTCAGGGGACTTTCCATGCCGCAACCAGCCGCCGCCGCCAGCGGCTTTCCTGAAATCCGGGTGCCGGCAGGGCTGACCTTTGCGGGACTGGTCGCGGGTTTCCTGGTCGGCATCCTGCTCAGGGACAGCTCCGCGCTGGCGCCGCTGCTGGCCGTGGCGGAACCGATGGGCAGCCTGTGGCTGCGCGCCCTGCAACTGACGATCCTGCCGCTGGTGATCGGCCTCGTCGTCACCGGCATCTCGCAGACCCTCGCGGCGGCAAGCGGCGGACACCTGGCGCGGCGCGCGGTGGGGCTGTTCGTGGCGGTGCTGCTGGCGGCGGGGACCATGGCCGCGCTGCTGGTGCCCGCGCTGCTTGCCCTGTTCCCGATTCCCGAGCGCGCGGCCCGGGCGCTGAGTGGCGGAGCGGGCGATGCCGGCACTGTGCCGGGGGTGGCGGACATCCTGAACGCGATGATGCCGGAAAACATCTTCAGCGCCGCCGCAGCGGGGGCGATGCTGCCGGTGGTGCTGTTCGCCTCGGTGTTCGCGCTCGCGCTCACCCGCGTGGCCGATGGTCCGCGCCGCCTGATCGTGCAGTTCTTCGAAGGGGTGGCCGCCGCGATGATGGTGGTGGTCGGCTGGGTGCTGATGCTCGCGCCGCTGGGCGTGCTCGGGCTGGCGGTTTCGCTGGCGGCCAAGACCGGGGCCGGGGCGATCGGCGCGCTGGCGCATTACATCCTGGTGGTCAGCGCGGCGGGGCTGGTGGTGCTGATCGGCGGCTTCGTGCTGGCCGTGGTGCTGGCCCGCCAGCCGCTGGGCAGGTTCGCGCGGGCGATGGTGCCGGTCCACGCGGTGGCGATTTCCACCCAGTCCTCGCTCGCCAGCCTGCCCGCCATGCTGGCGGCGACCCGGCGGCTGGGCGTGCGCGAATCGACCGCCGATTTCGCCCTGCCGCTGGCCGTCGCAATCTTCCGCGCGACCAGCCCGGCGATGAACATGGCCGTGGCGATCTATGCCGCCAAGCTGACCGGCGTGCCGCTGTCCCCGGCGGCGCTCGCGGCGGGGGTGTTCGTGGCCTTCCTCGTTTCGCTGAGTTCCGTCTCGCTGCCCGGCACGATCAGCTTCGTGATCTCGGTCGGCCCGATCGCCAATGCCATGGGCGTGCCGATCGCCCCGCTGGCGCTGCTGGTGGCGGTGGAAATGCTGCCCGACATCATGCGCACACTGGGCAACGTGACGATGGACGTGGCGGTTACGTCAGCCGCGGACAGGTTGATGGGGGAAGGGGAGAGTCCTTGATCCGCCTGACGGCGGTGCGGGAAGCACGACCGTGCTTCCCTGGCCTGGCCGGCCCACTCGCCCGGCCCGACCAGGCCAAGCCTTTCGCGGACGCGCAAGGCGCACCCAGCTAGTTACCCATTACCCTTTTGCCCGCCGGGAACGCGCTTGATCGTGCCGGAAAACGCCATCACCGGGCGTTCGCCATCGCTGATCACGCCGCGCACGAAGACCATCGAGAAACCGGCGCGGATCACTTCGCCGCGCGCGGTCAGCAGGCGGCCGGGTTCCGCCGCGCCAACGAATTCGTTGTTGCAGGTCACGGTCACGCCGTGGACCGAGGCGTCCATTCCGCCCGCGATCATGAACAGCGCATAGTCCGCGAAGGTCATCAGCGATCCGCCGTGGATGTTGCCCCCGGCGTTGCAGTTCTTCACATCGGGCAGGAAGCCGCAGATGATCCCGCGCCCTTCGTCCGGCTTGCAGTAGAACGGCCCGGTGTGATCCTCGAACGCGTCGGAGGGTTCGTAGTGATACCAGCCGGCCCACTGCCCCTGATCCACGCGGACCAGGCCGGGGCGCTTGGGGGCGGCGTCGTCAGCGATCAGCTTGTCGTGCGGTTCGTGGCTCATGGTGCTGGCCCAAGCACAAGCGCGGCCATCCCGCAAGCGTCGTGGTGCAACGCAGGCCGCGCCCGCGCGGCTCAGACCGCTTCCAGCGCCTGCTGGAAATCGGCGATAAGGTCGTCCGCGTTCTCGATCCCGATCGAAATGCGCACCAGGTTGTCGGTGATGCCGAGCATGGCCTTGCGCTCTGGCGGGACGGACAGGTGGGTCATCGCCGCCGGGTGGCTGGCCAGCGTTTCCGTGCCGCCCAGGCTGACCGCGAGCTTGGCGATCTTCAGCGTGTCGAGAAAGCGGAACGCCTCCGCCTCGCTGCCGCGCAGGTACAGGCTGAACGTGCTGCCCGCCCCGGTGCAGTGGCGATCGAAGATGTCCTGCTGGCGCGGATCGGCGATCATGCCGAGATAGCCCAGCCGCTCCACCTTGGGGTGGCGCGCCAGCCAGGCGCAGACCCGTGCCGCATTCTCGCCCGCGCGGCTCATCCGCAGCTCCAGCGTTTCCAGGCTACGGGTCAGCATCCAGGCGGTATGGGCATCGCAGATCGTGCCCAGCGTGTTGCGCAGCATCCGCACCGGATCGATCCAGCGCCTTGCCCCGGAAATCCCGCCCGCGGCCAGATCGGAATGGCCGCCGGCGTACTTGGTCAGCGAATAGACCACCACATCGGCGCCGCGCTCCAGCGGGCGCTGCCACAGCGGGCCAAGGAAGGTGTTGTCGATGGCCACCGGCACTGCGGGGGCCAGCGCATCGCGGGCTGCAGCCACAGCCTCTATATCGACCAGCGCGTTGGTCGGGTTGGCGGGGCTTTCGAGATAGATCACGGCAAGCTTGCCGCCTTGCTGCGCGGCGAGCGCCTGCCCGCGCGCGATCGCCGCTTCGATTTCCTGCCGCTCTGCTCCGGCGGAAAAATCGACATAGCCCACGCCGAAGCGCGAAAGGGTGCGGGCGATCAGCCCCTCGGTCGCGGCATAGAGCGGGCCGGAATGGACCACCACGTCGCCCTGTCCGCAGAGGGTCAGCAGCAGGGTGGAAATCGCCGCCATGCCGCTGGAAAAGACCAGCGCGTCCTCGGCCCCGTCCCACACCGCCAGGCGGCTTTCCGCGATCTGCTGGTTCGGACCGTTGAAGCGCGCATAGACCAGCCCCTCGGCGCCGCCGGGGCGCAGGCCGGTGATACCCTCGAAGAACCGCTTGCCCTCGGCCGCGCTGGCGAAGGCATAGGTGCTGGTCAGGAACACCGGCGGCTTGAGGCTGCCTTCGGACAGGACCGGATCATAGCCATGACCCATCATCCGGGTCGAGGGTGCCAGTTCCCGTTCGCCGATATGGGTCAGGGCGGGCTTGGGCTTGCGGGGCGGGGTCGGCTGGTCGGTCACGCGGGGTCCTTGGGCTTGAGGCAGAGCTATTACGAACGGGCCGTGCCGGGGGTTCCCGCGCCGGTCATGTCAGCGCGGCGATGCCCCAGACGATCCCGACCATCAGGAACACGCCGACCAGGTCGAGCAGCAGCCCGGCCTTGACCACGCGCGGCATGGCGATGTGGCCGGTCGCCCAGGCCAGCGCGTTGGGGCCGGTCCCGGCGGGCAGCATGAAGCCCCAGCTGGCCGCCATCGCCGCGGGCAGGGCCAGCAGGATCGGATCGGCGCCCAGCGCGGCCACCAGCGCGGCGACCACCGGCATGATCCCGCTGGCCGCTGCCATGTTGCTGGCAAATTCGGTGATCAGGACGACGAAGCCGACCAGCACCAGCGCCACCACGGGCAGTGGCACCGCGCGCAGCGGCAGCAGCATCTGCCCCAGCCAGCCGGCCAGCCCGCTTTCCGACATGCCCATGGCCAGCGCCAGCACGCCGCCGAACATCAGGATCACGCCCCAGGGTGCGCGCATCGCCTCGGTCCAGTTGAGCAGCGGGCGGCCCGTGCCATCGGGCACGATGAACAGCGCCAGGCCGGCAATCGCCGCGATGGTTCCGTCGTCTATTCCGCCCGGCGGCACCTGTCCCTTGAGCCACGGCATGGCCACCCAGGCCGCGACCGCCACCGCGAAGATCGGCGCCAGGCGCTTTTCCGCCGGGCTCCAGAGCGATGGCAGGTGGATCGCGGCGCGCGCGGCGGCGGGATCGAAGGCGTGCTCGTGCAGACGCTGCACCCGGGCGATGATCCACGCGGCCAGCGGCACCGACAGCACCACCAGCGGCAGGCCGTAGAGGCTCCATTCCAGGAAGGTGATCTCCACCCCCAGGCTCTTCTTGAGCAGGGCCACCGCGATCGCGTTGGTCGGCGTGCCGACGATCGTGCCGAACCCGCCCAGCGTCGCGGCAAAGGCAACGCCCATCGGCAGGGCGCCAGCAAGGCCGTGGGTATCCCCCTCCTTCGCACCGCCCGCCGCCAGCATGGCCAGCGCCATCGGCATCATGATCAGTGCGGTCGAGGTGTTGGAAACGAACATCGAAATCAGCGCCGTCGCGGTCATCACCGCCAGCAGCAGGTGCGTGCTGGTGTGCCCCGCATGGCGCAGGATGGCGAGGGCCAGGCGGCGGTGCAGCCCCGTCCGCTCGATCGCCAGCGCCATGAAGGCGCCGCCGACGAACAGGAACATGGTGGGCGAATAATAGGCCGCGGCCGTCTGGTTGGCGTCCGCCACGCCCAGCAGCGGCAGGACGATGAACGGCAGCAGCGCGGTGACCGACAGCGGCAGCGCCTCGGTCATCCACCACAGCGCCATCCAGCCCACCAGCCCGGCGGTCGGCCAGGCGGCGGGCGGCATTCCCTGCGGCACGGGGAGAATCAGGGTGGCAACAAAGGCGGCAAGGCCCAGCCAGAAGCCGATGCGCTTAGCGGTCATCCTTGTCCCCCCGTCCCGTTCTTCAAACCACTTGCGCGGTCAACTGACAAGCCTGGATGGCAAGTGCTCGCAATTCAGGTT
>Ga0116181_1004704_pt1 | contig 10172 bp, 9 predicted proteins | sample AD_UKC075_MetaG_FD_89752 | JGI IMG/M metagenome (GOLD analysis project Ga0116181, IMG submission 89752) | Active sludge microbial communities of municipal wastewater-treating anaerobic digesters from USA - AD_UKC075_MetaG | ecosystem: Engineered > Bioreactor > Anaerobic > Digestate | place: USA... | reverse complement strand
CTCCTCACCGACATGATCCGGATCCGGCGCATGGAGGAGAAGTGCGCCGAGATGTACAGCGCGGGGAAGATCCGCGGGTTCCTGCACCTCTACGTCGGCGAAGAAGCGGTGGCGGCGGGGTCCTTGAGAGTGCTCGGCCCCGAAGACGCGGTGCTGGCCACCTACCGGGAGCACGCCCACGCGCTGATGCGAGGCGTCCCGATGACCACGATCATGGCCGAGATGTTCGGCAAGCAGGAGGGCTGCAGCGGAGGCCGTGGCGGGTCGATGCATCTCTTCGACGCGCAGCGACGGTTCTACGGCGGCAATGCGATTGTCGCCGGGGGGATTCCGACTGCGGCCGGTCTGGCGTTCGCGGACGCTCAACTGAACCGAAACCGGATCTCCGCCTGCTATTTCGGTGAGGGCGCCACCGCCGAGGGAGCTTTCCACGAGACCATGAACATGGCCGAACTGTGGCAACTGCCCGTGCTGTTCTGTTGCGAGAACAACCGCTACGCCATGGGCACGACGATCGACCACGAACTGTCCCAACCGGATCTCGTCGCCAAGGCGCGGGCTTACCGGGTTCCCGCCGCATCGGCCGACGGGATGGACGTCATGGCCTGCCACGACGTCATGGCCCGGGCAGTGGAGCACATCCGGACCAAGGGTGGCCCGTTCTTCATCGAGTTCCAGACCTACCGCTTCCGGCCGCACTCGATGTTCGACCCGGAGTTGTACCGGGACAAGGACGAAGTCGCCAAGTGGCGTGAGCACGACCCGATTCGGGTGTTCACCGAGAAGTGCATCAGCGACGGTGTCGTGACGGCCGAGGACGTCGCGGCCATGGAACGGGCCGCGGCCGCCGAGGTGGACGAGGCGGTCGCCTTCGCCGAGGCCGGGACGTTCGAGAGCCTGGAGACGCTCACGGCGAATGTGATGGCGCCGGAGTCGGTGTCGTGAAAACCACCTATCGCAACGCCGTGCACGACGCGATCGCCGACGCCATGCGCGCTGACCCGACCGTGGTGCTGATGGGCGAGGACGTCGCCGCCTACGGCGGCACGTACGCCGCGTCGAAAGGTCTGCTGGAGGAGTTCGGCCCCAAGCGCATCCTCGACACCCCGCTGTCGGAACTGGGTTTCGTCGGCATCGGTGTGGGTGCGGCGATGAACGGCCTGCGCCCCATCGTCGAGGTGATGACGGTCAACTTCAGCCTGCTGGCCCTGGACCAGATCGTCAATACCGCTGCGCCGCTCAGGCATATGTCCGGCGGCCAGTTCTCCGTGCCGTTGGTGATCCGGATGGCCACCGGGGCGGGCCGGCAACTCGCCGCCCAGCACTCGCACAGCCTGGAGAACTGGTACGCCCACATCCCCGGCATCACGGTGCTGGCGCCGGCGACCGTCGCGGACGCCTACGGGATGCTGACCACCGCACTGCGTGAACCGGACCCGGTGGTGATCTTCGAGCATGTCGGCCTCTACAACACCTCCGCCGAGGTCGACACTTTGGCGCCCACCGATATCCGTCGGGCGGCGTTGCGCCGCAACGGATCCGATGCCACGATCATCGCCTACGGCGGGTGCGTGCCCAAGGCACTGGACGCCGCCGGGCAACTGGCCGCGGCCGGTATCGAGTGCGATGTGATCGACCTCAGGGTGCTGCGCCCCCTCGATGACGCCACCATCATGGAATCGGTGGCCAGGACGCACCGGGTCGTCGTCGTCGACGAAGCCTGGCACACCGGCAGCCTCGCCGGGGAGATCAGCGCCCGCATCGTCGAGCAGGCCTTCTACGAACTCGACGCGCCGATCGGCCGGGTGTGTACCGTCGAAGTCCCCATCCCGTACGCCAAACATCTCGAAGACGCCGCCCTGCCGCAGGCCGACAAGATCGTCGCCGCCGTGCGGGCGCTGTTCGGCGATCGAACCGGGACGGCGACACGGTGATCGAATTCACCATGCCCGCACTGGGCGCCGATATGGATGAGGGCACGCTCAACGAGTGGCTGGTGAAGCCCGGCGACACCGTGTCCCGTGGGCAGATCGTCGCCGTCGTCGAAACCACCAAGGCCGCCGTCGAAATCGAGTGCTGGCATGACGGGATCGTCGACAGGTTGCTGATTCCGGTCGGGGAGACCGTCGCCGTCGGGACCCCGCTCGCCATACTTCTCGAACCCGGGGAACTCCCCGGGAAAGAACCCTCCACTCCCTCGGCACCGTCGGCCGCCTCGGCTCCGGCCGCCGGACCCGCGGGGGCACCCGCGTCCGCCGGGACTCCGACACCGCACGCGTCGACTCCCGCCCCGCCGATCGGACATCGACTCTGGGTCTCCCCGGTGGCACGCCGGACCGCCGCGGCACTGGGGGTGGATCTGACCACGCTCACCGGGACCGGCCCGCAGGGTGCGATCACCCTGCACGACGTCGAGCATGCCGCCGCCCGGAAGTCGGCGGAGGCTCAGCACGAGGCGCCCAGGCCGCCGGCCCGTCCCATCACATCGGAACCGGGCGCCCCGCCCAAGTCGGCCGCCGTGAAGGCCCGCGAGCGCGGTGCGGCGATGCGCGCCTCGATCGCCGCCGCGATGGCCCGGTCCAAACGGGAGATCCCGCACTACTACCTCGCCGACGAGATCATCCTCGACCCGGCAACGGCATGGTTGACCGAGCAGAACGCCGGCCGGCCCATCACCGAACGACTCCTGCTCGCGGTGCTGCAACTCAAGGCCGTCGCCCTCGCCACCACCCGGTTCGGCGAGTTCAACGGATTCTGGCGGGACGACCACTTCGAGCCGGCTGCGGGATGCCATGTGGGCGTGGCGATTTCACTGCGCGGCGGCGGTCTGGTAGCACCGGCCATCCACGACGTGTCCGAGAAACCGCTGCCCGAGCTGATGGCGGATCTGACCGATCTGGTGGCCCGGGCCCGGGCGGGCTCGCTGCGGAGTTCGGAGATGTCCGACCCGACGATCACGGTGACCAACCTGGGAGAGAAAGGGGTCGACTCCGTGTTCGGGGTCATCTACCCCCAGCAGGTGGCCATCGTCGGCTTCGGCCGGCCGGCCCAGCGCGTCGTCGTCGTCGACGGTGGAATCCGGGTCGCCACCACCGTGCACGCCAGCCTGGCCGCCGACCACCGCGCCAGTGACGGCGCCCGGGGCGCGCTGTTCCTCGCCGAGATCAACCGGCTGCTCCAGCAGCCCCAGGACCTCTGAAGACCGCAAGCACTGTGAACAACACAAGCACCGTGAACAAGGAGAGACATGAGCTCTGAGACCCGGGCCGGGGTGGTCGCCGAACTCCTGGACATCGCGCCGGAGATCGACGAGGCGGATCTGAGCGACACCGAATTGCTGCGCGATCAAGTGGATCTCGACTCCATGGACTGGCTGAATTTCCTGGTCCGGTTGCACAAGCGGTTCGAGGTCGACATCCCGGAATCGCAGTACGCATCGCTGCGCACGATCAACGACCTCACGGCGTATATCGACCAGCACCGGTGACGGTGGACGCTTGGTCAACCCGCGGCCGTTCGTGGCACAATCCGACGATGGCCCAGTTGCCCTCCATCGTGCTGAAAGACCCCTCGTCAGCCCTCACCGCCACCTTCGTCCCGTCGGCGGGCATGGTGTGCACCTCACTCTCGGACGGCGGCGTCGAACTGCTCGGTCAGCGCCGTGGCCTGAAGGCCTATCTCACCACCGGTAAGACCATGGGCATCCCGATCCTCTACCCGTTCGCCAACCGGCTCAGCGCGAACGGCTACGGAGTCGACGGCGGCGCGGTGACGCTGACCCCCGGTGTCGGTGGCGTGCGCTCCGACGAACACGGCCTGGTCATCCACGGCGTGCTGGCGGCCTACCCCGGCTGGCTGGTCAAACAACCCGCCGATAACCGCGTCACCGCCGATTTGGACTACGGCGGCCAGCCCCGGCTGTTGACCAGCTTCCCGTTCCCGCATGTCGTCACACTCGACATTTCGCTCGCCGACCGTGCCCTGACGATCGAGACCACCGTCACGCCGACCACCTCGGCCTCGGTCCCGCTGTGTTTCGGTTTCCACCCCTACCTCACCATCCCGGACGTCCCGCGGTCGGAATGGCGGCTGGAGACTCCGCCGCTGCGTCATCTGCCGGTGGATCACTGGGGTATCCCGACCGGCGCGACGGAGGAGTGGCCGGCCAGGTCGGAGGTGCTGGGCGACCGCGTGTTCGACGACGGTTTCGACGAGGTGCCCCAAGGCGCCGTCTTCGCGTTGTCCGGGGGTGACCGCCGCATTGAGGTGGTGTTCGACCACGGCTTCCCCGCGGTCCAGATCTTCGCCCCCGGAAACGACGACGTCGTCGGCATCGAGCCGATGGCCGCCCCCACCAACGCACTGCGCAAGGGCGGCTACAGCACCGCCGTGCCCGGCCGACCGGCGTCGGCCAGTTTCACCATCAAGGTGAGCTGACCTCCGGCCCGACCGATTGGGCCCGACGCTGCGGTCGGCCGCGGGTCAGCGCGGCTTCCAGACCACCACTGCCCTGTTCTTGGACACCACCGCGACATCGCGGCGCGGCCGGGAACGGGACAGTTCGACGGCGAGTTCGGCGACCCGGGCCTGCAGCGCCTCAACCTGATTGGTCAGCTCGATGATGCGCTTGATCCCGGCGAGGTTGACCCCCTCGTCCTGGGACAGCCGCTGAATCTCCCGGAGCAGTTCCACATCGCGTTCCGAGTAGCGCCGCCCACCGCCGACGGTGCGCTGCGGACTGACCAGTCCGAGCCGGTCATAGGTGCGCAGGGTCTGCGCGTGCATCCCGGCCAGTTCGGCCGCAACCGAGATCAGGAACGTCCGCGGTTCGGGCGGATCGCCGGTGTCTCGGACGGCACTCATGGCCGGTTACCCGCCCAGCCGGCTCGCGGATCGAAACCGCTGGCCTTCTCGGCAGCAGCGTAGGCCTCCAGAGCCTCCAGGGCCGCACCCTCCAACTGGGGCGGCACCGCGACCTTCACGGTCACCAGCAGGTCACCCGCCCCGCCGCTGCGCTTCGGCACACCGCGACCGCGAACCCGCAGGATCCGGCCGTCAGCGGTGCCCTTGGGCACCTTCACCCCAACCTTGCCGTCGAGGGTCGGGATCGACAGCGTCGTTCCCAGCGCCAGTTCGGTGAAGCTCACCGGGACGGCCACCGTCAGATCGTCCCCGTCGCGGCCGAACACCTTGTCAGGTCGGACGTGCACGGTGACGTACAGGTCACCCGACGGCGCGCCGCGCAGTCCGGCCTCACCCTGGCCGGCCAGCCTGATGCGCTGGCCGTCCTCGACGCCGGGCGGAATCCGGACGTTGATGGTGCGACTGCGGGTGGTGACCCCGGTGCCGCGGCACTCGTCGCAGGGGTGCTCGATCACCGAACCACTCCCGCGGCAGTCGGTGCACGGCTCGGAGAAACCGAACGCGCCCTGGTTGCGGTTGACCATCCCGGAGCCGTTGCAGTTGGCGCACACCTTCGGGCTGGTACCCGGCCGGGCGCCGCTGCCGTGGCAGTTGGTGCACGGCGCGGGGCTGGTCAGCCGCAGAGGCATCGCCACACCCTTGGTGGCCTCGAGGAAGTCGAGTTGGGTCTCGGTCTCAAGATCCTTGCCGCGCCGTGGCCTACTGGTCCGCGGCTGGGTGCCGCCGCGGCCGAACAGCCCACCGAAGAGGTCGCCGATATTGGCTCCGCCGTCCTGCCCGGCCTGGCCGAACAGGTCGTTGAGATTGAAGCCCCCGCCGCCGTCGTAGCCACCGCCACCGCCGCCACCGCCGGCGAAACGGCGCCCGAAGCCGCCGGAGGCGAACAACCGCCGGGTTTCGTCGTACTCGGCCCGTTTGGCCTTGTCGGTCAGGACATCCCGGGCCTCGCCGACCTCCTTGTACCGCTCCTCGGCCGCCGGATTGTTCGGATTGCGGTCGGGATGGTTCTCGGCGAGCAGCCTCTTGGCGACTCGTTTGATCTCGTCGTCGCTGGCGTCAGAGGAGACGCCGAGCACCTTGTAGAAGTCCTTCTCCACCCATTCCCGTTGCACCATGAAGCGTCACCTCCTCACCGCTGTCGCAGTGTTACTGATCTGATTCTGCGTTCTGATCTGCCGGAGCGGCGTCGACCACACCGACCATGGCGTGGCGCAGCACCTGCTCGCCGAGCTTGTAGCCCTTGCGCATCACGTTCCCGATGACGGGATTCGAGCCGTCACCCTCATGCTGGACCGCCTCGTGCAGTGCCGGGTCGAATTCCTCACCCTCCGCACCGAACTCGACAAGTCCCAGACCGGACAGCGCCGACGCCAGCTTGTCCGCCACAGACTTCAGCGGACCGCCCTCCAGGTCACCGTGGCTACGGGCCCGGTCGAGGTCGTCCAGTACGCCCAGAAGCTGGCCCAGCACAACGGCTTTCGCGCGTTCGGCAACCGCCTCCTGATCCCGGAGGGCGCGCTTGCGATAGTTCGCGAAGTCGGCCTGCACCCGTTGCAGATCGGCGGTGAGCTCGGCGACCTTGTCGGCGTTACCGGCGGAGGCCGCCTCCGGTACCACCCCCTGGGGAGCGGCACCGGAGGCTGATCCGAATCCCGAGTCACTTCGCCCCGACCCGGCGGCTTCACGCACCTGCCCGGTCTCCGGATCGATCCGACGTTTGTCGGTGACCGTCACCGGCTCCTCGACGTCCCTACCCTCGTCGGACCTACTTCCGTCGAACCTGCTTCCGTCGGACGGGGTCACTTCTTCTCCTGATCGTCCTCAACCACTTCGGCGTCAACCACGTCGTCAGCACCGGATCCGCCCGGCGCACCGCCGGCGGCCTGCTCGGCCTGGGCCGCGGCGTAGATCGCCTCGCCGAGAGCCTGGGACTCGACGCCCAGTTTCTCCATCGCGGACTTGATCGCGCCGATGTCAGTGCCGGCCAGCGCGGTCTTCGCCTCGGCGATGGCCGCGTCGATCTTGGCCAGCGACTCCTCGGGAACCTTCGATCCGCCTTCGGCGCCACGTTGTTCGGTGACGAACTTCTCGGTCTGGTAGACCAGCGACTCGGCCTGGTTGCGGACGTCGGCCTCCTCTCGCCGCTTGCGATCCTCCTCCGCGTGCGCCTCGGCATCCTTGATCATCCGGTCGATCTCCTCCTTGGACAGGCCGGAGCCCTCCTGGATCTTGATCGTGTTCTCCTTGCCGGTGCCCTTGTCCTTGGCGGTGACGTGCACGATGCCGTTGGCGTCGATGTCGAAGATCACCTCGATCTGGGGCACGCCACGCGGAGCCGGCGGGATACCGGTCAGCTCGAAGCTGCCGAGCAGCTTGTTGTGCGCGGCGATCTCGCGCTCACCCTGATAGACCTGGATCTGCACCGACGGCTGGTTGTCGTCGGCCGTGGTGAAGGTCTCCGACCGCTTGGTCGGGATCGTGGTGTTGCGCTCGATCAGCTTCGTCATCACGCCGCCCTTGGTCTCGATGCCCAGGCTCAGCGGAGTGACGTCCAGCAGCAGAACGTCCTTGACCTCACCCTTGAGCACACCGGCCTGCAGCGCGGCGCCGACGGCGACGACCTCGTCGGGGTTGACGCCCTTGTTGGGGTCCTTACCGCCGGTGAGCTCCTTAACCAGATCGGTGACCGCGGGCATCCGGGTCGAGCCGCCGACCAGAACGACATGGTCGATATCGGCCACCGAGATCCCGGCGTCCTTGATGACCTGCTGGAAGGGCGCCCGGGTCCGGTCCAGCAGATCCTGGGTGATCTTCTGGAACTCCGAGCGGGTCAGCTGCTCGTCGAGGAACAACGGGTTCTTGTCGGCGTCAACCGTGATGTACGGCAGGTTGATCGACGTGGACTGGCTCGAGCTGAGCTCGATCTTGGCCTTCTCGGCCGCTTCGCGCAGCCGCTGCATGGCCATCTTGTCCTTGGTCAGGTCGATACCGGCGCTGGCCTTGAACTTGTCCACCAGCCAGGTGACGATCCGGTCGTCCCAGTCGTCGCCACCGAGGTGGTTGTCACCCGAGGTGGCCCGGACCTCGACCACACCGTCGCCGATCTCCAGCAGGGAGACGTCGAAGGTGCCGCCGCCGAGGTCGAAGACCAGGATGGTCTGTTCCTTGTTGCCCTTGTCCAGGCCGTAGGCCAAGGCGGCAGCGGTCGGTTCGTTGACGATGCGCAGCACGTTGAGGCCGGCGATCTGGCCGGCTTCCTTGGTGGCCTGCCGCTGGGCGTCGTTGAAGTAGGCGGGAACGGTGATCACCGCGTCGGTGACATCCTCGCCGAGGTAGCTTTCGGCATCCCGCTTCAGCTTCTGCAGGGTGCGTGCGCTGATCTCCTGCGCGGTGTAGTTCTTGCCGTCGATCTCGACGGTCCAGTCGGTGCCCATATGGCGCTTGACCGACCGGATGGTGCGGTCGACGTTGGTGACCGCCTGGTTCTTGGCGGGCTGGCCCACCAGCACCTCGCCGTTGCGCGCGAAAGCGACCACCGACGGCGTGGTGCGGGAGCCCTCCGAGTTGGCGACGACGACAGGGTCGCCACCTTCGAGAACTGCGACGCACGAGTTGGTGGTCCCGAGGTCGATACCGACCGCACGAGCCATGGGTGTTTCCTCCTGATAGAGACGATCCTGGGTCTGAGCGAACCAGACTCAAGATTGCTCCCACACCGACCGATGTGTCAAGCGAAGGTTGAGTCCAGTTCACTCAAGTGTCAGTAGCGACAACCCGCAGAGTCGGGAATTTGTTCCCGGAGCCTGTCAGCCGGCCCCGCCACCCCGCCCGGCATCCCGCTCGCCCAGCGCCCGGGCCTGACGCAGCCACACCGCGCGGACGTCGGCCGATGATCTGCGCACCGGGCCGAACACCGACGTACGCACCGGCTTGATACCGCTGAAACCCAGGATCGCTCCGCGCATCATCTGGTGACCCGGTTGGCCCACCACCCACCGGTAGTACCAGGGCGGGGAATCCATCGTGACGAGGAGTCGGCCCCGGCGGCCGGCCAGGAGCCGGTCCCACAACTGGGAGTTCGGCCGGTACTTGAACGCATATCCGGGCAGGAAGACGCGGTCGATGAACCCCTTGAGCAGGGCGGGCATCGATCCCCACCAATTCGGGTAGACGAACACCACCTGCTCGGCCCAGGCGATGGCTTCCTGGGCCTCAACCAGGTCGGGCTCCAACGGTTGAACCTCGCGGTAGCCGTGCCGGAGCACCGGATCGAAGGCCATCTCATCGAGGTTGATCTCACGCACGGTGGCGCCACCCGACCTCGCGCCCTCGACGTAGGCGCGTGCGATGGCGCCGCACAGACTTCCGGAGTCCGGGTGGCCCAGGACCACCGCGATGGTTGCTGCCATACGTCACCTCTCGTCGTCACCTCGAGCGCTCCCTATCCCCAGTCTCGTACCGATCCCCAGGCCGCGTTGCGTCGCCGTCACGTGTCGGTCCCGCGACATAAAATTCGAACATGCTTTCGACAGCTGCGACCGAGGCCCTCACGGCCCTGGACACCGCGCTGGACACCCTGGCCGCACTGGACACCGACACCCTGACCGTGGCCGAACACTTCCAGGTCATGCTCCACCTCGAAACCGCCACCCGACGCCAGATCGCCCTCTCCCACACCATCGCCGGATCACTGGCCCACCGCGACGAACAATCCCTCGGCGGTATCTGCCACAAAGTCATCGCCGACGTCCTACGCATCAGCCCCCGCCTGGCCGCCCGCCGTCTCCGCGACGCCGCCCGCCTGCACCCGCGCACCACCCTGACCGGCCAGGTAGTACCGCCGGAACTGCCCGCCACCGCCACCGCCTGGCACGCCGGCATCCTCGACGCCGAACACCTCCACGTCATCGAGAAATTCCTCGCCGATCTCCCCGAGGACATCCACCCCGACCGGGTCGCCAAAGCCGAGACATTCCTCGCCGAACAGTCCGCGCACCTACGCCCCGACCAACTCGCCGTCCTCGCCGACCGACTCGCCATCACCCTCAACCCCGACGGCACCTTCACCGACAGCGACCGCGCCCGCAAACGAGGCTTCACCTGGTGCGGACGTCAACGCCGCGACGGAACCAGCGTCGGCCGGCTCATCGCCACCCCCGAACTCCGGGCCACCATCGACGCCCTGTTCGCCAAATTCGCCGCCCCCGGCATGTGCAACCCCGCCGACCCCACCCCCACCATCACCACCG
>Ga0116181_1004701_pt1 | contig 10175 bp, 13 predicted proteins | sample AD_UKC075_MetaG_FD_89752 | JGI IMG/M metagenome (GOLD analysis project Ga0116181, IMG submission 89752) | Active sludge microbial communities of municipal wastewater-treating anaerobic digesters from USA - AD_UKC075_MetaG | ecosystem: Engineered > Bioreactor > Anaerobic > Digestate | place: USA... | reverse complement strand
TAGAGATGCTCAAAGGTGACATAAGTAATAAGTTCGCACCAGCAATCGTACTCGACATAAAGCTGATTTTCGAGAAGGACACAGACGGATTGGTGAACAAGGTCAGGAACATTCTAGGGGTTCCCAGATATAAATTAAGGGACAAGAGAATCCCTCGACACTTAGAGCAAATCTTTTACTCTAACTTCTCTATCTACCTGCTCAATCGCTCCCAGGAGAACCTCTGTAAACACGCCCGAAACCTGTTAGATACTATGTGTTTCACCAGTTATGCGGAAGAAAGTCGGCTCGAAGAAATCCAGAGCATAATCGACCAAAAGCATGTTGTACTAGCGGTCTTTGACAGAGACTTCCCAGCTTCGAGAATTGCGGGAGGGAAAGCAGTAAACTTCGTTGATTGGCATACTGTTCTTAGGGGCATTCATGGGTAGGAGGTAGATAAATGAACATTGAACTAGCGTTAGTTTCTAAGATTCTCGAAACGAAAGATATACGGACACCCCTCAAGAACAAGATAACGCCGAAGTTCTTCTACGGGGAAGGCAAGTCAATCTATGAGTTCATTACAGACTATTACGGGGAATACAATGAGGTACCAACATTAGCGGTAGTAAATAGGTTCTTCCCTTCCTTCCAGATAGAGGAACGAGAAGAACCGATTCAATTCTTCTGCGATGAACTGCGGAAAAGGCAAAGGTACAATATGCTCGTTGAAGGGGTCAATCATATAACAGACCTCTTGGAGAAAGGCGACATTGATACCGCCATGACCGATTGGAATAAGATTGGAACGCAGGTAGTCGTAGACACGAAGGTAACAAGGGACTTAGACTTAACTTCAGATGTAGAGCAGAGAATTAAGGCGTACCAGCACATGAAAGCCAACCTCGGAATGATAGGCATACCGTTTCCGTGGGAGGGATTAAATGAAGCGACAGGCGGTATTCTTAGTGAGGACTTGATAACAATAGCAGGATTTCAAGCGGTGGGGAAAACTTGGATTCTGTTGAAGATTCTCCATACCGCTTGGGTTAGCGGCAGGAAGGTTGTATTGTTCACACGGGAAATGGCACCAGAACAAATGCAACGAAGATTAGACGCTCTACACTTCAACCTACCATACAGCGACTTCCGAAAAGGGCGATTGGGCGTTCAGCTTGAGGAAAAGTATTTCAGTAAGATTCACGAGTTGAAAGATATGCCACAGTTCATTATCAGTTCAGACGAGGAAGAAGGAAGTGGGCTATCAGCGATTAAGGCTAAGTTGGAAGAATATCAGCCAGACCTGTTCGCCATTGACGGATTGTATTTAGTAACAGACGAGCGTGGCGGTAAGGATTGGAGGGCGATTGTGAACTTGACACAGGACACAAAGAAGATTTGTCGCAACCTCCAAATCCCTGGAATTGTAACGACACAAGCAGGAGTTGATAGTCAAGGGAAAGACGGTATTAAGCTGACAAGCATATCGTTCTCTAAGTTGGCGTTCGGTGCTGATAGTGATATCGTTATCGGAATTGACAGTATTGAGGAAAACACGAAATGGCGATTGAAGTTGCTCAAGCATAGGGAGGGTGAACCATTCTCTTTGATAGTGGATAAGGACTTCAACACCATGCGGTTCCCGCAATTCGGTGAAGCGGATTACACCGAAGAAGAGGAAGAAGAAAACGAACATGATGTGATTATCTACTAAGGAGCGAGCCATGTTCATTAGAAAATCGAAGGTACGGGTTCTCGGAGTACAGCCCGTGGGCAAATTTGTAGAAGTCGGAAAAGAGATACTGACCTTCCAGCAAACACGCTGGGAGGTCGTTCTCGCTAAAGGGGAAGTTGAAGTTGAGTATCAACCAGTTTTAGTACACAGACTTACAGACGAGTTCATCAGAGATTACGGAAAACCGTATAGTAAGATTACCTCTGCAATAAGGGGCGTAGCGACATTGATTGGGTTCCGCCACAATAGGGTTGGGTGGATTTTATTGCCAGAGGTTGGGGTTCCAGTATTCAGAGTTCCGAAAGAACTCGGACTTGTCCAAGGGGTCAAAGAAATAAGGGACTTGACTATGGAATTTGAAGAATACGACTTCAGGCGGGCAGGGAGAGTAATGACTTTCGCCGCCACGGAAAAAGAAGTTCTACAAAAGATGGAAGATTTGCTAAGGGATAAAGAAGATGAAGTCATGGGGAGGGTGAGGATAAACTGACGCATACCATAGGAAGGTGGAGGTGAAAGAATGATTGATGTATTAGATTTAGTAACCTACTTGCACAGAGAAGGGAAGATAAGAGCGTTTAGAGATAGGGCTAAAGACATTCAGATAACCTGCCCATACACGCACTATAGGTATGATGAAGCAACGGGAAGAACATACCCGTATAAAGAGCGTAGACCGAGTTTAGGAATATCAGTTGAACCACCATACTTCTATAATTGTTTCTCATGCGGGGCAAAAGGAACAGTTGAATTTCTAGTCGCAGATATATTAGGGATTTCCCCTCTCGAAGCGTTTAGGTGGTTAAGTAGAAGGTACGAATATGATGAGGACGATAGACGGAAAATCACCACGAAGAAGATTCCCGATTATGAGGAACTTTTTCCGAAAGAGAGGAGGTTAAAAGAATATCCCGATTCTTACTTTGATGCTTTCCGAACCATTCATCCGTACACGCTGGAAAGAGGGTTTACGAAGGAGATAGCTATAAAGTACGAAATAGGATTTGACAAGATTCAGCAGAGAGTGGTATTCCCAATTCGGAACGAAGGTGGACGAATCGTGGGATTGATTGGTAGGTCAATTGACCCAGAAAATCCAGTCAAGTACCTAGTCTATAACTGGAATTACGAAACAGGAGAAATCGAAGGCTTCGACAGAGGACAAGTCATTTATCGCAACAAGGCGGTGGAAAGAAAACCTGCGGTATTAGTTGTGGAAAGCGGACTTGATGTAGCGTGGGCAGACCAAAACGGATTGTGTGAGTTAGTTGATGTTGTAGCTATTTTAGGTAGCAAAGCAACAGAAACACAGGCTAAGAAATTAAGCAGGTACGAAGAAGTGATAAGCGGTTTAGATAATGATTTTGCGGGAGAACAGGGGAGGGACAGACTAATGAACCTTCTCCACGGTCAAGTCAAATTTTCGGTGATAACCTACCCCGAAGGGAAGAAGGATTTAGGAGATTGCACAAAGGAAGAAATGATAGATTTAGTTCAGAACAGAAAGCTGATGATTAAACAACGGACAAGTCGACTTAGAAAAATAATTGAATAAGTTGACTTGTATATGGTATAATTAGTAAAGGAGAGAATATACTATGACAGAGATAAAGACAATCTACCCAATGCTGGCGAGTGGTGGGCAATTGGAAGGTAGCTTATGGGACAATCCCGAATGGTGGGCGGAAGAAAAGATTGATGGTTCTCGCTACCTAATGCACATTGGTAAAGAAGGAAACAGGTTCACTAGCCGACAGAAAAGTCGAAAGACGGGGCTTCCAGTTGAAAAGACGGAGAATGTTCCGCACTTAGCAAAAATGGATTTAGGGTTCTTAGCTGGAACAATCCTAGACGGTGAGATGCAACATAACGACTTTAGCAAAACCGTTTCCGTAATGGGTAGCTTACCAGAGCGAGCAATAGCCTTGCAAGAAGAAATAGGCTGGATAAACTATCATGTGTTCGACATTCTGGAATACAAAGGCGAAGATGTTAGGGAACTGCCCCATTACGCTCGGAGAAAACTTCTGGAAGAGGTAATGTTACAGATAAGGGAAAATGACTTCAACTGCTTTATTGACACTACAGCCATAGCCAAGGAAAACAAACGGGAGTTTTACGAGAATATCGTCCAAAAAGGCGGGGAGGGAGTTATTCTAAAGAATATTCACGGTAAGTACAGGGACGGAGAAAGGAGCAAGGATTGGGTCAAGATTAAGCGGTACTTGACAGATGATGTAGTCATTATCGGTAGCACTTTACCTAGCAAGATTTATGATGGAAAAGACCGTGAGAATTGGGAGTATTGGGAAGATGGAAAGCCCGTAACAAAGGCATGGTACAACCGTTGGCTAGGGGCAATCCGTTTTGGGAAATTCAAGAACGGGAAATTAGTCGAACTAGGACAGACAAGTGGTATAGACGACCAGATGAAAGAGCTACTTTCGGATGGAAACCACGGAATCAAGGAAGAGTATATCGGAACGGTCATAGAAATAGGTGCTATGGAACAGCTTAAAAGTGGAGCATATAGACATCCTCGGTTTGTAAGGTTACGCCCAGACAAAGATGCGGAGGGTTGTGTCCTATGATGACCACCAGAGAGTTCGTTAAAAGCCTAAAGCCTTACGCTATTCTCTTAGACCGACAGACTTTCAAGACTATTAGAGGGCAGGGGTTGCGGGGTGACATTGAAGGAGCCAGAAAAGGGATTCGGACTGCCATGAGAAAGTATGAGAAATCCCCTCGGAAACAGATATTCCATGTCGCCCACAGGAACACCCGAAGAAAGAAATGGAACGACAAAAGACCCTACCGAGAAGTGTTCCGAGAGAGTTTGCGTGAAGCGTATGTTGTAATGAAGATTTATCGGGAAACCGAATCTGAAGTCGCCTCCACGACAGAGAGTGTAGATAGTCAACGAAGGAGGAAACAGAGTGAGAATCAGCACGCACAAGATTTTCAAGCGGGAAGAATTACCGAATGAGTTATTAGACAGAATGATGTTGTTTAACCCAGAGTACCAGAAAGCAGAAATGTTAGGGCTTTCCACTCGGCATATCCCCAAGTATATCGCTCTATTCAAAGAGAAAGACGGTCTAGTCTATATTCCACGGAACTACAAGTTCCCGCCAGAGTTTGAAAGCTATGACAGACCGCCAGATATAGACGAACGAGTAGACGGAGCCGATGTCCACTATACTTCGAGAATAACACCACGGGATGAGCAAGAGGAAGCTATCGCAAAACTCGTAGAAACTGAAAATGGAATTTTAGAAGCGGGTTGCGGAAAAGGCAAGACGGTAATGGCACTTGAAGCAATAGCCAGAGTTGGAAAACCAGCCCTTGTTCTAGTCCATAAGGAATTCCTATTAGACCAGTGGAAAGAAAGGGCGTGGGAATTTCTCGGCGAAGAAGTCGGAATTATCCAAGGTTCCAAGTGTGACTACAAGGGCAGAAAGATTGTAATAGGAATGTTGCAAAGCCTTGCCAACCCTGACAAGTACCCAGAAGAAATGTTCAACTACTTCGGGATAGTCGTTAGTGATGAATGTCATAGAGTAGCGAGTAGGACTTGGAGTGAGGTTATTCAGTTATTCCCAGCAAGAAGGAGGTGGGGATTGACAGCTACGCTTAAACGAACAGATGGAATGGAAGTAGTATTCAAAGCCCATTTAGGAGATGTAATCCACACGATTAAAGGCGAAGATTTAAGTCCAGTAGTCTATGCGGTAAAGACGCACACTTTCTTTGGCGTAGGAGATTTAGTGAATAGGTGGACAGGACAGATTCAAGTCCCTAAGTTACTGACTAAGCTTTCCAAAATTGAAGAAAGAAACGATTTGATTCACGGAATGCTACGGGACGCTCTAATGGCAGGTAGGCAGGTATTAGTCCTATCCGACAGAGTAGACCACTTGAAGGGAATTGCAAAATGGGCTAAAGAAGAAATTCCGCAGTTTAAGACAATGCTCTACATTGGGGCGACAAAACAGGAGGAAAGAGATAAGGCAGGAGATTACGACCTCATTTTAGGGACAATGAGTTTGGCGAAAGAAGGGTTGGATATTCCGTCATTAGATACGCTCTTTCTCGTAACACCAACGGGAAGTCCGGTTACGGTGCAACAGGCGGTAGGAAGGATAGTAAGGGAGTATGACGGAAAACGACAACCTCTAGTCGTGGACTTTGTAGACGAGTTGATAGGAATATGCAATTCGCTATACCACAAAAGAAAAGCAGTCTACAGGAAGTTGAATTACGAAATTAAAGAAATCGGCTAAGGAGAGGATAATAAATGGAAAAGCAACAAGCCCTTTTGACAATGATGGATTTAGATAAAGACCCAAAGGAACTGGCAACCGCTGAGGAAGCGTATGCGTTCTTCCAACGAGTTTCCGCCATAGAAAATTTAGTGGCAGGGATTCGGGAGCAAACCCGCTTGAGGATGTTCGAGTTGGCGGAGAAAGAAGGGGAAGCTGATGACAAAGGTGGCTTCACCGTAAGATTTGCTGACGGAACAGGATACCAGAAACAAGCAAGGGTTTCCATGAAGCTACTGACCGATAAGACTATTCAGTACCTGAAAGATAACAACATTGACGGGGTACTGGAAATCGTGCAGAAGCCGAAAACGGACGCAGACCATTTAGAAGAGTTGGTCAAGTTGTTAGAAGAAGTACGACCCGACTTATTAGAGACGGAGGAAGTAATCAACGAAGATAGACTTAATGAAGCAGTCCTAAACGAAGTGATTCCAATGGACGACTTCGAGGAGTTAGTCGAAAGGAAAACAACCTTCGCTCTGATTGATTTGGCTAAAAAGAAGAAGTAGGTGGTGAATATGAGGTGAAGGTTTACGACATCAACGGTGTAGAAGTAGTCATGTACTCGATAGGGGATTTAGCACAGGAGTTGGGCAGGGAAAGCCAGACTATCCGAAAATGGGAAATGAACGGGGTAATCCCGCCTACACGGTTTAGAGATAGAACGAACAAAAGGCTTTACCCCGAAAAACTCGTAAAGATGATAAAGCAGATAAGTGAAGAGGAAGGGGTAACGCAAGGAGTAAGTTTTGAAACCACGAACTTTAGTGCTAGGGTAGCCAAGGCATTTAAGGAAGTGGAAGAAGAGTTATTAGGGTAAGAGAGGGCATTATGCCTTCTCTTTCTCACTAAGTTAGGAGGACACGCATGGACGATAATCAAGAAATGTTGCAAGTTCAAAGAGGGGAGATTTACTTAGCAGATTTGGACGACATGAATTTGGGTACGGTTCATGTTCACCAAGGGAGCAGACCCGTACTAATAATCCAAAACGAAGTCGGTAATAAGTTTGCGCCCACGGTTATAGTTGCGTTGATAACATCTTCGCAAAAGAAAGAGTACCCAATGCACCAGTCTGTTATGCTGAACAGACCTTCCACGATTCTTTACGAACAGATAGCTACGATTGATAAGACTAGGCTCATTAGGAAAATCGGGAAATTGACGGACGAGCAGGTTTATGAAGCCAACCGTAAAATCGGATTGTCCCTTGAATTAGACCTATTGATGATAAGCGACCTAGTTAAACTAGAAGTCTTGCGGAAAGAGGTAATCGTAACAAGGCAGAGTGAAACGACTAACTATGTTGTAACCCTTTATTCGGATTCAAGAGAGATAACCGTCAATCTAAGTGCTTCAGAAATTTCCGAAGGCGGTTTAGAGATTGACCCAGACAACGAACTCGATTCATTAGAGAAAGCCCTAGATTCAATTAAAGGGCTAAGAATCATCAGTAAAAAGATTACCGAGAGGGGTGATAGGAGTTAGAAATTGACGAAAAAGGCACTTGATATATGTAGTAAAAGTAGGTATAATAAGAGTGAAGGAGATGGAAAAGTTGGCAAAACAGCATGACTTGACAAAAGACAACGTGGTGAGAAGAAGGGTTGTGGAGGAACTGATTACAGAGGGGCAACCAAAGGCGGTAGCAAAATTCGCTATGGGGTTCACAGTCAATCTCGGCAATTATGAAAGTTGCAAAATTGACGCAGGAATCGAGTTGGAAGGGACAATCGACAATCTCGCAAAGTTGCAGAGCATGGCACAGGAAGAAGTCGAAAACACCCTTGCAGAACAGCTTGAACAGTTGCAGGACAAAGACACAAGACTTACCATCTTAGGGTTCGTTGGGGATAGACCAGCAGTTAAATTCTAGGATTTAAGCCAACAGGCTTAGTCATACAGGTGTATTCGGGAGAAACCCGACACCAAAAGATACCGAAAGGAGAAAAGAAAATGTCAGCATTAAGCAAATGGTTCAAAACAGGTTATGATGAGGTTCAGAAGTATTCGGAGGAACTCGACAGGAAACAGGCGGAAGCCAGGAGCAAAAGAAGTTTCATTCCCAATCTTATTCTGAGAGATGGGGAATCGACAGTTATTCGGTTCTTAACAGACGAACCAGTAACCTTCCGTGAACACTACCTGCCGAACGCACAGGGAAGAAAGTTCTACACCTGCTTAGCGGGCGTAGAGGAAAACGGAGAAGCCGTAGAGTGCCCATTCTGTTCTGCGGGTAATAAGCCTTCCTTTAGAGGGGCTTACCTCGTTATCGACCGTGGTACTGATACTTGGGTCGATAAAGACGGAAAACAACATACCGCACAGAATCAAATCAAGATTTTTAAGCATGGAATCAAAGTGCTAAAGGTTCTTGATAAGATTCGCTCCAAGCGTGAGTTGACTGAATGGGATATTGAGGTTAGTCGTACAGGTAGTGGAACAGATACTTCGTACAATTTCATTCCAGAAGAAAGCTACTCACTGACTGACCAAGAGAAAGAACAGATTCGGGAGTTCAAAGGCGACAAAACCTTGCTTGATGTTCTGATTGAGGAAATCAAGCCCGTTACCTTTAACGAAGCCCTGATTGTTTTAGGCGAAAGTAGGCGTGCTCCGAAAAACGATAGCGGAATTGGATTCTAACTAGGTTAAGGAGGGCGGGGTAACACCCGCCTTCTTCTATAAGGAGGAGTTCGATGACTAAGGAAGAATTTCGGGAGCGGGTTCTATGGGAACAGAGGTTACGGAAAAAGGCTAAACAAAAGGAACTCGAACAACAGCGGCGAGAGATAGAAAGACAAGCTGACGGATATGCGATAGAAAAGTTTGAAAAGTTGAGAAGAAGGGCAAGACGAAGGAGGGCATAAGGTGTCTAATTTAGATAGTATCTTAAAGGCATTGAATAAGAAATATGGCGAAGGGACTATTGTTCGAGCGAGTGAAGCAAAAGCCTTAAATATTGAGAGAATACCGACTGGCAGTTTGACATTGGATATAGTAACAGGCGGCGGTATTCCAGAGAATAGGGTTTCACTTATAGCGGGGCAATTCAGTAGCGGTAAAACAGCTATTGCATTAAAGATAGTGGCTAACGCCCAAATCAAGTTTAAGGAACGTTATGAGAGGCTCAAGGAACGTGGGGTAAAAGCAACGCTCAAGAAAGCAGTATGGATAGACGCAGAGGGTTCCTTTGATGAAGAATGGGCGGTAGCGTTAGGGGTTGATGTTGATTCCCTAATCATAGTTAGACCAGAGTACGGGGAACAGGCACTCGATATTGCTGACGTACTTTTGAAAAGCGGAGAGTGCGGAATTATAGTGATAGATTCTATTGCCTGTCTAGTACCAAAAGGTGAAGCGGACGAAAGTATGGAGAAGTTGTTCATGGGCGATTTAGCCAGGATGATGAATAAGTTCTTCCGTAAAATCATCGCAGGAATGAACAACCAAGACATTACGAATCCAGACGATAAAGCACCAACGATTCTGCTTATCAATCAGTACCGAGAAAAAATAGGGGTGATGTATGGAAATCCCCAGACTTTACCGGGAGGAAAAGGGCAAGAATATGCGGCGAGCGTAATCTTAGAGGTAAAGCGCGGGGATTGGATTGAGGTAAAGCAGGAACGAAACGGAGTAGTCTACGACGAAATCGTAGGACAATGGATAAAGGTATTCGGTGTTAAGAATAAGACAGCCCCGCCGAAGAAATCGGGACAGGTGAGATTCTTCTTCAATGACATTGAGGGCTACCCCCAAAAGCTAAAGGGGCAGTATGATGTTCTTGATGAAGTGGTAAGGTACGCAACATTCTACGGGTTCATTAGGCGCAGGGGTTCGTACTACTATTTAGACGGAAGGGAAGAAGGATTCCAAGGACAGGACAGCTTGATTCAATATCTTCGGGACTACCCCGACATTGTTGAAGATTTGCGAAGAAAGGTGCTAGAGTTAGTCTTTAGACCAGAAGCAAAAAGACAGGCTCAACCGGAGTTGGAGGAATTGATAACGGGCGAAAAAGAGAATGGCGAAGTCGTTATCTTGGAAGAAGTGAAAACAGAAACATTGTAAAGAAAGGGAACAGAAAAGTTCCCTTTTTCATTGGCAAATGTAACCAAATATGATAAAAT
>Ga0116181_1004696_pt1 | contig 10183 bp, 4 predicted proteins | sample AD_UKC075_MetaG_FD_89752 | JGI IMG/M metagenome (GOLD analysis project Ga0116181, IMG submission 89752) | Active sludge microbial communities of municipal wastewater-treating anaerobic digesters from USA - AD_UKC075_MetaG | ecosystem: Engineered > Bioreactor > Anaerobic > Digestate | place: USA... | reverse complement strand
GCCGGGCTCGACGTGCCTGTGTGGGCCAGTGACACCCGGCCGCGCACCCAGGGCCTGCTCACCGCCTGGGGTGTGGCCCGCGCCGGCGTGCGCCAGCCCCTAGGCGGCGAGAACGCCGCCGGCTGGCTGATGGCCGCCGGGCGGGTGGACTGCGTCATCGTCGGCGCCGACCGCATCGCCGCCAATGGCGACACCGCCAACAAGGTCGGCACCTACCTCAAGGCCCTGGCCGCCCGCGCCCACGGCCTGCCCTTCTACGTGGCGGCCCCCCATTCGACCATCGACCCGGCCTGCCCGAACGGTGCCGGCATCCCCATCGAGGAGCGGGACGCCGACGAGCTCCGGCTGCTGCCCGGCCTGGCCGACGATGGCCGCATCGTGCGCACCCGCCTGGCCCCGGCCACCAGCCCGGTCTGCAACCCGGCCTTCGACGTCACGCCGGCCGGATGGGTGACAGGCATAATCTGCGAGTCGGGCGTCGTCCAGCCCGATGCCCTCGCCTCCCTCACCCGGCATTGAACCGTCCCGACCGGAGACTTGCGATGAACGAGAACGTGCTGCGTGCCGGCCTGCTGGCCACCGCCCGCGCCATGGCCAGCAGCGGACTCAACGCCGGCACCGCAGGCAACGCCAGCGTGCGCTGCAGCCGGGGCTTCCTGATCACCCCCAGCGGGCGCAGCTACGAAGACTGCAGCGACGACGACATGGCCCTGGTGGCCATGGACGGCAGCTGGCAGGGACCCTACGCCCCATCCAGCGAATGGCGGATCCACCGGGACATCCTCGCCGCTCACCCGGAAGCGGGCGCCGTGCTCCACGCCCACTCCCCCTTCGCCACCGCCCTGGCCTGTCTGCGGCGGGGCATCCCGGCCTTCCATTACATGATCGCCCGCTTCGGCGGCGACGACATCCGCTGCGCCCCCTACGCCACCTTCGGCACCCAGGCCCTGTCCGATGGCGCCCTGGTTGCCCTGGAAGGGCGCAACGCCTGCCTGCTGGCCAACCACGGCATGCTCGTCTTCGGCACCGACCTGCGCCGCAGCCTGGCCCTCGCCATCGAGTTCGAAACCCTCTGCGAGCAATACTGGCGCGCCTGTCAGCTAGGCCAGCCGACCCTCCTCAGCGAAGCCGAGATGGCCGAGGTGATCACCCGCTTCCAGACCTACGGAACGCCCCAGGCCGCCCCCGTTGATGGTCTCTCCACGCCGGACTGATCACGCTCCCATGTCCGGCCCGGCCAGCACCGCCCTCCGACCGCCCCTGGCCCGCAGCCTGCTGGTCAGCCTCTCGGCCACCTTCATCGCCTGCCTGCTGGCCTTCGGCACGGCGGTGCACTTCCTCATCGTTGCCCCCGCCACCCAGTCCCTGGCCCGGGTCCAGCTCGATCTGGCCACCGCCCACATCCAGTCGGAGGCCGAGCGCAGTTTCCGGCGCATCGAGATCCAGCTCGGCACCGCCCGCGCCTGGGGTCAGGCCGGGCGCCTGGACATCGACGACGGCCCCGGCTTCAAGGCCCTGATGGCACCCCTGCTGAGCGACGAGAGCCGCATCTCCGCCATCCGCCTGCTCAACGCCGACGGACGCCAGCTGAGCCTCTCCCGGGACGACACCGCCCCCCGCAGCGAAACCCGCAGCCCGCCCGGCCGCAACACCAGCGACTCCGGCGCGACAGAGCGCCCGGCCTGGAGCGCCCCCTACCGGACACCCGGCAGCGGCGACGGCTGCATCACCGTATCCGCCGGCTGGCGCGGTACCGACGGTCGCACCCGCCTGCTGGCCTTCGACGTCAGCCTGGCCGAGCTGTCCCGCCTGACCCTCGAAACGCCGGTCGGCGAGCGGGGCGGCGGCGCCGTGCTCAGCGCCGAAGGGGACATCGTCGGGGTGCCCCGCTATCCGCGCTTCGCCAACCTCTCCGACCAACGCAACGCCATCCTGCAGCCGGCCGCCACCCTGGACGTGGACTTCCTGACCCACGGCCACACCCGCTGGCGCGATGCCGGCCAAGCCAGCGGCACGGTGCTGAGCTACCAGAACGAGGGGGAAACCTGGCTGGTCCAGTTCGTGCCGCTGCAGCTCGGCGAGCAGCGCTGGTGGGTGGCCGGCTTTGCCCGGGAGGCCGACTTCATCCCCGCCCGGCTGCAGGAGGTGATGCCCGTCCTGCTGCTGCTCACGCTGCTTGCCGGCGCCGTAGCCATCACCATCGCCCGGCGCATCGCCCACCGCCTCGAGCGCAACCTGGCCGCGCTGGTGGAGCGCAGCGAGCGCATCGCGCGCCTCGACCTCTCCGCCCCCGCCCCCCTCGACGCCCCGTGGCGTGAGCTGGCCGAGCTCGGCGCCTCCCAGGAACACATGCGTGCGCAGCTCCAGCAAGCCAGCGAAGACCTGCTGCGCAGCCGCGCCGAACTGGAAGACAAGGTCAACGAGCGCACCCGCCAGCTGGCCGAGAAGAGTGCCGCCCTGTCCGACCAGCTGCTGTTCATCGAGGTGCTCCTCGACGCCCTGCCCAGCCCGGTCTTCTACAAGGGCCCGGACGCCCGCTTCCTGGGCTGCAACACCGCCTACGAGCAGGCCTTCGGTACCACCCGCGGCTTTCTCCGCGGCAAGACCGTCCTCGACCTGCCCTACCTGCCCGCCGCCGACCGCATCGGCTACCACGAGGAAGACCTGCGCATCATCGGTGAGGCCTGCACCTCCCACAAGGAAACCGCCATTCCCTTCGCCGACGGCCGCAGCCACGACACCCTCTACTGGGTCCGCGGCTTCCGCCTCGGCAACGGCGAGCCGGGCGGCCTGCTCGGCGTCATCGTCGACATCTCCGCCCAGAAGGCCGCCGAGCGCGCCGCCCGCGCCGCCGAAGAGCGCAGCCGCCAGATGCTCGAATCGAGCCCCATCGCGGTGGTCATCAACCGCCCCGACGGCACGCCGCTGTTTGCCAACACCCGCGCCCTGGTCCTCGCCGATACCGACATGGACACCTTCATGTCGCGCTCCGTCACCACCTGGTTCCGCGACCCGTCCGCCGGCGAGAAGGCGATTGCCCGGCTCAGGAACGGCCTGCCGGTGCGCGACCAGGAAACCGAGTTCCAGAACATCGGCGGCCGCTCCTTCTGGACCCTGATGACCATGGAGCGCATCGAGGTGGGCGGCAGCCCGGCGCTGATCAGCTGGAGCTACGACATCACCGCCCGCAAGCTCGCCGAACGGGAGCTGCGCAAGCTCTCCCTGGCCGTCGAGCAGAGCCCCTCCATGCTCCTCATCACCACGCCGGGCGGCGCCATCCAGTACGCCAACCCGCGCTTCTGCCAGGTGGCCGGCTTTGGCGCCGAGCGCCTGACGGGCACCCACCCCGACCTGGTGGACGGCGCCGGGCTGCCCCTGGAATTCCTGGCCGAACAATGGCAATCCCTCAAGAGCCAGGGCGTGTGGCGGCGTGAATGCCAGCTGCGCCTGCGCAGCGGCGAGCTGCTGTGGGTGGGCATCTCGGTGAGCGGCCTGGTTGAAGGCGACGGCGAGATCACCCACTGCATCTGGGCCCTGGAAGATCTCGCCCTGTATCGCCGGGCCGTGGAGACCCTGCGCGAGGCCAAGCAGCTGGCCGAGGAAGCCGCCGAATCCAAGGCTCGCTTCCTGGCCAACATGAGCCACGAGATCCGCACCCCGATGAACGCCATCATCGGCCTCTCCAGCCTGTGCCTGGACACCGACCTGCAGACCCGCCAGCGCGACTACGTCACCAAGATCCACGCCGCTGGCAGCACCCTGCTCAACGTCATCAACGACGTCCTCGACTTCTCCAAGATCGAAGCCGGCAAGCTGCGCCTCGAACAGACCGCCTTCGCCCTCGACCAGGTTCTCGACAGCGTCATTACCTACGTGGCCCAGAAGGCCCAGGAGAAGGGCCTGGAGCTGATCCTGCAGGTCGCCCCCGATGTTCCCCAGGATCTCCTCGGCGACCCCCTGCGCCTCGGCCAGATCCTCACCAACCTGCTCGGCAACGCCGTCAAGTTCACCCCCGGCGGCGAAGTCCAGCTGCAGGTGCACTGCGAGCACCGGGAGGGGCAACAGGCCCGCCTGCGCTTCGAGGTGGTGGATACCGGCATCGGCATGAGCGAAGAACAGATCGGCCGGCTCTTCGAAGCCTTCTCCCAGGCCGACGACTCCATGACCCGGCGCTTCGGCGGCACCGGCCTGGGCCTGTCCATCTCCCGCCACCTGGTCGAACTGATGGGCGGCCAGCTCGACGTTGCCAGCACCCCGGGGGTCGGCAGCCGCTTCGGCTTCACCACGCGCTTCGAGCTGGCCCAGGGGCGCCCCCCCAAGGCCCTGCCCGGCATGCTCGACGGCCTGCGCGTGCTGGTGGTGGACGACCACCCGGTGGCCCGGGAGGTCCTGCTCGGCCTGCTCCGCACCTTCCCCTTCCGTTCGGAGGCCGTCTCCTCGGCCGCCGAGGCCCTGGTCGCGGTGCACCGCGCCGATGGCGGCGACCGCTTCGGGCTGGTGCTGATGGACCTGCGCATGCCCGACCAGAACGGCATCGAGGCCACCCGGCGCATCAAGCAGGATCGCAGCCTGGCATCTCCGCCGGCAGTCATCCTGCTCACCGCCTACGGCGAGGAAGGCACCGCCGCCGAGGCCATCGAGGCCGGCGCCGACGGCTTTCTGCACAAGCCCGCCACCGCCTCCACCCTGCTCGACGCCATCATCGGCACCTTCGGCCTCGACGCCGCCCCCCAGCCCGTCGCCGCGCCCGCCGGGCAGGACCTGGCCGGCCTGCGCATCCTGGTGGCCGAGGACAACGACATCAACCAGCAGATCGCCCGCGGCCTGCTCGAGCGCATCGGCGCCACCGTCAGCGTGGCCGACAACGGCCGCACGACCATCGAAGCCCTGATCGCCGCCGGCCCCGACGCCTTCGACGTGGTGCTGATGGACCTGCAGATGCCCGAGATGGACGGCCTCGAAGCGACCCGGCGGATCCGCGCCGACCCGCGCCTCGCCCATCTGCCCATCATCGCCATGACCGCCCACGCCATGGCCGAGGAACGCCAGCGCTGCATCGACGCCGGCATGAACGACCACGTGGCCAAACCCATCGTGGTGGAAAGGCTGGTCCAGGCCATCCTCCAGCAGGTCCAGCGCAACGGCACGGCCCCCGCAAGCCCGGGCGCAGCCACCGGCGCCCAAGGCATGGGGGCCGCCGACGGCCTCCCCGACCTGCCGGGCCTCAACGTCAAGGCCGCCCTGCGCCGGGTCGGCGACGACCCCGCCACCTACCTGTCCCTGCTCCAGCGTTTCGCCACTTCCCAGGCCGACTGCGCCGAACGCATCGCCAAAGCCCTGGCCGCCGGCCTGCCGGCCGACGCCGAACGCATCGCCCACAGCGTACGCGGCGCTGCTGCCAACCTCGGCGCCGGCGCCATCCAGGAAGCCGCCAGCAGCCTCGAGATGGCGCTGCGCAAGGGCAGCCCCAGCGAGCCCGCCCGGCAATCCCTGGCCCTCGAGATGAGCGCCCTGGCCCGCCTGCTCGAAACCACCCTGCCGGCGCCAGCGCCCCCGCCGGCCCCCAAGCGGCAGCTCGACGATGCCGCCCTCGACGAATCGATCGCCGAATTGATCCGCCTCATCGAAAACTCCGACGGCGCCGCCCCCCTCCACTTCCGCCAGATCCGCAGCGATCTGGCTGCCCGGATCGGTGCCGAGAAAATCGGGGAGGTCGCCGAGGCCCTGCAGCACTATGATTATGATCATGCCTTGATCTGCCTGCGCCCAGCCTGAACATGCCGGAGGCTTCGTCCCCGCAGCCCGTCAATCGCGCCAGGAGAACACCGTGCCACCGCCCTCCGATCCGCTCCACCCCCTGATCCTCGTCGTCGACGACGCCCCGGACTCCATCGAGCCCATCGTCAACTGCCTGCACCGGGCCGGCTTCCGCACCCGCATCGCCACCAACGGCGAGCGCGCCCTCGCCCTCGCCGCCAGCAAACCCCTGCCCGACCTCATCCTGCTCGACATCAGCATGCCCGACCGGGACGGCTACGAGGTGTGCCGCCAGCTGATGGACGATCCGCTCACCGCCAGCATCCCGGTGATCTTCCTGACCATCCGCAACGAGGAAGTGGACGAGCAGCTGGGCTTTGATGCCGGCGCGGTGGACTACATCGCCAAGCCCATCAGCCCGCCCCTGGTGCTCACGCGCATCCGCAACCACCTCACCCTGAAGGCCGCCAGCGACTTCCTGCGGGACCGCAACAACTACCTGGAAAACGAGGTGGTGCGGCGCACCCGGGAGCTCGGCCTGATCCAGGACGCCACCATCGTGGCCATGGCCTCCCTGGCGGAAACCCGCGACAACGAAACCGGCAACCACATCCGGCGCACCCAGATGTACCTGCGCGCCCTGGCCCGGCACCTGCAGCACCACCCCCGCTTCAGCGCCGAACTCAGCGACGGCAATATCGAGCTGATGTACAAGTCCGCGCCGCTGCACGACATCGGCAAGGTCGGCATCCCCGACCGCATCCTCCTCAAGCCCGGCAAGCTCACCGCTGCCGAATTCGAGATCATGAAAACCCATACCACCCTCGGCCGCGACGCCATCGCCAAGGCCGAGGCGCTGTTCGGCATCTCCGCCAGCTTTCTGCGCTTCGCCAAGGAGATCGCCTATTCCCACCAGGAGAAATGGGATGGCAGCGGCTACCCCCTCGGCCTCGCCGGCGATCGCATCCCCCTGTCCGCCCGCCTGATGGCCGTCGCCGACGTCTACGATGCCCTGATCAGCCAACGGGTATATAAGCCCGCCCTGTCCCACGACGAGGCCGTTGCCCTCCTGCGGGACGGCCGCGGCAAGCATTTCGACCCGGACATCCTCGACGCCTTCCTGAGCCTGCAGGGTGAATTCCAGCAGATCGCCCAGCGTTTCGCCGACAGCGCCGACCCGGCCGGCGGCGCCGAGCGCGAGGCCGAGCGCCTGCGCATCATCTTCGGCAACTAGGCCGGCGCCCCGCCGCACTCAAGAACGCCGTTAGACATCCGTTAAGGGTTGGCCCGAACAAAGGCACACCACGCCGCTTACCCCGGTGCCAGGCCCAACAGGAGACGTGATGCCCCTCAGCCCGACACCTCATCCGGTTGTCGATTTCTTCCGCCGCTTCGGGCTGGCCTTGCTCGTTTTCGTCGTTGCGGCGGCGCTGACTCTCGAGAACTACCACTCCACCGTTGAAAAACAGCGGGCGGCCACGCGCACCCATTTCCAGCTGACCGCCCAGCAGCAGATCGCCCGCCTGCAGGAACGCATCGTTCACCTGCTCGGCCACGGCGATGCCCTGCAGCGCCAGATTGCCCTGCTACCCGGCGACAGCGCTGCAGCCTTCCCCCATCTGTCCGCCCCCCTGCTGCGCCTCCACCCGGAGGTGCTGCGCGCCGGCGTGATACGGCTCGACGGCAGCACCCCCACGTTGGCAGTCAGCGTCGGCGCCGGGCAGGAGCCCCAATCCGGCCCCCTGTTCCCGGCCACCCGCAGCCCCGATGCCGGCCACCTGGCCCACATCCATAGCACCATCGCCAGTGCCGCCCTCAAGGGCGAGCCCGCCACCAGCCCGCCCTATCCGCTCTCGCCGGGCACCAGCAACAAGTCCCGGGCCGTCCTCGTGACCCTCCCGGTCGTGCGCCCCGACCGGCCCAATGGGCCCCATCGCCAGCTCGTCTTCATCGAGATCCCGGTGGACCAGCTCATCGAGCAATCCCTGCAGCCCACCATCAGCCGCGACGCCAACCTGCACTTCGAGCTCGAACTGCTCGACGGCACCGACGACACCCAGATCCTGTATGTCAGCCCGGACTTCCGCATTGGCGAGATGTCCTACGCCGACGGTGTCACCATCGCCGATCGCCGCTGGCTGATGCTCACCGCCCCCTCCGGCCTGAGCTACTCCCTGATGCCCGGGCAGGATGCCGGCGGCCGCCTGTTCGCCGGCCTGTCCGTCGGCATCCTGGCCGCCTTCGTGCTCTACGTGCTCCAGACCCGGGCCGACGCCATCCGCCACCAGGTGCGCGAGAAGACCCTGGCCCTGGCCGATGCCAACGACGCCCTCGGCCAGTATGTAAAGGCCCTCGGCGAGACCAACCGGCTTCTGGAGACCGAAGTCGACAAGCACGCCAAGGCCGAAACCCTGCTGCGGGAGACCACCTCGCTGCAGCGCGCCATCCTCGACTGCGCCGAATACGCCATCGTCTACACCGACTCCGCCGGCATCATCCGCGTCCTCAACCCGGCCGCCGAGCGCCTCTTCGGGCACCAGGCCGGCGACCTGATCGGCAACGAGACCCCGCTGGTCTTCCATACCGCCGAAGACATCGCCCGCTGGACCCTCGCCCACAAGGCCAACGGCTTTGCCGCCCTGGCCGAGGAGAACAGCGGCGGCTACCTCGAGCCCCGGGAGATCACCCTGCGGCGCCGGGACGGCAGCACCTTCCCGGCCAACATCGCCATCTCGGTGGTCCGGGGCGGCCAGCGCCAGATCCGCGGCTACCTGGGCATCATCGCCGACATCACCCAGCGCCAGGCCGCCGAGAGCCGCATCCGCCACCTCGCCCACTACGACAACCTCACCTCGCTGCCCAACCGCACCCTGCTCAACCAGCACCTGGCCGAAGCCATCGGCGACGCCCGCGACCGCCATCGGGGCGTGGCCGTGCTGTTTACCGACCTGGACCGCTTCAAGTACGTCAACGACACCCTCGGCCACCAGGCCGGCGACCAGCTGCTGCTGTCGGTGGCCCAGCGCCTGCGGGCCTGCGTACGCGACGGCGACATGGTGGCGCGCACCGGCGGTGACGAGTTCGTGGTGGTGCTGGACGACCTGCAGGAAGGCTCGATGCCCGAAGATGTGGCCGAGCGCATCCTGGCGAGCCTGGCGCGCCCCTTCGAGCTGTGCAGCCAGCAGGTCACCGTCACCCCAAGCATCGGCATCGCCCTCTACCCCACCGACGGCATGGACGGGGAAGCCCTGATCAAGAACGCCGATGCCGCCATGTACCTGGCCAAGGAGCGCGGCCGCAACAACTTCCAGTTCTTCGACCACGGCCTGTCGGCGCGCTACTCCGAACGGCTCGACCTGGAAAACCGCCTCCGCCACGCCCTCGACGAGAACCAGCTGGAGCTCTTCTACCAGCCCCAGGTTGACACTCTGTCCGGCGAGCTGATCGGCATGGAGGCCCTGATCCGCTGGCGCCAGGCTGACGACAGCATGATCCCCCCGGACAAGTTCATCCCCATCGCCGAAGAATGCGGCCTCATCGTGCCCATCGGCGCCTGGGTGCTCCAGGAGGCCTGCCTGCAGATCCAGGAGTGGCTGCGGGAAGGCATCTGCCGGGTACCCGTCGGGGTCAACCTGTCGGCCCGCCAGTTCGACGACGCCGGCCTGCTCGACACCATCAAGTCCGCCCTGGTCAACGCCAGCCTGCCCCCCGCCTACCTCGACCTGGAGCTCACCGAAAGCCTGGTGATGCGCAACCCCGAGCACACCCGCAGCATCCTCGCCGAATGCAAGAAGCTCGGCCTGCAGCTCTCGGTGGACGACTTCGGCACCGGCTACTCCAGCCTCGCCAACCTCAAGCGCTTCCCCATCGACCGGCTCAAGATCGACCGCTCCTTCATCAAGGACATCGTCACCGAAGCCGACGACGCCGCCATCGCCCAGACCATCGTCGCCATGGCCCACACCCTGCGCCTCGAAGTGATCGCCGAAGGCGTCGAAACCGAAGCCCAGCTCGCCCTGCTGCGCCGCTGGCGCTGCGACGCCTACCAGGGCTACCTGTGCAGCCGCCCCATCAGCGCCGCCGACATGACCTCCATGCTGCGCAGCCTGCGGGCATCGCGGATGGTGTCGCTGGCACCGATCTGAGGACGGCAACTGAAGGGCCCGTGGGGTCGAATTCATTCGACCTCGGACCCGGATCAAAGGCATGCCGATGGCCTGGGCGACTGAGGTCGAATGAACCCAACTTCCTCCATTTGACGCGTCGTCTGACGGTCGATCCCGTCTCTCCTGTAGGGGTGACCTCAGAGGGTGTTGTAAAACAATCCACGGCCCGCGCCCCCACGAATCCTCCGCCGCGGGGCGCGGATCGGCATCGGTCGTTGGCTCTCCGGCGCATGGCTCGCCAAGGCCGCCAAAGCGCGTCG
>Ga0116181_1004694_pt1 | contig 10187 bp, 11 predicted proteins | sample AD_UKC075_MetaG_FD_89752 | JGI IMG/M metagenome (GOLD analysis project Ga0116181, IMG submission 89752) | Active sludge microbial communities of municipal wastewater-treating anaerobic digesters from USA - AD_UKC075_MetaG | ecosystem: Engineered > Bioreactor > Anaerobic > Digestate | place: USA... | reverse complement strand
TGATGAGCCAGCCGGCGATCGGCCCGGCGAGCAGCCAGAGCAGGGCCGCGACCGGGAGGAGGACGAGCATCGCCCACGAGAGCAGGACGGATGCCGTCTGGTCGGCCCGGTCACGCTCCCCCGCCCCGAGTCGGTGGGCGATGAGCGGCACCGCGACGGCGGCCAGCACACCACCGGCGGCCACCTCGAACATGACGTTGGGCAGGGCGTTGACGCTGGAGTAGATGCCGCCCACTCCGCCGGCGCGCACGGCATCCGCGAACACCAGGATGCGGCCGAAGCCGACGACACGGGCGAGCAGGGTGGTGACGGCGATCAGCCCGGCGGCCCCGGCGATGCCTGAGGCGAAGCGGCGTCCCGTCATCGCGCCGGCCGGCCCCAGGCGTCGAACTCACGCAGGCCGGGCGTCGACTCGATGACCTTGGTGAAGCTCACCCGCTCCGAGGCCAGGGTCAGGCCAGCGAGCACCACCAGTGCAGCCACCCGCCCCCGGCGACCGGTGGCCTCGACCAGAGCCGTTCCGAGCAGTGCCCCGGCGGCGTTGGCGCCGGTGTCCCCGAGCATGGCCGTCCCCGCCAGATCGGGACCGATCACGCCGAGAGCCGCCCCCGCAGCGGCCGTCGCGGCGGAGGCGCCCGGACCACGACGCACCATCAGCGGCAGGGCGGCGAGCAGGGTCATCTTCAGAGCGCGCCCCGGCCGCAGGTCGAGCAGGTTCGCGAGGTTGGCAGATCCGGCGATGACGGCTCCACCGACGAGAGCGTCCACGGCATCGACGTCGTGGCGCGAACGGTCGGCGAGGATCGCGGCAGCCACACCGGTGGCCCCGATCCCCACGATCTTGATGAAGCCCGTCGTGATCTGGCCACGGGCGGCAGCCCCGAGGTGCCCCTTGAGTCCCTTGCTCGAGCCGTCACCGCCCAGGTCGTCCAACGCGCCGAACGCACCGGAGCCGATGGCTGCCACCACGCCCGCAGGGCCCGCCGTGAGGGCACCTGCGGCGGCCCCCACCGTTGCCCCGACGACGTAGGCCGGGCCCTCGAGGAGGGTGACGTCGTGCCCCGCATGGTTCGTGCGCGCCCACCGGCGGGACGTCACCGCGCTGGTGAGGAACCGGAAGGCACCGTGGGCCGCCCCCGCGGCCAGGCCGCCGATGGCGGCGGTGCGAGCGATCACGGCGCCGGGACGGGAGCGAACGGGGCGTCAGCACCCTCGGCGAAGCCGTACTGCCCGACCTCGCCAGCACGCTGCTCGACCAGGGCGTGGACGATGCTGGCCTGGCCGAGCGTCGACCCGCCGTTGTCCACCGTGGACACGCCCTCGGTGGCCGTCGCGTCGTTGCGGATGCTGGCCACCACGTCGATGGCGTCCGTGGCCGTGGTCGTCGCGCCAGCGGTGACCAGACCTGCCGATCGCGCGTCCAGGGCGATGACGAGGTCGACCCACCGGTCGGCGGCGGCCTGCTGGGCAGCAGGATTTCCCTCGGTGATCGTCTCGGCGACCACGACGACGAGGTCGGCGATCTGCACGTCCTCACCAGCGACATCGATGAGGTCTGCCGACGCGAGCGTGGCCAGGGCAGCCCTGGCCTGCTGGGCGTCGATGGTGTTGGGCAGGGTGCGGGCGGATGTGCTGAGCAGTGCTGCGAGCAGCACGTCCCTCGCCGACACCGATCCGGTGTCGCTGACGTCGATGCCGGCACCGGCAGCGGCGTCACGCACCGCGGCGTCGCGAGCCGTCACGACCGCCTCGTCGGTGCTGACCCAGTTCTGGGCGATGGTGGTGGTCGAGACGACAGCTGCGCCGGACGAGGCCAGGCTCGTCGCGGTGGACTCGACGAGGGCGGTGTCCGTGCCGGGCAGCACGACGACGGCCACCCGCTGGCCGTCCAGGCTGTCGGCCAGGATGGCGGGGTTGGTCTCGCCGATGTAGTCCTCGCGGGCGTCGATCTCGGCGGTCGCGTCGGAGAGCTGTGCGTTGAGCTGGGCCTTGTCCTCCCGCAGGCCGGCGACCTCGTTGGTCAAGGTGTCCCCGAGCTCGCCCTGGAGTGGGCCGGCACCGAGCACGATCCCCACCGCGAGCGCGAGGAAGATCGAGACGATGGAGACGAGGTGGTAGCGGAAGTCGATCACCTAGAAAACTCCTTGGATGGACGACCAGAGGTCGTCGAGGCGTGCACCGAAGACCTGGATGAGCGCGCGGCCGCCGTCGGTGGACCACAGCGCGGCTCCGAGCGCGAGCAGGCCCACGGCCAGCATGAGGAAGAGGCTCCAGAGAGAGATCCGGGACCGGTAGAGCTGGCTGACCCCCTTGGCGTCGACGAGCTTGCTCCCCACCCGCAGCCGGGTGAGGAAGGTGCTGGCCATGCCCTTGCGGCCCTTGTCGAGGAACTCCACGAGCGTGACGTGGGTGCCGACGGCGACGATGAGCTGGGCGCCCTTGTCGTCGGCGAGCAGCATGGCGACGTCCTCGCTGGTCCCGGTCGCCGGGAAGACCACCGGCTCGACGCCGAGCGAGCGCACCCGTTCGAGCCCGGGCGCCTTGCCGTCGCGGTAGGCGTGCACCACGACCTCGGCGCCGCTGCGCAGGGCGTCGTCGGACACCGAGTCCATGTCGCCGACGATGAGGTCGGGCTTGTGCCTGGCCTCGATGAGGGCGTCGGCACCGCCGTCGACCCCGATGAGGATCGGCTTGTACTCACGGATGTAGTGGCGAAGGATCTGCAGATCCTCCTTGTAGTGGTAGCCGCGCACGACGATGAGGACGTGCCGGCCCTCGAGCTCGGTGGTGATGTCGGGGACCCCGACGCCGTCGAAGAGCAGGTCACGCTCCTGGCGCAGATAGTCCATCGTGTTCTCGGCGAAGGCCTCGAGCTGGTCGGACATCCCGGCGCGGGCGACGGCCATCATCGCCTGGACGGCTTCTGCGTCGAGCCGCTCCCCTGTGACGATGGTGCGCTCGTCGGCGATCAGGTCGCCACCATCGATGGTGAGCAGCACCCCGTCCTTGATCTGCATCGCGTCCGGGCCGGCGCTGTCGATCAACGGGATGCCGGCCGCCACGAGGATCTCCGGGCCGAGGTTGGGGTACTTGCCCGAGATCGACGCTGCGGCGTTGACGACGGCGGCGGGGCGACAGGCGACGAGGGCCTCGGCGCTCACCCGGTCGAGGTCCTCGTGGTCGATCACGGCGATGTCACCGGGCCGAAGCCGCTTGGTCAGGTTCTTCGTGCGACGGTCCACTCGAGCAGGGCCGGTCAGCCCCGGGAGGGGACCACGGCCACGGCGGGAGGGTAGGCGAATCGACATCGGCACCATCGTGCCACGTGACGCTAGCCGCGAGCGCGAGCCATCAGGTCTCGGGCGTGCTCCAGGGCGGCGTCGGTGCCCGAGCCACCCAGCATGCGCGCGAGTTCGGCCACGCGGTCCTCCCCCGTGACCTCGTGCACGCCGCTGCGGGTCACGTGGCCGTCGTCCGAGCGCTCGACGACGAGGTGTCGATCGGCGTGGGCCGCCACCTGCGCCAGGTGCGTCACGACGATCACCTGGGCGTGGCGGGCCAGAGCGGCCAGCCGGGCCCCGACATCGAGGGCGGCACGCCCACCGACCCCGGCGTCGACCTCGTCGAAGACGAACGTCGGGACGCTGGCGGTCTCGGTCGCCGTGGCGACCTCGAGGGCGAGCATCACCCGGGAGAGCTCACCACCGGATGCCGCCTTGGTCACCGATCGCGGTGCCGTGCCCGACCCGGACGCGAGCCGGATCTCCACGTCGTCGCGCCCCTCGGCGCCGAAGCGACCGGCATCCGCGACGTCCACGGTCACGGTGGCGGACCCCATGGCCAGGTGCGTGAGCTCCTCGGTGATGCGGTCCCCGAGGGTGGATGCAGCGGCGGTGCGGCGCGCCGTGAGGGTGGCGGCAGCCCGCTCACGCTCGGCGGTGAGCACCTCGACGCGCGCGGCGAGCTCGTCGATGCGATCGGTGGTCGACTCCAGCTCGGCTACCCGCACGGCTGCGTCACGCGCCCAGGCGAGTACGTCGTCGACGCCTGGCCCGTAGAGGCGGGTCAGTTCGGACAGTGCGGCTCTGCGCGACTCGACCTGCTCGAGCCGGGCCGGGTCGATGTCGGCGTCGGCGAGGTAGGAGCCGAGGTCGGCCGCGACGTCAGCGGCGAGGTAGCGCAGCTCGTCGACCCGGGTGCCGATCTCGGCCAGGGCCGGATCGCTGGCGCTGACCTGGTCGAGGCGCGCCGATGCCGTCGCGAGCGCCCCCAGGACGCCCGGGTTCGCGGGCCCGCCGGCGTCGTCGCCGCCGGTGAGCGCGTCGTGCGCCGCACCGGCACCGTCGCGCAGCTCCTCGGCGTGGCCGAGCCGCTGCGACTCCACGCGCAGGGCGTCGTCCTCGCCCGGTTGGGGATCCAGGGCCTCGATGCGCTCGAGCCCGACCCGCAGGGTCTCGGCCTCGCGCGCACGGGCGGCGGCCGCGGCGCGCAGGTCGCCCAGCTCGGCCTCGGCCCCGATCAGCTCGCCGTGGACCGCCCGGTAGTCGGTGAGGGCCGTCGCGACGTCGCCCCCGCCGAAGCCGTCGAGGACCTCACGGTGCTGGTCCGCGCGGCGCAGCCGCCACTGGTCGGCCTGCCCGTGGACGGCGACGAGGTGCTCGGCGAGCTCGGCCAGCAGTCCGACGGGCGCGGCCCGACCACCGACGTGTGCCCGGGACCTGCCGTCCGACGCGACCGAGCGCACGAGGACGAGGCCGTCGCGAACGTCCGCCCCGGCATCCGCGGCCCGGCCCAGCGCCCGGTGGCCCTCGGGCAGGGACAGCACCCCTTCGACGACGACGCGGTCGGCACCGGCGCGGACCAGGGCGGAGTCTCCGCGGCCGCCGAGGAGCAGGCCCAGCCCGGTGACGACCATGGTCTTCCCCGCGCCCGTCTCCCCCGTCAGCACGGTCAGCCCGGGGTGCAGCGGGAGCACTGCTTCGTCGATGACACCGAGGTCGCGGATGCGGATCTCCTCGATCACGGTGAGCCGTCCCCCTGGGCCAGCTGGCGGCGGGCGGCACCGCGCCACCCCTCGACGGGGAGGTCGAACTTCTCGACGAGTCGGTCGGTGAAGCCCCCGGAGCTCAGGCGGGCCAGGCGAACCGGCTCGTCGGAACGGCGCACGTGGATCCGCGCGCCCGGGGGGAGGCCGACCGCCCGGCGCCCGTCGCACCACACCACCCCGTGGGCGTCGGTCTGCGCGAGCACCTCGACGACGAAGCGCGACTGCGGGCCGACGACCACGGGGCGCGCGAACAGGGCGTGCGCACTGATCGGCACGAGCAGCAGGGCTTCGACATCGGGCCAGACCACGGGGCCACCCGCCGAGAACGCGTACGCCGTGGACCCGGTCGGGGTGGCCATGACGACCCCGTCGCAGCCCCAGGTCGACAGCGGGCGCCCGTCGATCTCGACGGTCAGCTCGAGCATCCGCTCCCGAGACGCCTTCTCGACCGTGACCTCGTTGAGCGCCCACGACTGGAAGACCGTCCTGCCGTCCTCCTCCGCGCGCACCTCGAGGGTCGTGCGCTCCTCCACGTGGTACTCACGGGCCACGATGCGTTCGACGGTCGCGTCGAGGTCCTCACGCTCGGCCTCGGCGAGGAAGCCGACGTGCCCGAGGTTGACCCCGAGAAGCGGGACGCCCGACCCCCGGGACAGCTCGGCCCCCCGCAGGATCGTGCCGTCCCCACCGAGGACGCAGACCAGTTCACACCCGGCTGCTGCCGATTCGTCGCTGTCGGTGTCGACGCCGAGCACGCCGGGCACCCGCGCCAGTGGGGTGTCGACGAGCTCGTCCCGGGGCGCGCTCACCCCCACGCCAGCGGCGATGAGCCGGGTGGCCACCCCGGCTGCGAGTTCCTGGGCGTCAGTCCGCCAGAGGTGCGTGACGAGCAGGATGCGACGTGACGGGGTGCTCGTCATGCTCATCCTCCGCGCGCCTCGGTGGTGATCTCGCGAACGATGTCGCGGACCCGGTCCGCGCTCATTGTGTCCGACGGGTCCGACCGGGCCCACAGGAGGTACTCGATGTTGCCGGTGGTGCCCGCGATCGGGCTCTCGCGGATGCCGTGCACGGACAGCCCCGCGTCGAGGGTCGAGTCGACGACCCGCTGGAGGGCCGCCGTCCGCTCGCGCGGGTCGGTCACCACGCCCTGCCGGTTCAACCGGCCCCGCCCGACCTCGAACTGCGGCTTCACGAGCACGACGAGGTCACCTCGCTCGCCCAGGAGTCGAGCGAGGTCGGCGAGCACGAGGGTCAACGAGATGAAGGACAGGTCGGCCACGACGACATCCGCGGGGCCGCCGACGGTCTCCGGCTGAAGTCCGCGGATCGTCGTCCCGCTGTGCTCGGTGACGCGTGGGTCGCTCGCCACGTCGGGCACGAGCTGCCCTCGTCCGACGTCGACGGCAGCGACGTGCGCTGCGCCGGCGGCGAGCAGGACCTGGGTGAAGCCCCCGGTGGAGGCACCCACGTCGACGCACCGACGCCCCTTCACGGTGAGGCCGACGGGTCCCCATTCCTGCAGCGCCGCGTCGAGCTTGTGGGCAGCCCTGCCCACCCAACGGGGGCCGGCGACCTCGACCACGAGGACGTCGTCGTCGGCCACGGGCAGCGACGGCTTGGTCGCCACCGAGCCACCGATCGTGACCTGTCCGGCCCTGACGAACTCCTGCGCCTCCCCCCGAGAGCGTGCCAGCCCCCGCCGTACGAGCTCGGCGTCCAGACGTGCGATGTCAGCCGCCGAGGTCGGCGAGCCGCCCCTGCAGGGTGCGGTGGACGGCCTCACCGGCCTGGAGCTGACCGTCGAGGTCACCCGCGGGGGTGTTCGCGAGATCGCGCAGTGCAGCGTCGATGACGATGTCGCCGGTTTCCGGCGGCCCTGCCTGCTGGTCCTGCTGTGCTGCGTCGTCGATGTCCGGCAACCTCACGCGTCACTCGCGGGAGTGCTGCCGGATGCCGGTGCCGACGGAGCCTGCGTCGCGGGTGAGGCGCTGGATGCCGTGCTCTTCGCAGCCGGGGCAGACTTCGTGGTGGCCTTCTTCGCCGGAGCCTTCGCGGCCGTCTTGGCGGGAGCCGACGTCGTGGCAGCCTTCTTCGCGGGTGCCTTGGCAGCCGGAGCCTTCGCGGCCGCCTTCGCCGTGGTGGCGCTCGCCTTCTTCGCCGGAGCCGCCTTCGTGGCGGCCTTCTTCGCCGGCGCCTTGGCAGCCGGAGCCTTGGCGGCCGCCTTGGCGGGAGCCGCCTTCGTGGTGGCCTTCTTCGCTGGCGCCTTCTTTGCCACCCGTGCGGGAGCCTTCTTCGCCGCGGCCTTCACCGGCTCAGGGGCGACCTCGACGATGTCGGAGACCACGGTTGCCGCACCGCGGATCTCGACGGAGGCGGCGCTTCGGGCCAGCTCTTCCACCTGGGAGGCCAGGGCAGCCACCGTTGCGCCCAGTCCCTGGACCTCACGGGTGAGGCGGTCGACGTCGAGCTTGCCGACGGCGGAGTCGACCTCGCGCCGCACGAGGCGCACGATCTGCTTGCGGTTGGCCTCGGCCGCCTTGAGCAGGTCGTCTGCCAGCGCACTGGCCTGCTTGGCGAGCTTCTTGCGCGAGGTGTCCTGGCTGGCGAGAGCGATGATCTCCTGAGCCGCCTCCTTCGCCCGGCTTCGGGTGAGGTCACCCAGCCCGGAGGCGAGTTCGACGTAGCCCTGGATGGAGTTCTTGGCCATGGATCCTCCTCGATCTGGCAGCCCCGTCGGCCACCCGCTGTCGCCCACGCTACCGAAAGCGGACCGCTGCGAGCACGGACTCGGCCGACTCACTCAGTGCGGCGATGTCCGAGGCAGGGCTTCCCGCGTCCCGTGCCCGGTGGACGGCGACCACTGCTCGTGACAACGCGTGGAGCCAATCACCCTCTGCGTCCGGGTCCACGTTCAGGGCGCGCAGGTCGGGCGCGACCCAGGTGGGGCGCCGGTGGGGTGGCGCCTCGAGGCAGGCAGCGAGATCGTCGACACCGGTCAGGACGAGCAGGGAGTCCATGCCCGCGGCGACGGCCCCCTCGATGTCGGTGTCGAGCCGATCACCGACCGCCAGGACGCGCTCTGCCGGAATCGCCAGCCGGTCGGCGCACATGAGATACAGCGGCGCTGACGGCTTGCCGGCGACCATGTCCGGAGCGTGACCGACCGCACGCTGCACCGCGCCGATGAGCGAGCCGTTCCCCGGTGCGACACCACGGTCGGTCGGGAGGGTGGCATCGGTGTTCGTCGCCACCCAGGTCGCTCCGGCCTGCACGGCGTAGGCAACCTCCGCGAGGTCTGACGCAGTGACCCCTGCGCCGTACCCCTGAAGCGCGGCCACGACGTCGTGCCCGAGTCCGTCGGCCGGAACGACCGGGACCAGTCCGACCTGGACCAGTGCGGCAGACACTCCCGGGCCGCCCACGGCGAGGACTCTGCTGGATGGGGGCACGTTGTCCGCCACCAGCCGTGCGCCGGCCTGCGAGCTGGTTGCGACGTCACCGGGCTCACAGTCCAGGCCCAGGTCGCGCAGGTGAGCGGCGACGTCCTCAGGAGTGCGCGACGCGTTGTTCGTGGCGTAGATGACGGGGAGGTTGCTGCTCGTCAGGGCCTCGATCGCATGCGGGACCGCCGTCGGGCCCCGGTAGACGACCCCGTCGAGGTCGCAGACGATGGCGGCGTAGCGCGCAGCCAGGGTCTGCGGCCCGCTCACACGTCCTCCGGAGCGACAGCCGACACCTCGGAGAGCTCAGCACAGTCGTCCTCGTCGTCCTCACCGAGGTCGACGACGATCCCGTCGAGCTCCTCGAGTCGCTCCACGGCGTCCGTCACCGCGTCGACGTCTCCCTCGACGGCCTTGAGGAACCAGGCGCGCGCCTCCTCGTCGCGGCCGAGTCCGAGAAGGACGTCGGCGTAGGCGTAGTGGAGCCGGCACACGGACGGACCCGCAGCACGGCGCAGCGCAGGGATCTGGAGCGCCACCAGTGCCGCGTCATCCTGGCCGAGGTCTCGCCGTATACCCGACACCACGATCGCCAACTCCTGCCGCTCGTCCTCGGTGAGCGTGCGGGCTTCGGGCGTGGCTGCCAGCTCAAGGGCACGCGAGTGCCGGCCCAGCCCGCGCTCGCAGTCCACCATCAGCGGCAGCAGGTGGCTGGAACCACTGAGACGGCGCACCGTCCGGAACTCGGTCAGGGCGCGCGCGAAGTCACCGAGCCTGTAGGCCACCATGCCGAGCGCCTCGCGGGCTGCCGGCACGCGCCCAGCACGCCGCACGGCCGTCTCGGCATGGGCCAGGGCCGCTTCGAGGTTGTCAGCCTCGAGCGTTGCAGCAACCATGACGAGGTGCTGGGCCACCCCCTCCGCGTTCTCCTTGGACAGGGTGCGCAACTGCTGGTGCACAGCACGGTCGAGTTCCTTGCCCGTCACCTCGTCCGGAATGCGGGGCTCGGGCAGCCGGGGGCTCTTGGGGGCGAGCCGGCTCCCTCCACGGTCATCGCGCTCGCCGGCTCGAGCGGGCTTCCCCTCACGACCGGTGTCACGCCCATCACGGCCTTGCGGACGGGCCCCGGAACCACTGCGATCGTCACGGCGGCGATCCGGACCAGCGCCCCGATGGCCGCCGGTGCGACGGTCTTCACCACTGCGCGACCCACCTCGACGGTCAGGCCCGCCGGGGCCGGGCGCAGCACCCTGGCGGGGGGCCCGGTCGTAGGAGGATGACCGAGGGGGGCGGCTCTGGTCACGCCGAGGCTCCGACACACCGTCCCGCGAGGGCTCGCCCTCCGGGCGATCGATGTTGCTGTCCTCGGTCACGCCATCATCTCCTGTTGTTCGGGGCCGCGCGTTGACTGTTGTCACCGGCTGACCTCGTGTGCCACGCACTCCGCACGCGACACCAGCTCACTGTGCTGACACCGCGTCGGGCGCCAACCAAGTCTACGGACCTTCCTCGCCCCTGCGGACACAGCGACTGCCCCTGGTGTCGCACGAGCTCATCGACAATGTGCCGGGGAATGCGGAAGAGGGCCCACCATGACTGGTGGGCCCTCTTCGCTAATGGTTGTCCGGCTGCGTCCTACTCTCCCACACCGTCACCAGTGCAGTACCATCGGCGCTGAAGGGCTTAGCTTCCGGGTT
>Ga0116181_1004687_pt1 | contig 10199 bp, 9 predicted proteins | sample AD_UKC075_MetaG_FD_89752 | JGI IMG/M metagenome (GOLD analysis project Ga0116181, IMG submission 89752) | Active sludge microbial communities of municipal wastewater-treating anaerobic digesters from USA - AD_UKC075_MetaG | ecosystem: Engineered > Bioreactor > Anaerobic > Digestate | place: USA... | reverse complement strand
AGGGGCACGACTCTTCTTGGATTGCTTCCTAGGCGACGGAAATTCATAAGGAGGGGGGATTTTCCATGTCGAGCTCAGGGGGACGTTCGGTTCGTGGTGAAGTTGGGCCTTTGGAGTTTGAACCGTCTGGACCATTTGAGAATTCGGGCTTGCATTGCAGAGAGACTCATGCCGCCGCCTTGCGCACCCCAGTATTGATGCGGGGCAGGCTTCCTGCGTTTGCAGATGCGGCAGGGATGTTCCTGCTGTGCGTATATCCTCTAGCGAGGGGGGAGGAATTTGGGGCTGAGCCATCCGACGAAGGAATTGATATTGCTTTAGCAGAGTATGATGTCGAGCTTTCGTCCATTGAGGAGCGAGAATTTCCGAGGTTAACCCCTACCGAAACTGAAGTGATGAACCTTCTTGCTCAGGGCAAGACCAATAGGGCAATAGCTGAGGAGATGTTCATCTCGATAAATACCGTCAAAACTCACATTCGTTCGATATATCAAAAACTGGGAGTTCACACCCGGGGGTCGGCAGTCAGGCTGGCGGTTGCTGCCGGATTGTTGGACAGTTGGTCACCTCCTCCTAGCCCGTAAAATCATCCTTTCGGGCAATACCCTTAAGCTCCCTGCGATGGTACTATGTGGGTGCAAGCGGCGCCGTGGCGTGGTCGCCATCTACCCGATTGTAGCATCGAGGGAGGTGAAATGGATGTTTCGCATTCAGGCAGGTCGCAAGCATAGGTTGAATGTCTCTGTCAACAGCTTCTGCTTTTCGTTTCCGCTTTGGGGCGTGATGCTCACCATTGGATGATCTTCGTTTCCCCAGACTACTAGTCACCATCATCCATTAGCGGGCGTAGCTCCAACTGTGCCAGCGGGGGCCAATCACAAGAGATTGGTTCCCGCGCCTATGTGCGCGCGCTGTGGCTTTGAAGGGAGGAGTAGGGCGGCGATGTGGCCCGATGTTGGCGGGGCGCAACCGCCTTTTCGCTGATGAACTCCGAATTGTTGGGATACTCTCTAGCGCCGGATGCACGGATGATTCATGCAGATGAAGCTTGTCTCATTCTCAATCCGACGCTCGGAACTTGGGTGAAGGTCAGCCGTTATGCAGGCGTGATGTGCGAGAGGTTCCTCGGAGTCGATATTCAAGGAATAACTGATTCTGTAGGGCCGGCTTACGGAAAGGAGACGCTAGATGGCTTATTGGGGTTGATGCGCGACTTGGAAGCCCGAGGATTGCTCGTCTACGGGCCCTGGAATGGAGGCGGAAAAGCGGACGTAGCGGCGGCAGAAAAAAGGGCCGCTCAGGTTTGTGCCGCGCCTGCTAGGATATATGTTTCCGTTACGGACAGGTGCAATCTATACTGTGAGACATGCTACAGACATGCTTTCGAAAACGACGCCCCAACTGAGTCAGTGCTTTGGACAATACGAGAGGCAGGGATGTTTCGTCCGGCGGAGCTGATGATCACTGGGGGTGAACCTACTCTCAGGGCGGATCTTCCTGTATTGCTCGAGGAGGCAATATTCAATGCTCCCAAGGTGATTCTAGCTACCAATGCTACACTGATAACGCAGGAAATGGCTGAAGCAATAGCCTCTCTGGGGGTCTGTGTCCAGGTGAGCATAGATTCAGGGGATGAGGCTGCACACGATATGATCAGGGGCGAAGGAAGCTTCAAGGCGGCGATTAGGGGCATCGAGAGGCTCGTGCGTGCCGGTACAGAGCACGTTGAGCTTGTGTCAACCATTGTTGACCCAGCGACATTCAATCCAGACGACATGATTGAGCTTGCATCGAAGCATGGAGCGACATTCCATGCCAGCCTTTTTCAGGAGGTTGGCCGAGGAGCATGTTCACGGCTAAAAGGACGCAGGAAGTGTCCGAAGGATCTTGCGGAGGCGATGTTGCGCTATCTTCTGAGGGCGTGCCACAGGAATGCTTTGCCGGAGGATTCGTCGTTCGAAGATGTAGTGGGGCTAGTCCCGAGAGAAGGGTGTGGGGCGGGGTCGAAGGTTTTTGCACTCTCGGGGGCAGGCAATGCATACCCATGCCATCTTCTGATGATTCCAGAGTTTGCGGCTACTCTTTACGACATTTCTGAGCCGCCTCGGCGGCCTACACTGAAAAGAGTTGAGGAGGCTCACGCTTGCGGCCGTGGGGATCTGAAGGAGCTTTTCTGGGACGTTCCTGGGGTTGATCGAATAGAAGGTTGCGTCGAATGCGATGTTCGCTACATGTGCGGAGGGGGCTGCAGGGCTGCCGCGTATGCAGCGAGCGGAAGTCTGTACGGGCGTGATCCGATGTGTGAAGCATATAGAATCTTTATATCCAGCATTCTATGGACGTGGGATGATTCCCGTACGACGTCGTCTAATCTGCTGCGAGCTCTGTCAGAGGTTGCCATGCTATGAGCTCAGTCATTTGTTACATCATCGTAGGCATCTCGGTAGCTGTAAGGGCATATGCGCAAAAATCCCATGAACGTGGACAACCAGGAGTCGATCTGGGAGACATCCTGCTTCTGACTATCTTCGCAGGGGTCTGGATCGTGCGAAGAGAGGATCCGGCCAACTCTTTACGAATAGTGGAGGGCATGGCAAGTTGGGAAATGGCGGTTTACACCGGGCTGATTGTTGTGGTGGCAGGCTTGGCAAATCTGTGGGCACATGCTAGGCTCCGGCAATCGCACGGCGAATGGATGAAGGGTGCTGGCATCAACCCGGGAGGGGCGTACCTTGCTCTCTCCGGCATGCCAAAATGGACTGCTCTCGTTCTTGCGGTTCCCTTTATAGCCTCGGGCGCTCTTCTTGAAGAGATCGTGTTCAGGGGCTTTCTGCTCCGCACCATATCGAAACGGAGCAGCCTTTCAAATGGCCTAGTTGTGCAGGCGGTTTTGTTCGGACTGGTTCATGGGATTCCAATGGCTTTAGTGGAAGCTCCTAACAGCATTACCTCGTACGCACTCCTCATGCCCATCACTGTGGGCCTTGCTTTAGGGTGGCTCACGGTGGAAAGTGGCGGCTTGGCATACCCGTGGATAGCGCATTGGTCCCTGAATTACGCAGCTTTTGCGGTCGAAATGAGCAGGCTGTCCCGGGAGCGAAGGCTTGAGGCCGTTGCCTCGAACGTAGATGTGGATACGGCAAACGTTGACACTGATACTTTTTGGGGCTAACAACGTCGCTGACAGCGGAGACAACGTTGCTGGTCTGCGTGTCCCCCGCGCGGGTTGGGGTGGATTGGCAGTCGGACGCATGTTTGTGCGGTGCGCGCAGACTGGCAAACCAGGGTCAGGCATCTGCCATAGATGCGCTGCATTGAAGGAAGACTATGCAGCGATGTAGAATTAGAAGACGCGCGTTGCAGGCGATCAGTGTAATCGGGCAGACGTCGTCCGACCTCCTCAAACTCTTCGATGGTCGGTTGATCGTAGGCGAGCGCGTATTGGAGCCCGCGAAGTAACGTATGGGCCTGGATCGTGTTTGGTCAGGCGAGGCCAGCCTGGAGGTTGATTGTAGGGGCTGTGGCTTTTCGGTTCACAGTTCCTCCGAATATGTAGGGGCGTGCGGGCAAGGAGAGCAGTTGACATGTTTGTTGATTTAGTCGAAATATGCGTTCGTGGCGGAGATGGTGGCCACGGCGAGGTCGCATTCAGGCGGGAAAAGTATGTTCCGCGGGGCGGCCCTTCAGGGGGAGACGGTGGCAATGGCGGAAGCGTCATCGCGGAGGCGGACAAGGCTTTGACGACGCTGACGGACTTTCGTTACCGGAAGCATCTCCGCGCAAAGAACGGCGCCCGTGGTGGCGGCAGCAAGATGACTGGCGCGGCAGGCGAAGATCTCATCATTAAAGTCCCAGTTGGAACTATTGTGAGGGACGCGGAGACAGGTGAGATGGTGGCCGATCTTGTTGTCCATGGGCAGAGGGCATTCTTGGCCAGAGGCGGGGCAGGGGGGCGTGGAAATGCTCGGTTCGCGACATCGGTGCGGAGGACGCCGCGTTTTGCTGAGAAGGGAGAGCTTGGCGAGGAACGCCGACTCGTGCTTGAGCTTCGGTTGTTGGCAGATGTGGGGCTCATTGGATACCCCAACGCGGGGAAATCCACGTTGCTGTCAAAGATTTCTTCTGCTCGGCCAAAGATTGCGGATTATCCATTCACAACCCTCAGCCCAATCCTGGGCGTTGTGGATCTAGCGGACAAAAGCTTTGTTGTGGCGGACATTCCTGGGCTTATCGAGGGTGCGGCGGAGGGTATAGGCTTGGGACACGAGTTCTTGCGCCACATTATGAGGACGCGGGTTCTTGTTCACGTCGTTGATGTATCAGAAGAGTCAGGGCGCGATCCTCTTGAGGATTATCGAACTATCAGGCGCGAACTTGAGCTCTACCATCCTGATTTGCCGGTGAAACCAGAGATTGTTGCAGCGAATAAGGTGGACATGCCGGGGGCTTCTGATCGGGCTAGGGCTTTTTCGGATGTGCTCGAAAAAGAAGACGTCCAGGTGTTTCCCATATCGGCGTTGACTGGCGAAGGCGTCCAGAGCCTGCTGTACGCAGTTGCTGATGTATTGGCCAAGATCCCGCCTGATGACATTCTGGTTGAGCCTGAAGAGGAAGCAAGGGTGTACACCCAACGTGGTTCTAGGCTGAGAGATACCGTGGTTGAACGGGATGGCGATGTCTATGTGCTGTCAGGCGAGGGCGTAGAACGTCTATGCCAGATGACTGACATGGATAACGTTGAAGCTTACGGGCGATTCTGGGCTATGTTGGCCAAGGCGGGAATCGTAGATGAGCTTAGGAAGGCCGGAGCTGTTGAAGGAGATATCGTGCGCATAGGAGATCTGGAGATAGAGTACGGCGAGGCGCATTTCTGGACGCGCTAGCAGGTGCGGCAGGTGTATTACGATGAAGCGTATAGGCCTGATGGGCGGCACTTTTGATCCGGTGCATTATGGGCACCTTGTAACGGCGGAACAGGCGTACTACCAGTTTGACCTCGACAAGGTTGTGTTTGTGCCATCAGGGCAGCCTCCCCATAAAATGGGCAAACAAATCACTTCGCGTGAACACAGATACATGATGACTGTTCTGGCCACAACGAGCAATCCCCATTTTGAGGTGTCTTCAATAGAAGTGGACAGGTCAGGTCCATCGTATGCCATCGATACTGTGAGAGCTTTTCGAGATAGATATGGGTATGATGCAGGACTTTATTTCATCACAGGCGCAGACGCAATACTGGAAATGCTTGAGTGGAAAGATTCGGACGATCTTCTTGAGCTATGTGAGTTTATTGCTGCGACGAGGCCGGGGTATGCGCTTCACAGCGATAAAATCGAGCAAATATTCGGGCACAGAGCAAACAAGATTCATTTCCTTGAAGTGCCGGCCTTGGCGATATCATCCACGGATATTCGAGAGCGGCTCAAAGATGGACGACCGGTTCGATATCTTCTGCCTGACATGGTCATCAACTACATTGAACTGGTCGGGCTATACAGAGCATGACTGCGCGCTGCATCTTGGGTGATACATAAGTGCACGGGTACGGCGGAAAACTACGTCTAACGGAGTGAGGTGCAGGCATGAGTAAAACTTTGTATGTGGGAAACCTCCCTTGGGGGATAACAGATCATCAACTACAGCAAGTGTTCTCCCCATATGCGGAGGTCATTTCAAGCAGGATTGTGACGGACAGAGATACTGGGAGATCCCGCGGTTTTGGTTTTGTGGAGGTCGACACCGATGATATCGAGCCGATCGTCAAATCACTTCACGGAACGACTATCGATGGAAGAGAGATCACGGTGAACGAGGCGAAAGCCCGGGAACACCGCATGTAACAAAGGATGTTGAAGTGCATCGCCCCCACGTGGAACCTCTGGGGGCGATGTGCTATTATGTGATGTAGTGAACTGTCAATGCCGGGGGGGGGAGCTTCTTGATGTGCGAAGACGCCTTGACATCGATCAGGGATGAACTCGAATCTACGCTGCAGCCTGAACGGTTTGCCCATTCGCTGCAGGTGGAGGAGGAATCGAGGCGGCTTGCCGAGAAGTACGGGGCGGATGTTGGAGTCTGTGGCTTGGCAGGGCTCCTCCACGACTGCGCACGGGATCTACCTGACGACGCACTCCTAACACTTGCTCATCGAAGTGGCCGTTCTGATCTGGTAGAGAGCCTGCAGAACTGTCCGATGCTCCTTCACGGACTTGCAGGCGCGGTTTTGGCCAGAGAAAAGTATGGAGTGGAAGATGTGCGGGTGCTTCGGGCAATAGCATGCCATACATTGGGATCAATAGAGATGAGTGCTGAAGACAAGGTAGTGTGCCTTGCCGATTACATTGAACCTGGGAGGAATTTTCCGGGTGTAGATAGGCTCCGCGCCCTTGCCGAACACGATCTTGATTTGGCTCTTCTATCTGCCTTGGATTGCACCATTTTGCATCTGGTGCAAACTGGGCGTGAAATAGCCATAGAGACTGTTTTGGCGCGAAACCGCCTTGTTCGCGCGGTGAATACTAATTGTGAGGCTGGTGATCCACCTGCTCGTGAATTCGGAGAAATTGCAGGCTGAACTCTCATCCACATGCCACGCAAAGAAGGCGGCTGCGGCCGCTGTGGAGAAAAAGGCAGTAGACGTGGTCTTGATCGATATGACTTCCGTTTCAATCATGGCCGATTACTTTCTGGTGTGTACGGTGTATACTGAGGCGCATGCGCGTGGCGTGCGCGAAGCAATCGAGGAGAGCATGGAAGAGTCGAAGTTGGCGCTTCGCCGCCGCGAAGGCTCAGATGCATCAGGCTGGGTGCTCTTGGATTGGGGTGACATAGTAGTCCACATCTTCCGGGAAGAAGAAAGGAAATACTACGACCTAGAAGGCCTCTGGGGCGATGCGCCAGCTGTGAGAGTTGGCGACTCAAGTGCGGACGATGCAACTTAACGTCAGATTCCTGGCTGAGCGGCGTGATGTTGGACCGATGGGCGTCTGTGCGGCAATGGGCTGCACGGCTAATGGTCAAAGTGGTCGTTGTCGGAAGAATGTCAGCGGATTATGAGGCGAATTGGCTTGACTTACCGAAACGGGGCAGGTATAATCATAGCTGCTTGATATTTTGAAACGCAAACGCAATGAAGAGGAGCAATAAGTGCTGTGCCGCTCCAAGAGAGCCGGGGGTGGGTGGAACCCGGTGTGCGGGCAGCTCTGAACTCGCCTTGGAGCGGTGCAGGTGAAGTGGAAAGAGATTGTAGTCTGCAACGGGTGGCAGCGTTATATGCCCAAAAGACACGCTCAAGTTTGCGTGGGGCTGTAGCTCAGCTGGGAGAGCGCTTGAATGGCATTCAAGAGGTCGAGGGTTCGATCCCCTTCAGCTCCACCATTTTATTATCCATCGCCTCGTCGGCATGAGATGCTTGTGCGTGAAACAAACAGGGTGGTACCGCGGATATAATTCGCCCCTGACACTTGGCTGTCAGGGGTTTTTTTGTTCCCTAAAGCCGAAGGAGGAAGAAGAATGAGGGATAGGTATTGCTTCGAAGAGATAGAGCCCAAATGGCAGGCGAAATGGGAAGAGGACCAGCTTTACAAGGTCGGGGAGGAGACTGCCCGTCCGAAATACTACCTATTGGAGATGCTTCCGTATCCCTCCGGGCGGATCCATATGGGTCATGTCAGAAATTACTCTATCGGGGATGTAATAGCCAGACAAAGGTCGATGAAGGGATGGAATGTGTTGCACCCCATGGGATGGGATGCGTTTGGCCTACCTGCTGAGAATGCCGCCATAGAGCATGGGGCTGATCCGGTGACCTGGACGCGTGAGAATATCGCGGCAATGCGAAAGCAGATAAAGAGGCTGGGATTCAGCTATGACTGGGATCGAGAGATCACTACATGCGACCCCTCATACTACAAGTGGACCCAGTGGCTCTTCCTCCAGCTGTACAAGAACGGGTTGGCGTATCGCAAGACGCAGAAGGTCAACTGGTGTCCGTCTTGCGCGACTGTGCTTGCAAATGAGCAGGTTGTTAACGGAGCATGTGAGCGGTGCGATACACCTGTAACCAAAAGGGTGCTGGAGCAGTGGTTCCTGAGAATCACTGACTATGCCGAGAGATTGTTGAGCAACCTTGACAACATGCCTGGCTGGCCTGACAAGGTCAAGGTTATGCAGCGCAACTGGATAGGCCGCAGCGAAGGTGTGGACATAGATTTTCACGTGCCGGAGACAGGCGACAAACTGACGATTTTCACCACACGCCAAGACACCGTTTACGGAGTGTCCTACGTAGTGGTGGCGCCTGAGCACCCTCTGGTTGACAAGCTGATCGAGGGGAAGCCAAATGAGGCTGAGATACGCCGATTTGTGGAGGATACGATAGGCCAAGACGACATAGTGCGCACGTCGGAAGAGACGGAGAAAGTTGGCATGTTTACTGGTGCCTATGCTGTTAACCCGGCTAACGGGGAGTCCGTCCCCATATGGGTTGGCAACTATGTGCTGATGGATTACGGAACAGGGGCGGTCATGGGCGTTCCCGCCCATGACCAGCGAGACTTCGAATTCGCCAAGAAGTATGGATTGCCCATAAAGGTGGTAATCACGCCCACAGGTGAGCGCCTAGATGAGTCTACTATGGGAGGCGCCTACGTGGATGAAGGTGTGCAGGTTAACTCCGGCCAATTTGACGGCATGCCGTCGATTGAGGCGAGATCGGCCATCGCTGATTACCTGGAGAAAGAGGAAAGCGGGAGGAGGGTGGTGCACTATCGTCTCCGCGATTGGCTCGTATCCAGGCAGCGATTTTGGGGCGCTCCGATACCGATTGTCTATTGCGATTCTTGTGGGATAGTCCCGGTTCCAGAGGAGGAACTTCCGGTGATGTTACCGGAGCATGTCAAGTTCATGCCCACCGGCAAGTCGCCTCTGATGGATTGCCCTCAATTTGTAAACACCCGATGCCCTGTCTGCGGAGGACCTGCGAGGCGTGAGACAGATACGATGGATACTTTCATCTGTTCGTCGTGGTATTTTTCAAGATACACGTCGCCGAAAACGGATGACGGGCCTTGGAAGCGGGCGGACGTAGACTACTGGATGCCTGTGGATCAGTATATTGGCGGCGTTGAGCACGCTATCATGCATCTCATGTATGCCAGGTTCTTCACGATGGCCCTTTACGATATCGGTCTGGTTGGTTTCGAGGAACCTTTCACCAACTTGCTCACGCAAGGAATGGTGTTAATGGATGGCGCCAAGATGTCCAAGTCGAAGGGGAACACCGTGGATCCCGACGAGATTGTCAATGAATACGGGGCGGATACAGCCAGGCTTTTCGTGCTGTTCGCGGCGCCCCCGGAACGGGATCTGGAATGGAGTGCTGAAGGCGTCGAAGGATGCTGGAGGTTCCTGCAGAGAGTATGGAGGCTTGTGCACCAGTATGTTCAGGCGGTAGGAGATGAGAGAAAGAACATGCATGAGCGAGTGGGAGTGGCTGTTGTGCCTAATCCCGATTCCCTCAGCCCCGAGGCGCGGGAGGTGCGCAGGGCCGTGCATGGCGCGCTCAAGAAGGTTACTGAGGACATCGAAGAGCGTATCAGCTTAAACACGGCAATTGCCGCAATCATGGAGTGTGTGAACTCGCTGTATGCGTTGAAGGATGCGGTGCTGTCTGAGCAGGGAGACGCTGCTGTCATGGCGGAGGCTATTGATATCCTGGTGGTCATGTTGGCGCCGTTTGCGCCTCACATCACTGAGGAACTTTGGCATGAAATAGGTCACAGCGGCAGTGTTCATCGCGTCGAATGGCCGAAATACGACCCAAGGGCGATTGTTGTGGACGAGGTTGAGATAGCCGTACAGGTGAATGGCAAAGTTAGAGAGAGACTGACTATCCCAGCTGATGCCACAGAGGATGAAGCTGTCGCCATGGCGTTGGCAAGCGAGAAAGTGTTGGCTGCGGTCGGCTCGGGTTCCGTGGTAAAGACGATCTTCGTTCCGAAGAGGCTCATAAACATAGTTGTAAAATAGTCTTGTTTTGTGATATAGAAAATTGGTTTTTTGGCTAACCTCATGATCAAGTCCGAAATGTGCTGTAAAAACAGTTCTCCTCTACTGGAGCATGTTTGTATAGATAGCTAGCCGGGACTGCCGACGAATTTCATCCAATTTCTCTTCCTTGGTATACTGGACGCATT
>Ga0116181_1004685_pt1 | contig 10200 bp, 9 predicted proteins | sample AD_UKC075_MetaG_FD_89752 | JGI IMG/M metagenome (GOLD analysis project Ga0116181, IMG submission 89752) | Active sludge microbial communities of municipal wastewater-treating anaerobic digesters from USA - AD_UKC075_MetaG | ecosystem: Engineered > Bioreactor > Anaerobic > Digestate | place: USA... | reverse complement strand
TGTTGGCCGGCACCTTGCGCATCGTCACCAAGCTCGCAAGCGCACGTCTGCGCGGCCGACGCAATGCCCTGTTGTTTGCTGCCGATGGCCAGCCTATCCGTGCGCCACAGGTGTTGTCGCTGGGGCAACGTCGGGCCTTGGCTGACGGGTGAACTGCGCAGGGCTTCGGCAAAGGCCCGCTTGAATAGCGCTATTTCCTCTGCGCCGGCTTTCCTTGCAGCGCCGCCACCGCCTCCAGCATTTGCTTGACGTGCTGGTTGGGGTTCATCGAATCAAACTCTGCGGCGATGCGGCCGTTCTTGCCGATCAAGTAGGACGTGCGGCTGGCGAGATCCGGCTTCAGCAGCATGGTGGCATCGAAGGTCTTGGCGATTTTCGCGCCGGGATCGGCGGCGACGGGGAATTTGCCGGCGCATTTTTCGGTGTCTTTCGAAAATTCAGCCAAGCGCTCCACATTGCCGGCGGTGACCCCAATCACGCTGACACCCCGTGCCTTGAATTTGTCGATAGCCTGCGAGAACGCGGCGGCCTCGGCGTTGCAGCCGGGGGTGAACGCGGCGGGAAAGAAGTACACCACCACCGGGCCCTGTTTCAGCGTGGCGGCAAGATCGAAGGTAAACGGCTGGCCAGCCAAAAACGCCGGTGCAGTGAATGTAGGGGCGGGGGTGCCGGGCTTCAGTGCGGCAAGGGCGGGCGTGGCAAGGGCAAGCGCGATGGCGAACGTGGCAATGCGGCGCATGGGGGGCTCCGAGAGAAAGATGGGCTTGGCCACTGTATCGCTGTTGCGTCGGGTTTGGGTGAGCAACGCGTCCCTGCAGGGCAGGGGCGCGTGCATGCACACGCTCAGACCACCGGCTGTGCCAGCCTGCGTGCGAATGCATGTTCGATCAACTGCCGGGTCTTGCTGTCGGCTGTGTGGGCGGCGTGTTCGATTTGCGTTCCAACGGCTTGCATCTCCTTGCCGATGGCTTGCATCGGTTGACTGGCCGCTTGCATGCGGTTGCCGACGGCTTGCATGCGCTGGCTTTGCTGCTGCACGGCACTGGATCGGGATTCGATGATGGCGCTTTGCGCTTGCATCTGTACAGCGATGGCGTCGATTTGTGCCGAGAGGTGATCCATTTGCCGTGCCAGACCGTCACGTTCGGCTTCACTGGCTTTGCGTGCGCGCTGGGCGAGTGCGGCTTGTTGTGTCGCCAGTGCGCCCTGGCGCGAGGCCAACGCATCCAACTGGGCGCTGGCTTGGTTCACTTCAGGGGTGGGCAGAGAGGCGGCCTGACGATCCATGTCCGCTTGCAGTTCGTGCATGTGCTGTTGGTGGGGCTGCATGCTTGCCTGCAGGGCTTCCATCTTGCTGTTCAATGGATCCAGCGGTGCCCATACGGTTTCGATTTGTGCCAGCAGGGCAGCATCACGCAGTACGAAATGTTGCTTGCCCCTGCGCACCAACAGGAAGTCGCCATCGATGGTGCTGCGTAATTTTTTCACCATGCGCATATCGTCCTGATCGCCGGCGAGGAGATAGTGGGTCTCGCCCTTGCGCACCATGGCATAGCCGTCATCACCGCGCTGGAAGCCAATATTCACGGCATCTTTCAGCGGAGGTGGTGCGGGTGGCGCAGGGGGTGCAGGTGGTGCGGGCGGTGCAGGTGGCTTCGGTGGCGCGGGCGGTGGCGGCGGCATCGGGTGTGTGCTGTGCGATGGGTGTGCTGCGGGCGCGGCGTGTGGGCTGTTGGCGTGTGCGTACAAGCCGGCACCGGCGAGTGCCAATCCAATCACGGGCAGGCCAAGCAGGGGCAGCAGGCGACTGCTGATATCAGCGGTTGTACGCGGGCGGAGCAGGTGCTGGATGCGGGACATGAGCTGGCCTCCTTGGGCGGCGGGTGCAAAGCAGGGGGGGGCGTGGGGGTATCGAAGCTGCGGTCGAGTTCTGCCAAAGCGAGTGCCAAACGGCGGCCGTCACCCAGCGCGTTGGCGGCCAGTGCATCGGCAATCAGCTCGCGTTCGTTGCGGATGCGGCGGGACAGCCACCACACCACCGGGTGATAGAACAGCAAGGTTTCGGCTACGCCTTGCAGCAGGTTGACCAGATAATCGTGGCGGCGGATATGTGCCAATTCGTGCGCAATCAGGGCTTCCAGCAAAGGCGCAGGCATGTGCAGTACCAGCGATACGGGCAACAGCACCATCGGCTGCCACCAGCCCACTGCCAGCGGCGTGGCGGTGTCATTGCTCAATCGCACTGGCACTGCGCTACGCAAGCCCAAGCGCACGGCCATCCGGTGGGCACTGGCTTGCCAGACGCCAGTTGATTCGGCCCATGCGCGTTGGCGCAGGCGCGCCACCCAATACAGACCCGCGAACATGCGCAGCGCCAGGGCCCCCGCACCAGTCGCCCAGCAGGCAACCAGCCACGGTAGGGTGTCGGCAATTCGCGCAGGGGTGCTTGCGGCCAGTGACAGCCACGCTGCCGGCTGCTGCGCCGGTGCGATGGCCGATGTCGTGGTGCCCAATGCGAGTCCCAACACTGGTGCGCTGGCGGTTGCCGGCAGCAGGATCTGCCATGCCAAGGTGAGGATGGGCAGCAGCAGTGCGACCAGCAACGCCACACACGTCACGGCGTAGCGTGTGTGCGGGCGGGCATTGTCCAGCCGCGCCAGTACCAGCGCGGCCAACAGGCCCAGCAAGCTGCCTTGCCAAACAAAGTGCAGCAGCGCTGCGCCCAGTGCCGGCACAAGCTGGATAAGCGCGTCATGCATCGTGGTTCTCCCGCAGGAATCGCTGGATTTCGGCGCGCTCGTCTGCACTGACCTGGCCACCACGCAATGCGGCCATCACCAATGCCTTGCCAGAGCCGGCGAAGGCTTTATGGATGAAGTCATCCAGCAATTTGTTCTGCAATGAGCCTTGCGCTTGGGTGGGTGCATAGATGTGCGCACGTTGGCGTTCGTCACGCTTGAGCAGGCCCTTGCCGTGCATGATCTGCAGCAGCCGCAACACGTTGGCGTAGGGCAGCTCGGGGCGTTCACGCTGCTGTGCCTCATGTACCTGTTTGGCCGTACACGGGCCCAGTTGCCAGAGCGTGCGCAGCAATTCGAGTTCAGCGGGGGTAGGTTTGGGCAAACGGGGCGTGGGCATGCGATGGCCGAGGCTGTGCAGTGGTGGATGAGATGCAGCGCTGGGGCGGGGGGTGAATCTAGAAGATCATGTCTAGAAAAGCACGGCTAGAAAAAAATGTCTAGAAAATAATTTCTATTTCCGATGAACGGTTGGCGCTGTGCAAATGGGCTTCAAGCCAAGCCATCCGGTCATCGCAAAAACCCAATGCCATCCGGCTGCGCAGCACATTGCCCTTGGCGGGCATGGCATCACCATCAACTGCCGCAGAGGGGATCAGATAGCGCTTTCAGCGACCTGCGTGCGGTTGCGGCCATCGGCTTTGGCTTGGTACAGAGCACGATCTGCCAGCTCCATCCATGCCCGCAAGTTGTGGCAGTCCTGCGTCGGTGCCGCCAGGCCAATGCTGACCGACCCGCTCAGCTTGGGATCAGCAGGAAAATGCAGTGCCGCAATGCCGGCGCGGATGCGTTCGGCAATATCCTGGGCTGCGCTGACGGGCAGCGGCAGGGTCACTGCGAACTCGTCGCCCCCCAGTCGCCCGGCATGGCTGCCGGGCGGCAGAGTATCCAGTATGACCTGTGCGATGCCACGCAGGAGATCGTCGCCACCAATATGACCAAAGGTGTCGTTGATGTGCTTGAAGCTGTCCACATCGATCAATAACTAAGGTGGACGCGTGGCCAGCCACATGCCGCTGCAATTGCTGGTCAGCCATCTCCTGCCAGTGGCTGCGGCTTTGCAGCCCGGTCAGGCTGTCGCGGCGGCGGAGTTCGTCCAGCGCCTGATTGTTTTTTTGCACTTTTCGAATCAGCTGGTAGCTGCTGGCACTGACCACTAAGGTGTGGATCATCGTCAAGGGCAAGCAGGCCAGCAGTACGGGGGTGCTGGTGTGAATGTCGAAATGCAGGCCGAAAATGCCAATCGCAATGACCAGGGCAGCAAGTGCCCCGAGCAATGACCGCCACCATAGGCCGCGAATGCCGGTATTGAGCTTGTCGGCGGTGGTGACCGTCAGCAGCAACGCGGACGGCAGCAGGTTGAAGTGCATGATCGGTAGCAAGGTGGCTGCCAAGGCCGAGTCGATAACGAAATTGTGCAGCTCCGATGTGCTTGGGTCAGGGCTGTGGTGCGATTTCAGGAATGCCAAGTGCGGCCACAGCAGGCCACACACCGCAATCCACGCCCATGATGGCCAGCTGGCATGTAGTTCATGCAAGACCAGTGCCGCTGGAAGGATCCCCAGCCCCATGCCCAGTGTGCGCAAGCGATAGGTGCGCAAGTACAGGCGTTGCATGCGCTGCGACGGTGGCAGTTGCTCTTGCATCGCGGGTGCGCGTTCCGTCATTGCCTGATCTGAGTCATCAACGATGGCCAAGTGTGCGCAAAGCGTGCCCGCAATGCCAGCGGGTGCGAACTGATAGCCTTGGCAAACGGCGGTGCAATTGCGAGGGCGTCATGGCGACCGGTTGGGCAGGTGATGGGGCGGTACAAGATCAGATCGATGCAACCGTCAAAGACGGCATCGCGCGGGCTCGCAGCCGCCTGCCCAGTGGGCCAAGCCTTGCGCATTGCGAAAATTGCGATGCCTCCATTCCGGAGGCGCGTCGCAAAGCCATTGCCGGCGTACGCCTGTGCGTGGCCTGCCAGGAGCTGCAGGATCGGGATGCCGCAGCGAATGGCGGCTACAACCGGCGCGGCAGCAAGGATAGCCAACTGCGCTGACAAAAAACGCCCGGCTTGCGGCCGGGCGTTGCAGGGTAAGCAGGGGATGTCTCAGTGGATGCTGAAGGCCAGGATCATGCCGAGGATGGCGGGCAGGATCATTGACTCGCCATTGCGATAGCTGCCGTATTGGTAGCGTCCGTAATAACCATCCCGATAGCCGCGTTCAAAGCCTTGGCGAAAGTAGTAGCGGTAGTCGTTGTAGCTCACGTACTGGCCATAGTAGCCATAGCTGCCATCGATATAGCTGTAGTTGTTGCTGTAGTCGAAGCGCCAGCGGTCGGCACGGTCGGCTTGCCCTGCGTACCAGCCTTCCCGGTAGCCATCGCGAATGGCTTGCTCCAACATCTGCGCGCCATAACTATTGGTGCTATACCAGCTGCCGCCGTAGCTGTAGCGATAGTTGTACGGCGTGTAATAGAACGGGTCGTTGTAATAGTTGTAGCGGCGTGCGTTCCAGCGTGCTTGCTCGGCTTGCCAACGGCGCCAGTAGTCTTGCTGGTAGCGGTATTGGGCATTGCGGCGGCTGCGTTCCAATTCGCGATTATGGCGGTCGTAGTCACTGCGTCGACGATATTCGTCGCGCTGCCATTGCGCTTGCTGGCGGCGTTGTTCTTCAATCCGGCGTTGCTGCTCGTTGTCGGGGATGCGGTCGTGGCGGTTGTCGCGATCATTGCGATCATTACGATCATTGCCGCGATTGCCCTGCCAATCGGGGCGATTATCCTGCCCATTGCCGGGGCGATTGCCGGGGCGATTGCCGGGGCGGCGATTTTCCTGGTCTTCGCGATTCATCGCCTGCTGCATTACCCACGCCGGGTTGCTGCGGGGCTCGTTTGCGTGTTGCTCGGCAGTGCGGCGCTGCTGGTCTTGAATACGCCGGTCTTGGTCTCGTTGCGCTTGCTCCCGCTGATCTTGTTGAACGCGTTGCTCCTGGGCACGCTGATCGGCAAACCGCTGCTGGGCGTCCATGCGGCGCTGTTCCACGCGCTGCTGGTCTTGTGCACGTGCTTCATCGCGCTGTTGCTGCTGTTGCGCTTGCCATTGCTGGCGTTGTTGCTGGGCATCGCGTTGAGTTTCACGCTGGCGCTCCTGTTGCTGGCGCGCCTGCTCACCCCAGTTCTCACGGCGCTCGCTGTCGCTGCTGCGCGGAAGGTTATTGCGCGGCATTTCGACATTGCTGTCGCGGCGCGAGATCGCCGGCGGGTCGCGGCGCGCTTCATTGTCGTTGTTGCGTGCCGGTGTGGGGGCTTCGCGGCGAACTTCGTTGCGCACCTCCTCGCGCGCTGCGCGGCGTTGCTCGCGAAGTTCTCTACGGTTGTCCTGCGATTGTTCTTGATCTTGCGGATGGGCGAATGCTGGAGTCAATACAGTAAAGCCAAGCATCGCCATGAGTATGGCGGCAGACACTTTGGATAAGGCGGGTTGGCGGTTCATGGTCTCGTCCCCCAGGCGCGAACCATTCGCGCCGTTGCGTGCAGTAAGCGGTTTTCCGGATGAATCGTTGCTGATATTTTGCCTGCATGCAAAGACCCGCAAGCGGCCATTCATTTTTTGTGAAGCGGGGCTTCAGCCTGCGTGCATGACCTAAGGCAGTGATGAGTTGCTGCCCGTTCGTGCCAAGGTAACGGCCTTTCCATTGGAACGCCCTCATGTCCCAGTTTCCATCTGTTGCAGTGCTTGCCATTGTCATGGCCGCGCTTCCTGCCGCGCATGCCCAGCAATCCGAGCTGACCGCGATCACGCGGGCCACCGGCTTGCCGCGCGCACCGGAGCAGCTGGCCACCACGATTGCTTTGGCTGATCTTTCGTTCAAGGTGGATCCGGCACGCCAATGGCTGGATGCCGATGCCCGTTTGCAGTTGCAACTGACCGGCAGTGTCAATGCGTTGGTGTTGGATCTGGATCGCAATTACAGCGTGGATGTGGTGGACGTGGACGGCAAGCCCGCACGCTGGAGCAACCCGGAAGGGCGGATGACGATTGCACTGGCCAAGCCCTTGGCTGCTGGCGCGAAAGTGAGTGTCCGTATTCGTTATGCCGGTCACCCGCACGCGGCCAGCAAGGCGCCGTGGGATGGCGGCATCGTTTGGGCCAAGGCTCCCACCGGTGAGCCGTGGGTGGGTACGGCGGTACAGGGCGAGGGCTGCGATTTGTTGTGGCCGTGCATTGACCACCCGATGGGCAAGCCGCAAGTCGTGGTGCAGCACATCAGCGTACCTGCTCCCTTGGTGGCGGCCAGCAATGGCGTGGCCGAGGGGATGCAGGAAAAGAACGGCTGGCGCACCTATCAATGGCGCGCCAAGCTGCCGGATACCTACGCCATCGCCTTGAATATCGGCCCGTACGAGTTATTGCAGGCGGACTACACATCGCGCTTTGGCAATACCATCCCGCTGCGTTTCTGGTATCTGAAAGGCAACAAGAGCAAGGCTGAGGGCTTGTTTGCGGAATTTGCGCCGATGCTGGATTTCTTCGAGGAAACCATCGGCCCATATCCGTTTGCCGATGAAAAAATGGGCGTGGTGGAAACCCCCTATCTGGGCATGGAACACCAAACCATCAACGCGTATGGCAATGACTACAAAAAGTCGGAAACCGGCTACGACTGGCTGCTGCAACACGAATTCGCACACGAGTGGTTTGGCAATCAATTGACCAATGTGGATTGGGATGATTTCTGGTTGCACGAAGGCTTTGGCACCTACATGCAGCCGTTGTATTTGCAATGGCTGCGCGGTGACATGGAATACATGGCCGCATTGATGAAGATGCGGCAAGTACTCATGTTGCGCCATCCGGTGGTGGCCGGACACACGATGACGGAAAAAGATGTCTCCGACGCCAGCCGTGGGCCCGGCAATGATGTGTATTACAAAGGCGCATTGATGTTGCACACCTTGCGCGGATTGATTGGCGATGTCGATTTTTTGCGTGCCACGCGTGAACTGGTGTATGGCACCGACACCCCGCGCCCGGGTAATTTCAAGCCTCGGTATGCCGCAACCCGAGACTTTGTAGCCATCGTCAATCGCATTACTGGCAAGGACTATGGCTGGTTTTTCGATGTCTATCTGCGCTCGGTGAAATTGCCGGCGCTACAGGCCAGCCGCAGCGGCAACACGTTGCAATTGCGCTGGGTGACCGAAGGCGACAAGCCTTTCCCCATGCCGGTGCAAGTGCGCGTGGGGCAACGTGTGCTGGAGGTGCCGATGACGGGCGGGCAGGGGCAAGTGGCGATGACTGGCGATGAAAGCTACACGCTGGATCCGCACTCCAAAGTGCTGCGTGATCTGCCGTATATGGCGGACTATCAAAAAGACATGGCTGAGCGCGCCAAAGTGATGGCGCGCAAACCTTGATGCCCTGCGGCCGAATTAATTCGGCACAGCCGGCATGGCGGCTGACCACAGCTTGGCTTCGGCTTTGCCGCCCAGCATCTGCGCGCGCACCAGCGGAATCGGTGGGCCGCCAAAGCCCAGGAATGCGTCGTGGAATTGCTTCCATGCGGTGCGTCCACCTTTGTCGCGTGTCCAGTCGTCGCGCAGTTGCATGATCATCAGCTTGCCCAGTGTGTAATTGAGGTACGCCGGATCATAGGTGCCACGTGCCGCCTGTTGGCGGGCGTTGCCGGGGTCTTGCAGGCCTTTCTCGCGGAACATGGTTTCAGATTCGGCCATGCTCATGCCGCCGGTGTGCAGGCCAATCGCAGAGACAAAGCGCACATCGCGCAGCAGCGCCTCGCTGAGTTGGCCGATATGTGCTTCCGGGCTGGCATCCCCCAAGCCGGCATCGAACATCATCTCCTCGGTGTAGTGCGCCCAGCCTTCGGCGAAGGCATAGCCCACAAACAGTTGGCCAAACCTCCAGTCCGAACGGTTGGAATGCAGGAATTGCAGGAAGTGGCCGGGCCAGACTTCATGCGATGAGGTAAACAGCAATACATCCTTGCCGGGTACATAGGCGTCCTGTTCGGCCTTCGTCCATTTGGGATCGGGCGGTGCGATGTAATACACCGACGGCAAATTCTTTTCATACGGGCCGGGAATTTCGATATAGGCAAAATTCCAGCGATTGAACGGTGGTGCTTCTTCCACCTTGGCCTGCTCCGGGCCGGGGATGGTCACCAGATCCTTGTCGAGGATAAATTGCCGCAGCGTGGCCAGTTGTGCGCGTGCACCTTCCACTGCGCCGCCGCTGGGTTTGTCGGCGGCTTCTTTTGCCACGCATTGCTGCAAGGTCTTGCCTGCGGCGTACTGCTCGCAGGCGCTCTTCAGCGCCGCAAGATTACGTGCCAGATCGGCTTCGGCTGCGGCTTTGAGCTGATCCAGCGGGATGTCCACACGCTCGGTGGCATACAGCATTTTCGCGAATTTTTCGGCACCCAGTGCAAAGTTTTGCGTGGCTTGCGGGCGCTGCGCCTTCAGCCAGTCGGCCATGGCTTGGGTGGCTTTGATTGCAGCCGCGTTGCTGGCTGTCAGTCGCGCCTGCAAGGTGCTGTCTTTCACTTCGGCAAAGATCGATGGCACATCGCTGGCGAAGAAGCTGGCATAGCCGGCAAACGCATCCACACCCAGATCAATGTACGAGGCGGGCAGTGGCAATTTGAAATTGGCTTTGATCTGCTCGATCGCCTTGGGCAGCGCTTCCTGATAGCGGATGAAAGCGTCCATGCGCTGCGCCAGCGGCGCGTAGGGGCGCGTCAGATACATGCTCGGCGACAGGTCGCCGGTGTAGAACGAGGGGTTGTTGTACGCAAAGCCAGAGTCCTCCAGCCAGAACAGCGCGCCGTCGATCACCGCCAGTGCGTAGTCGCGATGAAAGCGGCCCTGCGCGTCCAATTGCGCATCGGTGAACGCGGCGAAGGCAGCGCGCTGCGCGTGCAGCCAATCGGCATTGGCCTTGAGCCCGGCGGGGCTGTAGTCGGGCAGCTTGCCGTCGTATTCGTGCTTGCCGGCGTTGGCGGCAAATACAGGGTTGCGCTGGAAGTAGCCATCAATGAAGGCATTGACCGCCGTTTCCAGCGCGGTGTTTTGCCGGGCACCGGTTGCGGTTGTGGCGGTTGCGTCGGGTGCGGCGGCATGCGGCTGGCAAGCGGCCAAAGCGGCAGTGATGCAGGCAGTCAGGGTCAAGGCGTGCAGCGTTTGCATCACAAGCTCCGAAAGGTTGGAAGGGCGGTAATTCTGGCAGTACACACGGCAGTACTTGCGGGCAGAACTCAACGCGCCAGTTGCGTACGCAACTGGCGCACGCGATCTACCAGTTGTTCGGGCGCATACGGGCAGGCGTTGGCGGCCCCCCACACCGGACGCGGCCAGGCGATATCGGTGTGGTAGCGCGCAATCACATGCACATGCA
>Ga0116181_1004683_pt1 | contig 10201 bp, 9 predicted proteins | sample AD_UKC075_MetaG_FD_89752 | JGI IMG/M metagenome (GOLD analysis project Ga0116181, IMG submission 89752) | Active sludge microbial communities of municipal wastewater-treating anaerobic digesters from USA - AD_UKC075_MetaG | ecosystem: Engineered > Bioreactor > Anaerobic > Digestate | place: USA... | reverse complement strand
CTTGCCATTGACCTTGATGTCTTTAATGTTTATACAATAGCCAGGGAAGATCCTTTCACCGCTGGTGACTCCGAGTGCGCTAAAAGCAAGACCCTCTGCCTTTTTGTCCTCTGTTTGTGTAAAATCGAGACCTACTTTGTATGTACCGGGACCTGTGATCGTCGCATTCGTCGCGACAACACCGTTTTCAGGCTCGCCCCCCCAGTACTGGTATTTCCAGCCCGAATCCGCATACATCAGGTACGCCAGATCCGAAGGAGCATGCAGCTTGAAAGAAACCTCGATGGTCTTTACTGAAGCGAATGTCTCTTTGGATACGATGACGGCAGAGACATCAGAGATATCGTTGTCAAAGCTCCTTGCATCGTATGGGATCTCCCCTACCCATTCATTGTAGATATTCATGCGGGTCACTATTGCATCGTCGGAGCTTGTATAACCTTTTGTAAATTCTACATTTTCTCCGTTGATTTTGACCGACTGGAGTTCGATCGTCGCGTAAGGGAAGTAGAGTTCGCCCTGGTTGATGGCGAGCGCCGTGAAGGCAATGCCCTTCCCCTCACCGTCCTTTGTTCCGGTAAAATCGAGGCTGACGGTGTATTCACCGGGACCAGTGACGTTTGCATGAGTTCCCTTTACGTCAGTGTCCTGTTCAGTGCCCCAGTACTGGTTTGTCCATGATGAATCAGCATACATCAGGTACGCAAAGGTGGGATTTTCGGCCGTATCTGCCAGAGCGGGCACAGATGTGAAGCAGACCATCAGAACCAAAGCCAGCATTAGTGAAAACAGCTTCTTCTTCATTATAATACTCCTTTCATACAGTTTTTGGTGTATCATGGCGGGATAGCCGGCTGCGGTTTTTGAAAGATCAAAACGCCGCCGGTGCGGTCCCGTTCCGGTCGTGACTTGATGACGCGCTGCCCGGTCAGCCGATTTGTCCCACGGAATGCCCGGGTTGCAGCGAACCTTTGACAAAAACCTGTTCTCCGTGTTTTTTCATTGGTCCATCGATCTGTTCGATCAGCTTTATTACAGCCTGTTTCCCGATCACCTGCGCATCCTGGCGGTACGTGGCGAGCTGCGGCCGCAGATTTGAGGCAAGATCGATACCGTCGAATCCGACCGCACTAATGTCATCCGGAACAGTAAGGCCGCGCTTTTCGAACACTCTGAGTCCTCCGAGATACGAATAATCGTCCGGGTAAATGATGCAGGTCGGAGGCTCCGGAAGGGACAAAAGCTGCCTGGTCGCTGCAGCGCTCGCCCCAGGATCGTGATACTTTCCTTTAACTATATATTCTGCGGGTATCCGGATGCCCAGCTCCATACAGCCCTTGTAGAATCCTTCGATACGCTTCTGTGTGATGAAACCGTTTTCCTGACCGTGGATGAAAGCTATCTTCCGGTGGCCTTTGCCGGCGATATAATGGATTATCTCTACCATGCTTTGTACATTATCCGTCATGACCGACACACATCCGGAAAAAACATGGTCAAGTACAACGATAGGCAGGTCGCTGGCTGCCAGTTCGACGACGTCGGGATCCTCGAACCGTGCTTCCATGATTATCACGCCGTCACAGTTGCGGTAAGCAGAATGATTGAAAAAGCTCATTTTAGAGTTGCCGACACGGTCGCTGATGAACATTATGTCATATCCGAGGTCCGTTGCCGTGTTGCGTATGCTGTCGAGAACATTTGCGAAGTATTCATGGTTAATCTGGTCTGCAAATAATACGCCTATAAGGTAAGATCGTTTAGTCTTAAGAGAACGCGCGGCTGCGTTAGGGCGATACCCTAAATCACGCGCCACCTGTCTGATGCGTTCGGCCGTGGCCGGGTTCACATCCGGCTGTCCGTTCATCGCTTTCGACACTGTAGAAACTGATAAACCGCATATCTGCGATATCTGCTTGAGTGTCACCAAGGTAAGCCTCCTTGAGCGAAATCGTTTTCGTAATATAATAATAAAACTTTTTACAAGTGATTGTCAACATCGAATTATGCTGCGAATATTACAGTATTTGCCTGTATCGAAACGTTTTCGAAAGAATATAGCTTTATTTTGCTTTTTACGATATAATTTTTACTGGAAAATAAATGAGCCGGCTGATCTGCAGGTGATCAGAAGCGCCTGATGCGATACGGAAAACCGAAACCGATTCGAATCAGGGGCAGAATCAGATCCTATCCCCGGCAAAATCAGGAGGAATACACCATGAAAGCCAGCATAACCACCGCGACTTACTCTCTTTTACTCATCCTTTTGTTCGCTGTCCTTGCAGGCTGCAGCAGTGCAGGCAGGAAAATAAGCGGCAATGTGGCAACAGCGGATGTAACACCGCAGGCGAACGGTGCGGCAGCAGTATCAGCCGGCACTGATACCGGGCCCGAAAATGGTCCGGGCAGTACATCTGCCAGTGAAAATGTCGGGAACGCCTCGGCTGTGACGGGATCATCGGGGCAACCAGGATCAGCCGGAACAGGAGATACATCCGGTAGCACAGCAGGCAGCAACATGGGCGGGGACGCTTCTTCAGAAACCGGCACCGGCATCATGGATGGGGACATTTCTTCACCAGGCAGCGGTACGGGCAACGATAATCAATCTGCTTCAGGCAGCAGCGCTAACGGAAGCATTCCGCACGTGAACTCTGCTGACAATGACAGGATTCGTTCTCTCACCTCCCTCGAAGCGGCTGCACTAATGGGCAACGGGATCAACCTCGGCAATACGATGGAGGCATATGGACGAAAAAGCCTTGGTATCACAGCCAGGGTCACCGCATATGAAACTTTCTGGGGACAGCCGGTCACCACGCGGGAAATGATAAAAAGCATGAAGGCTGCCGGTTTTGATACGCTGAGGATACCTGTAGCATGGACGAATGCCATGAACTTCGAATATGGCGACTACACGATCGGCAAGAACTATCTCAGGCGTGTCGGCGAGATCATTGGTTACGCTCTTGAGGAAGATATGTTCGTCATCGTCAACGACCACTGGGACGGCGGCTGGTGGGGCATGTTCGGATCGGCCTCGCAGGAGACGCGGGACAAGGCCATGGAAATGTACATATCCATGTGGAGGCAGATCGCCGAGGAATTTAAGGACTATCCGCACCGCCTGGTTTTCGAGTCCGCAAATGAGGAACTTGGCGACAGGCTGAACGATAAAGATATCGCAAAGGATTCCGGCACGCTTTCCGAAAATGAATGCTACAAAATGGCGAATAAAATCAACCAGGTTTTCGTCGATACGGTCAGGAGCACCGGCGGCAATAATACCGACCGCTTCCTGCTGATCGCCGGATACAACACCGACATCGTCAGAACCTGTGACGACCGGTTCGTAATGCCCAAAGATACTGCGAAAGACAAGCTCCTGATCTCGGTCCATTACTATACGCCGTGGGGATACTGCGGCACCACAAGCCTTTCAAAATGGGGATCTGAAAAAGATTATGCCGAACAGAACGATCTCCTTGCCAAAATGAAGAAGTTCACTGATATGGGGTACGGCGTCGTCATAGGCGAATACGCTGTCTCCCTTAACAGCGACGGTTCCGTGAAAAACAATACCGCCGACTTTTTCAATAATTTCCTCGACAACTGCGATCTGTACGGTTACGCCCCGATGCTCTGGGATTGCAGCAACCTCTTCAACAGAAGAAAAGGCAGCTTCATAGATGATAATATTGCAAAGATTTTTGAAGAGCGCAGCCTGGCAGCCCGTGCAAATATGTCGGAAGAAGAAATAGCGGCAGCCGCCGAAGCAGCGATCGAAAAAGCGTTTGCGGCAGCCAGGGAAAGCAGTTCCTCCACAGCCGCGGATGCCGGCAAAGCCACGGCCTGGATCATGTTCTTCAGTTCCGATTACGGTGTAACATACAGCGTAGGTGACAAATACGACCCCGGCTCCAGTTCGGACGGCATTATTGCGACTGATATCCAAATCACAGGTGAAGGCATCTATACCGTAAGCCTCGACTTTACACGCACAGGCGCAGGCTATGCAAATAGCTTCGCCTTTACGGCCCTTGGCATCTCCAACGGAGAGACCCTTTTCCCGGGTTATGTCATAATACCCATCGAGGTGCAGATCAACGGCCAGCCGTGCAGTTTTGCCGGTAAACCCTATACGACATCCGACGATGGCATATGTACCCGTGTCAATTTATACAACGAATGGGTCCCGAAAGTCCCAGACGGCATACGAACCGTCGACGGCAGTCCCCTGGGCGCATCAGCCACGTTGCTCGATCCCAAAGATTACCCCGAGATAAGGACCATGTCCGTCACGTTCAGATTCGTCCAGCGCAGCAGCCTGCCCTACTGAACCACGATCCATGCATGGTCTGCAATTTATAATAGCAGTATAATATATAAAACCCTTGAGGATATTTATTCTTCAAGGGTTTTGCTATGATCAGGGCATTCCTTCATGGATCCCGCTATAGTCAGACCGGTCCTGCAGGTGTTGGGCAGAGTGATCATTCAGTACTGCCGGGATCCTGGCAAATATCAGTCTGACAGCAGCTATAACAGTCTTATAGCAGCTATAACAGTCTGATGGCGGTTAGCAAAGCAATATTTATCTTTCAGCCGGATTCTCACATACGCCGACAAACAGCAGGCTGCCGTCAGGAGCGGTGATATAATATATAAATGGCCGGTTAAGGATCATTTCTGCGCGGCCTTCCGGGAGCGCAGCTCCTGCATAGGCGATCTGGGTAAATGCAGACGCTTCAACGCCGTCTTCATCAATTGCTATATGGGTTTGCTGGAGCACGTCAGTTATGAATGCCATGTGGTCTGTTATTCCGCTGAAGTCTGCGTCAGGCAGGAAAGCAGAGCTTACCCCAAGGCTTTTGAGGACATCTGTCAATGCAAGTTTCGAACCGAAACTGAACTTGGGTATTTTCCATACTACTTCCCCATAGAATGATTCTCCTCCTTCGAAGGTCTCTTTCATCCGTTCGGGAGACGCAAGCAAATCGTATGGAGAAACGCCTTCGTCAGGCAGTATGAATACCATACGGCCTGCATTTTTCAGCGTCAGGCCGGACCTGGTGAAACTTTCGCCTCTGCTGAATCCGGTCGTGGGATTGGTTTTATTCATAAAATCAACTTTTATCTCTTTGCCATTTGAGAGATAAAACGTATCTTCAGCAGTTTTGCTCCTGTTAAAACGGTCGATCCATTGGTCGTAAAAATAAACCGTGTTCAGTATCGACAGTATCTGTTCAGGATAAATTTCGATTGCCGGCGAAAGCGTTCCGTTGGTGTTGGCTGATACCCACTCGGCCATAGCCTTTCCCGTTTTGTTTTCAGAGAAATCGACACTATGGCAGCTTGCATAGAAATTCGCAGCCGCACTCTTTACAAAACTATCTTTAAACGAAACCGGTTCGCCGTTCATATCATTATCCATCCAAATAGAGTTCGCGATTTTAAGCTTTCCGATTTCATTATCTCTGTAAACCCTTCTGTAGAGATTACCGCACTGCTCTTCAAGCACCCGGGGTTCAGAAACACCCAGCAAAGCGAGCAACTGAGCTCTCGTATCGCCGCCGGCACCTGAGGCTGCGACAGACAGGGCATAGTATAATGACAGCGGCGAATAGTTGATATTTATGCCCTTATCCGTAAGTACAAGGGATCCCGTATTGTACGAAAACTCCTCAAGGGTCGTTAAAAAGCTGTCATCAACAGGGTTCTGCTCACTGATGTCCATCCCTGCATCATGGTCGTCAAATGCATAAGCTTTCGGATAAATAACATCCCGCACAAGTCCTGAATCCCGATTTCCGGTCCCGGTAATCAACACTGCGATAATTACGCTCAGCAGCAGTAATACGCAAGCTGCAGCAACCACATATTTCTGCCGTTTATTGCTTTTCTTTATGTAGTTTGCATCTTTTCCTTCGTTTACGAACTTTCCAGGACTATCACCGACAGCATCAAATTCTTTCTTTTCATTCATTGTTGGTTTCCTCCTTAACCGTTGGACAGTCATATATAAAGACGAAAGTAAAAAAGCAAATGTTCGCTGTTAGCTTTTGAAAAAACCATATTATTGCATGCTTAGTGCAATCTGAGGGTCAGTTTTTTCAGGAAGAGGGACAGTTCTGCACATATAAGCTTAGGGGACAGTTCTCAATTTTCAGTATACGGTCTGTACCGGGGACAGTTCATAGAAAACAGAACTGTCCCCAGGTTGACGGGTTGATGCATATCGCCCACGATGGTCAGCACGCCCGAGCCGCATACCATATCGAGGATCTTCGGATTGACAGGCATACATGCTCTGCATTCCTGTATAGCCCTGCACATGAGCGATATGGTTTATCACGAAAACGCAAATACATCCAATGAAAATGTGGAATGAAAAACCATGCAAGAACAAGGAAACTCATTCAATTATGTGGTAAAATAAGGCAGGAGGGATTTGTATGAGCAAATATGGAATAGTACTGACGACATTTGAGAGCGAAGAGCAGGCAAGGCCTGTGATAGATAAGATCCTCAGGAGCAAACTGGCGGCATGCATACAGGAGATCGGGATAAAAAGCCACTATGCATGGAAGGGTGAGCTGTGCCATGACGATGAGATACTGGTGCTGCTTAAGACCAGGAAGGAATTGTATCCCGAACTGGAGAAAAAGCTTCTGGAATTCCATCCATATGAGACGCCGGAGATCCTGTTTATAGATGTGGAGAACGGAAGCGCGGCGTATTTGTCATGGATAGATGAGCAAACACGCAGGGATCGACCGGCGGAAGAATAAAGCGTCTGGCTAAGGCAACCGATCAACATATCACCGGTACCTTCAAGTGTTTTTTCATGGATGACATTCCCCGGTCATTCATATTTCACATGATTACGGGTCCCCATTGTCCGTCTTATTATTGAACAGTTCCGGGTGCTCTTTCTTAAATTTTTCCCATTGCCTGAGCTGTTGCTGAACCTTGTCATAGTTGTCAAACGGCCCTTATTTCGGCACTGTTGTGAAAGCTACATATCCCAGCACGCACAATATCAGGAATACGGCCACGATCCCGATGACGGTCCTTCTAAACCTGTCGTCTTGATTTTCTTTGCTGTCGATATATTCATAAATAAAGGAGAGGACAAACAGGCTCAGAAAGAAAATACCGGCTCCCAGCAGGCACAAGCGGTAATAAAAACTCGAATTTATTAAAAATGCCGGGATAGCTACAGGCGATCCTACCACCAATATGACAAACATAGTGCCAGGGCTCCAGTTTCTTCTGTATGCCTTACCTGCTAAAGTAACTACCCGGTCCGGAAGGAGAACGCCGTGGATAAAGATGGCCAGTCTCAGTATGAGCAAGAGAACACTGGCTACCATACTGATGATGTCGAATTCCCTGTAGGACACGTTATAGGATATAAAAAACAAGCTGGCGCTGCGCAAATGCAAAATTTTATCGATCAGGGTCCGGTTGGTTTTAACTGCTCCCTGGCCATCAGCAACAGTCTCTTTTCCAACTGATTATATTTTAACGGGTCCGGCAGCTTTTCGTAATGCCCGTTTGGCAGCATCATCATGGAACAGGGCATAATTGAGTACGAGACAGGTGATTGTTTCACCTGCCGACCTCTCACACCACCGCACGTACCGTTCAGTATATAGCGGTTCAACAGGAATCAGTGTACTGGTAAGCACCTTTCGGTAATTGCCGGAAACCCTTGTTACTTAAGAAGCTCATCAGGTAAGGCTGCAGAAAGGATGGGACTGTTAGCGATTCTCCAGTAGCCTTTTCTGGTGTTTGCATATACCCATACTTTGTAGTTATCGATCAGTTGAATCAGATCGTTTCATGTTATTCACATTCTAAATCCCTGGCTTGTGTCAGTGCTATTTTAATAATTTATCAATATAATAATGCTGATAGCATCTGAGCTTGCCGCCAAAATTGTAATCGTGGGAATTGATGCTATTATTTAACTCGGCAAATTGATTCATGTAGTCCCCACATTGATATGTGCTCCTTTTATATTGTTTTCATAATAATCCATCATTTTTTCCGTTTGAGTTCCATATCCTAAATGCCCTGCCACCGCATTTTCGGCAACCACCATCGCTTTACCGCTCATCATGCAGTAAAAACAAATATGTACCTCATCCGCGCCGAGATTATTTCCAGCAGTGATCGGAAACAGCCCCATGTCCATCCAGGTTTCTCTGGTAAACAGGATCATACCGATACTGTATCTATTGGGACAAATCGAATACTGCAACGGTTGTCCGCCCAATTCATGCGACAGAGAATCGATATCCTTCAGTATTCTATTCCCATCACCCCACATAAACATTGCCGCGTGATAGTTTTGTGCTATTTCATAATGATGAGTCAAACCGTCCGTATATTTCAGTTTTCCGAAACGTGCCTCCCACTCTGCTTCAAGGTGCAGTTTTTCCAATACTCTTACATATCCATAAGTATTCACCGGAATAAGCGGTGATACAAAACCAATTTGATACCGCTCCTTTTTTTCAAATACTTTATATGTATTCAGCAGTTTTTCGAAAATTCCCCTTGTTATAAATATGTCCTCATCCATTTTGAAGATGAATTTGGCGGCAGCATGAATATGGATTGCGGTATTGATTATTGCGGAGATTTTATTGCTTCCCGTACTAAGGTATGACCAGCCATTTTGTTGGCATATTTCCGAAAGACGGATATCATATAAACCGCTACTCATTATACAAACATCATAATGGGAAGGAGTATATGCTTTGATTCTCCGGAATATGTCTTCCCATAGTCTTTCTTTATATCCAGCCAGAACCAACAGAAGATGATCGCTATTTTTTCTTCTGTCTATAAACGAGAATTTTTTTGACAGTCGTGTTTGATGATCGGTTAAAACATGTAAGGTGTAAATAGATATGTAATCCACGCCAGGCTTTTTGCCTAAGCTCCGGAGTTTTATATCAATTTGAGGATAGTAAGCACTGGTGACGATGAGAAACACATCCCGGAGCCGGTCCCTGGCAGCTTCAAACGTAAGAACATCTTTACCGTCAAGCGACTTCATCCCTGGTGCCATTTGTTCGTCAATATAAAAAGAAATCCTGCGAAAATTCTCAGCAATGTATCGATTGTAGTCTTTAAAGGTTTTACCAAGTCCCCATAACGCTTGGGACTGGTTTTCTATCCTGTCCAGCAGCTCATGAAAGTCATACTCGAACAATAGACGCTCATAGGAAACATAATGCCTATGCTCGGCGAAACCCATGTTGTTCAATTTTTGCTGGATCTCACCATATTCCTGCTCACAGATTATAAAAAAATACAGGTCCTTGTTTTGCGTCTTTAATTCATCAGGGGTTTTAAGAGGATGCCGTAAAGGAGCAATACGCTCTTTTTTTTGATTAAGAGCTTCATCAATATAGTAGGCCACCCTCAGATCAAACAGAGCTTCAATGTCTGTTTGAATAGCGCCGACACCCCAAATGACAATTTGCTTTTGTTTTATCATATTTACAAGTTCACTCAGCTTAGATCACCTGCCATAACTAATCTTCAACCTTTGGAAAAAATTTTTCAGGGTGTGCCCTGTAATACTCCTCCATTTTTTTGTGCTGGGGTCCGTATGACAGATGCCCAACGATTGTATTTTCCGCTACAGCCATAACTCTGGCATGCATCATACAGAATTTACAAATATGTTCCTCATCCGCGCCCAGATTCATATGCTGTTTTACAGGGAACATGCCCATTTTCATCCAATTACGTCTTGTGAATAAGATAAAGCCGATACTATATCGGATAGGACATATGGAATATTGAAAACTGCGGTTCGCAAGCTTTTCTGCCATGGCATCAATATCAGCAAATTGGGGGTTTTCCTCTCCCCACATGAACATGGCGGCCTCAGGTGAATCGTGGATTGTCCTGTGATGCCGGTAACAATCGGTATACATAAGTTCCCCGAACCGTTCTTCCCACAACCCGACCGCATCAAAAAGTTCAAGCAGTCTCACATATCCATATCCGTTAACCGGTATCAGCGGCGTTACAAAGCCGACCTCATATTTACTGTCGTGTGTAAGTCTGTCATAGGTTTCCCTCATAGCTTCAAAACAGCCTGCGGTGGTAAAAATGTCTTCATCGATTTTATATATATATTTTGCTTGGGGAAATCGCGTTATGGCAATAT
>Ga0116181_1004682_pt1 | contig 10204 bp, 12 predicted proteins | sample AD_UKC075_MetaG_FD_89752 | JGI IMG/M metagenome (GOLD analysis project Ga0116181, IMG submission 89752) | Active sludge microbial communities of municipal wastewater-treating anaerobic digesters from USA - AD_UKC075_MetaG | ecosystem: Engineered > Bioreactor > Anaerobic > Digestate | place: USA... | reverse complement strand
GATAGATGTTACTAATTACCCAATTGCACAACCAACGATGGAAATAGAAGCACCACAAGCGAATGAAACGGTAACAGTTGGTGATTTACCTCCAAGCACAGAGGAAACTATTAGTAGTGATTTGGCGGATGTTTTCAAAGGGTTAAATATAAATATAGATGCTAAAAGTGTTGTTTATGATAATTCATTAACACTAAAAGATAAGAATGAATTAAAAAACAAGCTAAATGAGCTGGTAAGAGAGTATAAGATGGATATTGATGTTAGTAAACATCAGGGTGTTAAGTTATCCTTTAAGAGTGAGGGCAATGTAAATGGCTTTGTACGAAGTAGCAAAGTCCATATAAGTGAAATAAACTTTGGACATATAGTCCCAAAAGATAGCACTTTAAAAGAAAGTGTATTTAGAACAACTAAAGGGGATAAAAAGGTTATAAAGTTTGTACATAATGCTATTGTTGATGCTAAGAATGCTAAATTCTCAACGCTCGTTCATGAGTTTGCTCATATAATAACTGATGAGGCGAGAACAAAAGGGAGTATGAAATCACCTGTTAATATAAAGTTTTTCAAAGACTTAAAGAAAATAAGAAAGGATTATTATACTGAAATAAATAGTTTAATAAAAATCAGAGATGTTGAGTCCCTAAATAAAATATACATAAGTCAGTATGCACAGACAAATATAAATGAGTTTATGGCTGAAGCATTTGTGCAATATAAACTAAACTCAAATCCAAGTCCTTATGCGGTAAAGGTAGGTAAATTAATAGATAAGAATTTTAAAAAATAGGAATATGATAGCAAAAGAATTAATATGTTTCGAGTGTAAGCACTTTAATTTAAGTGGTACTGGCTGTAATGCTTTTCCTGAAGGGATACCACCAGAGATAACATCAGGCGAAAACAATCACTCTAAACCACTAAAGGGGCAAGATAACGACATAGTATTTGAACCAATAGAAGAGGAGGACAACCAATGAGCGAGATAATTTACAAACAAGCACCAGTTAATTTAGAGCCTTCTGAAAATGACGGCTACTTGATTGGGTATGCGAACATATACAATGTAAAAGATTTGCAGGGAGATATTTCTGCACCCAATTCTTTTATAAAAACAGTAACTGAAAGAAAAGCAAAAATAAAAATCTATCGAAACCATGACCCCAACCAATTTGTTGGCGTTCCTGTTGAGCTTAAGGCGGATGACCCGAAAGGTTTACACTTGACTGCAAAAATGTTGCTTGATACACAGTTAGGGCGTGATACCTATACGGAGAGCAAATTTCTGGTTGAAAACGGTTTCGAGTCGGGCTTTTCAATCGGCGGATGGGTTATGAAGAGGGACAAGGAAAACAAGTCAATCGTAACCGAGTACAAGTTGTCCGAGATATCAGTTTTGACTATGGAACAGGCGAACATGCAAAGCATGGTTAGCATGGTTAAATCATTTCGGGAAAATAAGGAATTAAAAGAGGAGGAATTTTGGAATGCTATTGTAAAAGCATACAATTATAACTTCTCTGACGATATATTAAAATCACTTGAAACATTTTTGACACTCAGGGAGAAGCCGTCTATTGACACTTCAAACGTTGAGCCGTCGAGCATCATTAAAAATATTTATTCACAATTTATTAAACAGTAAAAAAATGGAAAAAATGGAAAAAACAGCCGAAGAAATAAGACTGGAAGCTGAACAAAACATTAAGAATCTGGCTATTGAAACGACTAAGGCCGAGTTTGAGAAAATGGTTAAATCATTTTCAGAAAAGTATGACACGCTCGAAACCAAATCTTTGAGCAAAGAGGAGTTCGAGAAAATGGAAAAGCAATTTAAAAAAGACCTTGCGGAACTTTCTGCACACGTTAAGGCTTTTGAACAAACAGAAAAAGGCGGAAGGTCTGAAAAATCATTTAATCAAAATCTTGCTGATGCGATTCGAGAGCATGCGGATGCGATTAAATCGTTTGAAAAAGGAAGCGCACCTGTAAATATCACATTAAAAACAGTTGGTGATATGAGCATCGGTGCAAACTTCCCAGGTGCTACTCCATTTATTCAGGAGGTTCAACAAAACCTTGTTTGGAACCCTTATAACCGTGTTTGGTTAGCTGATATCTTGCCGCAAGCAACTTCAACAGCAAACTCAATCATTTACCCAAAGGAAAATGGACAAGAGGGCGCAGTTGCATTTTGGGATAAGCAAGGTAACAAAGCGCAGGTTGATTATGACTTCACTTCGGCAACAGCGTTCTTTAAATGGCTTGCAGGTTTTGTGATTGTAGAGCGTGAGATGTTGGATGATATCGATTGGTTGACTGGGTACTTACAACAGAAATTGCTCATTGGGCTTAAAACAGCCGAGAATGACTTTATTTTGAACGGTACAAGCGACACCAACCCAGCTTTAGGTTTATTGACGTCTGCAACAACTTACAACGGAACATTTACCAACCCAGTTGATAAAGTTATTGATGCAGCGTTCGGACAAATTCCAACAGAGACGAATGACTTTTATCAACCAACGAACGTGATTTTGCATCCACGTAATGTTGTTAAAATTGGTTTGAATAAAGCGACTGGTTCAGGTGAATACGATTTGCCACAGAACAGCGTTGCATTTGCGCAGGGTAAATTGCAAATTGCTGGACTTGACACCGTCCCGACAACTTCAATCACGGCGGGCAATTTCTTGGCATTAGACAGAAACGCTGTAATGTTTGTTCGTAGAATGAACCCTGAAATCAGGATGTTTGAGGACGCCACCTTGGCTAAACAAAACAAGGTGATGTTTAGAGTTGAGGAGAGAGTTGCTCAGGTTATTTTCAATACTGATGCAATTGTTAGTGGTACATTAACTGCTTAAGCTGAAGAATAATATGAAAATTGACTTAATCAAAGACCACGTACTCGGAAAAAAGGGAGACACTGTTAGTGTCTCCCAGCCGAGAGGTGATTATCTAATTAGGATGGGCGTAGCTAAAAAGCACGTAGCCAAGGTAGAGGTTGAACAAGAAGGAAAAGAAGAAAAACCGAAGCCGAAAAAGGAGACTAAGCCGAAAACAAAAACTAAACAATAAATGTAATGATTACACTTGTAGAGGTAAAAGAGTATTTGAACATCGATTTTGACGATTATGATTCAATGCTCCAAACAATGTTGGATGCTTCAATCGACAGAGCAAAAACGATAACTGGAGTTGACGAGGATAATTTCAATTCTGAAATTAAATTGGCAATAATGAAAGATGTTGCATTTGCGTTTGAAAATCGAGGGAGCAATTCTCAGATAAATACCGATACACTTGCAACTTACAGAAGAAATAGTTTGCGGCCAATATTTTAAAATTAAACAAACATGTTGAAGTTAGGAGATTTAGACCAGAGGATTGATTTTTTTGAGGAACAATCAACGCAAGACGCTTCAGGAAATAATGTTGTGACGAACGTTTTAGTGTTGAGTACATTCGCAAAAATCGAGCAATTGAAACAAAGTAGAAAGTTGGAGGATGCACAATTAAAGTTTCCTTCAACCTACGATGTTACAATTTTAAATCGTGCTGGTTTTTTCCCTAACACCAACATGGTTGTTAAGTGGAGAGGTGAGACTTATAATATTATCTCAACACCCGAAATTGACGATGTGAGGGTTCGGAAGTTTTACAGTTTTATAATCAGTAAATAATGATGAAAAATAAAGCGGTTATTCAAAATACTTTGACGTATGACCTTAAAGGTTATAGGGAGGAGGTTATTGCGAAAACGAAACAATTCATTCAACAACTGATTTTTAAAACTAATGAAGAAGCTACACGAGACGCTCCTTCGTTTGTTTCGATTGGGAACGAATTTGAGGATAATGGCTTGACTGGGAGAGTTGGGGTGCTTGGCAAACAAACAGTTCCAAAAAACCAGAGCGACCCTGCAAATCTGGCCGCTTACATTGAATTCGGCACAGGTTTATCGGCATCACAAATTCTTGCACCTTACCCGCAATGGGTGAAAGATATTGCTTTTGAGTATTATGTAAATGGGGAGGGGACTTTAATTGGCAAACCTTATTTGTTTAATAACTTTTTGAAGAATATTGAAACATTTGAGCGTGATTTAAATGCACTGCTCGAAAAAGAATTTAAAAAATAATGGATGTTACAAAAGAAATAAGGACGAGGTATTTTCAGGCATTAAACGGCTTGACATATCAGGGTATGCAAATTCCGATATTTGTAGGTTTTTTGGACGGTTCAGCCTCACTCCCGACAATTAACGGGGGCGAAGTTTATATCGTAATTCAAGACCAGCAAGTGTATGATTCTGCAATACAACCTTATTGCACTTATAATGTAACATCTGATATCACGATTCGAGTTGTTTCAAAATTCGTGAAAAAGGGTACTACTTCAATAGTTGAGGATATAGCTATGGAGGTTGACAATCGAATAAGGGGTACGATTAAAAAAAGAGATGAGAACGTTATAGGTGTTGGGAGAGTGCGACTTTCAGTTAACAGATTGTTAATTGAGAACTCCGACACTCATACAGCTTATTCAAAAGTATTGATTTATCAAAATGATTTATATTTAACAGATAACTAAAAAATAATAAAAATGGCAAAAAAAGAGAGAATTTACCAAAAAGGGGTTACTGGCGTACTTTCAGTGAAAGATACTACAACCTACAAACCTTTAGTGTGCCTAACCAGTACCTCTGTTGACAGGAGTGCAAACACTTCGGAGATGGTAAACTATTGCACACAGGGCGAAACTGTAACTCAAATAGACAGCATTTCACGTTCAGTTAGCTTTGAAGCTATCATAGTTGACGAAACTGATTTAGGAACAGACGAAAGTGGTTACAATGATTTGGTTGCAATTATGGAGTCGAGAGAGAGCCACACCTTCAAAATTGAGGGTAGGGATGGTGAGCAATATTTCAAAGCTATAATCACAAGTCTGTCGGACACTTTCCCTGGAGATGGCAACGCCACTTTTTCAGGAACAATGATAGTTCAGGGCGAATTTTCAGCAACAGACCCAGATGCTTAATCAATTAAAACAAAAATCGAATTATGTTTGAAACGAAGATTAAATTTCAAGGCAAAGAAAAGACGATAAAATTCGGCTCGTGGGTAAATGGAAATATTGAAAAAATACTCAATAAAAAAGACTATGGAAATATAGAATTACTCGCAAGCGTTATTTTCTTTGGCTTAATAATGGGTGAAAAATTAAGGGCAAGTTTCACGGCAAATGAAAAACTACCCTTTGATATTTTCGATTGCTATGATTGGATTGACGAACAAGGTGGCATTGAGTCGGAAGAGGTGAAGCGAATTTTAGATCTTTATTCAAAGAGCAATGAAACCAATGTTCCGAAAGACGAAAAAAAAAAGCAATAGCGATGAAGAAATAAAACCTTTTGACTGGGATTCGGACGTGGTAGCATTTGCGTGTGGGGAGCTTGGTTTGAGATTAGAGGAGTTTTACGAAATGCCTTGGTGTGAATTTTTAATCAAATCTTATGCATACAGCAGAATGCAAGAAGAAAAATTAAGGCACACACGGTTAATAGCTTATAGCGCACAAATCGGGAGTCATTTAGACCCGAAGAAGCTACCACGTTCGATTGACCAGTTTATGCCAATTGGGAACGAAAAAAATGCGAGAAAATCAAATAAAAATGATAATTTTGATGATATGAAAGAATTGTTTAAAAAGCGAATGCAGGAGTACAAAAGTCAACGAACCAACTAATTTAACTGTATATGGGTTTTGTAGGGCAAATAACAGCAGATATAACTGGGTGGGAGGAGTCGCTAAACAAGGCTGGTCTGAAGTTACAGCAGTTTGAAAATGACGTAAAAAAATCAGCAGAGAGCATTTCGCACATAGGCGATATGCTTACGAAAGTTGGAGCGAAAGCAAGTATTTTATCGACTGCTATTGTTGGCGCAACGGTCGGGCTTGTCAAAATGGGCATTAGCGCAGGAGATGCTTCGGCTGAAATTAATAACCTTTCAACAGCCACAAGCCTTTCAACTGATTTAATTCAGGAGCTATCTTACGTTGCGACTGCTTCAAATTCATCATTTGAGGGGTTGCAAAGCTCAATAGATTCATTTCAAAGACGTTTAAAAACAGTTGGCGAAGAGGGTAGCAGGGTTAACGAAATGTTCGGAAAGTTGGGTGTTTCCACAACTGATGCAAGCGGAAATGTAAGGAGCATGGACGACGTTTTATTGGACACTTTCAATAAGCTGGGCGACATGGAAGAGGGGCTTGCGAAAAATGCTATTGGAACTGAATTATTCGGAAGGAGCTGGAATGAAGTCGCACTAATTGTTTCGAGTGGCTCGAAAGGAATTGCAGAGTTAAGGGAGGAAGCGCATAAGCTCGGGTTAGTTTTAGATGAAAATACACTTCAAAGCTCTGACAATTTTGCAACAGCGATGGGGCTTGTCGGTTTTCAAATTGACACATTAAAAACAAAAATAGGCGCAAGCTTTGTACCAATTTTACAAGAATCAGTTTTACCTTTACTTCAAGAAAAAATAATACCAGCAGTAAGTAGGTTTGCAGATTTTATTGCTCAATTGTCGGAAAAGTTTAATGCCTTAAGTCCGTCAACCAAAAATGCTATTTTTGCAATAACTGGAATTGCAGCAGCAGCTGGGCCGTTACTGCTGAGCTTAGGCGGATTGTTAAAAATTTTACCTTTAATCGGAGCAGGTTTTACAGCCATGACTGGTCCTATTGGAATTGCTATCGCTGCTATTGCAGGTGCTGCGGTTTTAGTAGTTAAAAACTGGGATTCAATAAAAGAGTATTTTACAACTGGTGGAGGTGCGGAATTATTCGACAGCATTAAAACCTTATTTAATACAGTCAAAGACGTTGTTTCAGATGTATTTTCTAAAATAAAAAAAACGATAATCACGATTTGGAATGTGATTGGAGACACTACTAAAAAAATATGGGGAAACACATTTGATTCAGTCGTTACAACTATAACTATTGCGTTTGACATTGTTGGTGGTGTTCTTAATACACTTATAAACTTGCTGAAAGGAGATTTTTCTGGAGCGTTGGAAAGCATCAAAACATTAGCTAAAAATGTTTTTGAAGGATTTAAAAACATAGTGTTCAATTCGCTTTCCTCGATGACATCTGCTTTGTCAGAGTTTTTCTCATTCTTAAAACTTAATAGTTTAGCAGATACATTTGCGAACTGGTCAGAAAAAATAAAGCCTTCGACTAAAGAAATAGTTGAGGAAATTTCAACTGTAAATGATGAAATTGAGCAAACAGCCGTTGTTGCTGATACTGCAACTCAATCAATCACGGGATTAGCTGAAGCACTCGATATTTTCCAGATAGGTAATATTTCAGAGGCTATTAGAGCGACTTCAAATGAAATTAAGATTTTAGGTGATTATTTAAAAGACTTACGAGAAGGCAAAGTTGTAGTTGCAAATGTTCACGATGAGATTGTTAGAGTTGAAGAGCGTTTGAACGTATTAAATACAGCCTTAAACACTTTGACTGGCGACAGAGAACTCAACATCAAAGTTAAGACAGACAGTGCTTTAGATATCTTTAAAAGCACTGATTTTGGAAGAGAGGCTGGTTTAGTTGTTCCTATAATTCCACAGATTGACACCTCATTGTTAAAAGATAGGATGGGGGATTTAAGAGCAGGTTTAACAGAAGTTGCGGTTGATGTTTCTGGGATGTTAACAGACTTGATTAGCGGAGCATTTTCGAGTTTAGGCGATGCGCTGGTTAATGGGGATAATATAATACAGAGCTTGGGTACAGCTTTGTTAAGCTCTTTTGGTGGCATCTTATCATCACTCGGACAAATGGTGGTTGAATTAGGAACTGGTCTGTTAGTCGCTAAATTAGCTTTAAAGAACTTAAACCCATTTATCGCAATTGCTGGTGGACAGGCGTTGATAGCGATTGGTTCGGCTTTTGCATCAAGTTCGAGGAAATTAAGTCAGTCAATAGGCAGTGGAGGAGGTTACTCTTCCGCACCATCAATGAAAAATTCACAGCCAACGCTTGGCAATTCTGAATACAGAGGTGCTTACCGAGATGACTTCAAAGTTGAATTTAGAATTGGAAGCAATGAGCTTATTGGGGTTTTAGATACCGCAGAACAAAGACGAAATAGATTAGGATAATATGATTTGGAGATTAACATATTGCAACAAAAAAAAGGTAGAAGCCAGGGTTGATATCATTAAAGGCGATACTACATCTGTTGAGATTGTGGAGGGTTCATCCAATCCATTTACTCTATCATATAAGTTAGATAAAAACGACAAGTCGGGGCATATAATGACCTCATCGGCAGATATCGAGATTTATGAAACTGAAACATTTAATATCGATGATTTAAAAACGTCAAACGAAACGGAACTAAAAGTTGAGTACTTTGAGGACAATGTTTTGACGTGGTCTGGATTTATTTTGCCTGACTTTTTCTCAAGAGAGATAGGTTCTCCAAACATTGTTAGAATGACTGCAAGCGATAGGCTTACAGCACTTAAAGGTATAACATTAAGCAACTTGCCAGCAAAAGTATCATTGAGAGACTTAATCGAATTATGTTTATCGCAAACAGGTTTAAGCCTTGCTTTGGTTGCACAAATTCAAATCAATCAAGGCTCAACTAATATTTTAGACTCTGAAATATTAAGTCAAAGATTGACCGATACAAGAGGTCGCTCGATTAGTTGCTATGACATTTTGATGTCAATAATGGTTGCAACAAACTCAACCATTAGGCAGAGAGCAGGACAATGGGTAGTCTATAATAAATTAGAACATGAATTAAGGACACCGACCATCTTTTTTGATAAAGTTGAGAGAGGTGCAATAAGAACAATTCAACCAGTCGCATCGAGCGTTGGGGTTTATCAGGAATTTGGAGGCGGTCGATTATATCCAAAAAATTATGATTTTTCGGCTAACGGCACAGACTGGACAGCAGTCGGGGATTTTACCCCATCTTTCAGAAATGAAGAAATAACAGGATTTGAAGTAGTAACAGGTCAGGGCTATCAGCCTGTTTACGGAGATCCGACCAGTCAAAATAAATTAATTATTGATGCACCGTACAGACCCGACTTGCATCAAGGCTACAAAAGCACAGGTGCAATAGTTTCCGATGCGTTCGGAACTGCTGTTGATGTAAACATTGACCTTAACGGAATAGCAGCAAAAATATTAAAGCAGTCATTCATTTATTTTGGTGTTTATGCAGAAAAAGGCGGAGAAACTTATCTTTTAGAGCACACTGGAAGATTTGTAAAAAAATCGGAGACATTTCCGCATAAATACGTTTTAACACTTGATTTTGAAGCAGGCATAGAGCAAGCAGGCTCAATCAGGGAAGCGGTAACGGCTTCAAAGAGAATTAGCGGACGACTTGAAGATGATGAGGGCGTGGGTGGTTATGAAGTTTACTTAATCATCTACGGCTCAACAGTCGGAACCCGAAATGTAACTGCTTTAAATTACATAAACTTTTCGCTAAGTGCCGGGAATACTGACTTGCCAAAAGGCAATTTATATAAAACAACACAAGGCTCAAATTATACGAAATTACATGATGTTGAAACGACTATTTTCGGCGACTACATAACAAGTGGTTTAAACGGCTATTTTTATAACTACCCAATTGACGACACTTCAAATTTATATTTGCCAAGTGGGGAACTTTCATCTCCAACATGGATAACTCTTTTTGACACAACCGAACGACCTTTACTGCATCATATTTCAAGGCAGAAAAGTCGTTTGTTTAGTGTTGCGCACGATATTTTAAGGGCAAATATTAACGTAGAATCTTTTGACCCGTTAGCAGTTTTTCAAGATTGCAAGGGTGGTAAATACGTTGTTGTTTCCGCAAGATTTGATTTTTTAAGGTCGGAAGTAGATGTTGAGCTGGAGCAAATAGCATATGACAACACAATTTTAAAAAGAGATTTTATTTACAGCTACTTCGGCGAGGGTGAAAGCAATATTAAGTCAATCGGAGGTATTGCAGGCGGTGGAGGCGGCACAGGTGGTGGTGGAATGACCTCCGAGCAACTGGCGATACTCAATAACCTTGCCGACTGGTGGAAGCTTGACGAGGAAAACGATGCTATTTATTCAGAGAAAAGTATTTACTCTTTAAAAGGCGTTTCGG
>Ga0116181_1004681_pt1 | contig 10208 bp, 3 predicted proteins | sample AD_UKC075_MetaG_FD_89752 | JGI IMG/M metagenome (GOLD analysis project Ga0116181, IMG submission 89752) | Active sludge microbial communities of municipal wastewater-treating anaerobic digesters from USA - AD_UKC075_MetaG | ecosystem: Engineered > Bioreactor > Anaerobic > Digestate | place: USA... | reverse complement strand
GGCAGGGCTGGAGGTGGATCACATTTTATCCAGCGTTTTTCCTAAAGTGGATCACTTTTTTCCTGGCGTTGGTGGATCAAATATTTCCTGGCGAGTGGATCACATTTTTCTTGACAATCGCATGGGTGCCGATAACCATACCCAATAGGGCCGGCCGTTCTTCCAAGGGAAAGATAACAAAGCTCATGCCTCCGTATGCTCCAGAGTCAGGATTAGAAGGATCAATCAAGGCGGCAAAAGGGACCCCGCCGGATCCTGAGCGAAATTCAGGAGCCCTCAGGGTAACTGACTGCCTGGCCCGTTCAGGATATCTGCCTCCTGCAGAGCCGTAGAGTTCGTCAAAAGCATCTCGGCAGCGCTGCGTCCAGTCGGTTAACTGGCCGGCATAGATCAGGTCAAGTAATTTTTCCATAAAGGGACCTCCATTATCGTCTTCTAGCAGCCAAGGTTATACCCTTGTTTTTTAATCCTCGGCCGCTTTTTCTGTCTCTTTATCCATGTATTCACTGTAAATTTGTACATTATTTGGCCAGCAGTTGCTCTAAAAACCGCTTGACATATCCTCTGTTTAGCTGGTGATGACAATACTGATTGGTATAGCTCCGCAGGCAGAGGTAACAGCTGGTATCCTCTTGCTCGACGTCGCATTCGCATCTAGCGACAATCTCCAGCGCCTTGCCGAGAGCTGTTGTAAAATTGTCCTGTTCCGCAATTTTTTTAACATGGCCAGCACCGCCAGGAACATCATCAAATAGAATCAAAGCCGGACTAAAGGGGTCACCGGCATATGGGTATAAGGTTCCGTCAATGTCTTGCCGGTCAATGTCCAACGCCATACATGCTCCTTCTAACAGCCCATATAATAGCGATTCCCAGAAACCTTCCCTTGTGTCAGTGTAATCTGGAAACCTAACTTGAAGAATGTCTGTATTGAATTCGTAGCCCAACGAATACCGGTTATAGCGGCCTTGACATGATCTGCCCCAGGGCGTTTGATGTTTAGGTAAGGGTTTGCCGTCAAAGATCTCCGCATACCCGCATGACTGGCATATCTTAAAGCCCCTTGCCCCAGCGCTGTTTATCACAGCCAGCTTACCATCACCGCCTGCTTGAAGTTTCACGGTTGTGCTTAGGTGCAAAGTAAGTTCTTTTTCTACGTGCCCCTCGCGGGCAAAATACTTTCTGGTAGAGTAGGTTTTTTCAGGCCTGGACATTTTGGGCTTTTCGGGCTTACCGGCAATAAAACCGAACTCTGGGGTGATAAACTCGCCCTTATTGCGGCCGACATTTTCGCCGCACAGACAGATATTTAAATCTACCTCTTTATCAGCAAGTTCGCTTCGGTATAAACCGCAATAACTGCATATTGCATAGCTATACCTTAACGGCTCGCGATCAGGAAGTTTTTTAATGTAACGGCTGGTCCATAATTTGCCACCGGCAACAATCTGGCTGCCAGGCGCATATTCCGATAGGGCAATTTTTAAATCCCGGTCCAATTCCAACCCCTTGGCTTCTTCACCGTGATGGTTAATTTGAAGCTCCACTACATCAACAGGAAATCCATATTTCGGTATCACATTGCGCTGGGAGAGGAAACTTAAGAGATAACGTTTCTCTATGGTCTTGATCGTTTTCTGGACTGCCCGGGCCCGCGGGTAATCGCCGCTCTTGCTGTAATCTTCCTCTATCTGTTTTAACTCCTTAATATCACTAAAAAGCTGAATTTCTGCTTTGGTTAATACTCCATCATGCTCATCCAGGAGACCAGGCACCCATTGCCAATCTTCTACTCCCAGCCCGGTCCACATCTCTTTAGGAATGATCCGCTTTAGGCTGTTCTCCAGTTCGGGCGGCCTTTTCATTAAATAACTTTGCAATACCCGGGTGGCAGTTTCCCCGGATGAGGGGAAAAACCTGTTTACCAGGCCAAAATACCCAGGGTGCTTGGTCCAGAACATGGCCAGGGCTACGGCGTACATGTGACGCCTGATGATCTTATCATTAGCAATCTCGATATAGGGAGGCTTTATTTCCCCTTTTATAATCTTCAATGGATCCTTATAGTGAGCAAAGTCGTGAGAGCGGCGCTGCGCAAAGGTAAGCACAAATGCTGTTGAGCTTGTCCTTCTGCCGGCCCGGCCGGCTCTCTGAATATAATTGGCAGCGGTAGGCGGAACATTACGCATGAATACAGTCTCAAGTTCGCCAACATCTACACCTAATTCAAAAGTTGTGGAGCAGCTTAAGATATTAACTTCTCCTTCGGTAAACAACTCTTGGATTTCAGCTGCCTTACCGGTGGTCAGCTGGGCGGTATGTTCATGGGCTGTCATGGCTAGAGGTAAAGTATTCGTATACAACTTGCTGTAGTGATTGCCGGATAGATCTTTGGCCGGATCACATTCCACCAATTTGCCCTCACAGCAAAATGTAGGGCAGACATCCCGAATGTTATGGAGCGTTAAGCGCTTACATTTTGTGCACCGATACCATTTCACTCGCGGATCGATTATTGCAGGTCGCAGCTCCCAGTAATCGGGGCGCAGACCAAACACCAGCCCGTTTTTACCATCGGTGAAAGAATAAAAATGATCCTTCCAAGCAGCCCTGCTATCCTGGCCGGCAATGAGTATGTTCCAAATTTCTTTCAACAGCGTTAAGGCTTCCTCTCGAAATGCAGCAGCGCCTGTCCCTGAAGGTATCCTCAGAAGGTAGTCCAAACGGGTATTAACGCCTTTCTCTCTAACCGGCAACCAGCTCAATATCCGGCCTTGGACCGGTGCAAATTCAGAAAAATAATATTCTCTGTTTCTGGGTGAAAAGAAAGGATCGGTGGGAACTACGGTATCCGGATACAGTATTGCTCCGTTGCGCCTGATCGTATCCAATAGCACATTCATCAATGATACCGCCTCACGGCCGGTAAATTTCCAGGGAGGTCTGCAAAGAGCCGGGGGCGGCTCCCATCCAGGAGGTTGAACCGGTACAAATCCAAGTAACCCCTGCCCTTCAAGACCGATATTCCTGTCATTGGCCATGAATTCGAAGAGGACCCATTTCCAGGCCTCATCTTCTAAAGCCTGGCCGCTCAGTTTAGGATAGAGACTTAAATCCACAAGCAACCGCTTTACATATTCAGCTAAATCGCGCAAGCGCCATCGGTTGCCGATTACTTTTTCTTGATACTTCTCCAGGGTATTAATGATCAGCCGGCGCCGCAAAATTTGATTATATGAGCTCTCGAAATAGGTAGCAAAGAAGGCGGCATCCTGACGGCTATCAGAAAAAATTAACAGTCTTCGGTTGCTCTTGGGTGCCTGGTTTACGCCGGGGCTTGCCCAATCATCATCAGCCACCTCAATGTCTTCCAAATCCTCGTTCGTTTCGGGTATCTGCTGGTAAATAGCGGTGCCTAAAACACTGGTTACAGCTTCGGCACCTAGCACAAGCCGCCTGACTACGGACCCGATGGAAATTACGCTGCCGCAAGCAGGGCACTTATGAACATTGCCGTCTTTGGATCTAACCAATAATACTGGAACCAGGTACTGCTCCCCACAGCGGCAGGGCAGGTCTACATAACTTTCGGGATTATTTGCCCCACAGCGGGCACATAACCTGTATCTCTCTCCCCCCGGGTACTCTGCAACACCGGCAGTAAGTTCATCTTCATTATCGGGTAAAGGTTCGCGGTTCTCTAAAACCAAGTAGTATTCCAGCTTATTGGGATCTTCATAAAAACGTTTACCCGGCTGTTTAAGTATATTCTGCTCGTTCAATTCACCAACCAGGTACAGCGAACTGCACTGCCTACAAACCGCAGTTTCAAAAACTGCATAGGTCTTACCATCAACTTCAACCCGCTCTCTTCGTTCCAAGAAAAGCTGTTTTTTGGGCAACAGTGTGCAGTATCCGCCTTCCAGAGCCCGGATAAAGAGATGATACCTCGCCGGCAGCAGAGGTTGATCGTTTTCGGCTAGTCTGGCTTTATTGGCCACGTAAACAAGGGCCACTAAATAGCGTTCACCATCCTTTTTAAACAACTTCTCGACAACATCCTGAAGATAGCAAGGCGCTTGCTCTAACATGTTTTGCAGGGTTATTACCCTTTTATCGCCAGACAAAACGAGGTGCAAAAACCGGGCCCAGTAGCCCGAGCTCCCTTTCTCGGCATGCTGTAAAATTTCGGGGGGAACGCCTAATTCACGGCCGGTACGAATTAAATCAGAAATATCAACTTCGCCGTTCTGAATTAGCGCTTCCCATTTAATGTATAGCTCTGCTCCGGGGCTGCCCCAGCTTCTATCGGCAACAGCAAGTTTCTTTTTGCTGCCGCTAATTACATCTTGCCGACCCGGATCTTGATCATCCCACTCAAATGGTTCGCCAAACAGGCCCGATCCGAACTGGGCCACACGGGCAAAATCCTTTTTATCCCCTCCGAGGGTGGCACTGGTCCCAACACATTGCACTGCCCCAAGCTTACTTTTTACAACTCTATCCTTGAGCCGTCTAAGCAGCATGGCCATTTCAATACCTTTTGCTCCAGAATAAGTGTGGGCTTCGTCTATGACGAAAAACCGCCACTCCCGGGCAAATCTACCGTCGAAAAAGACATTGTCATCCGGCCGTAACAGCAGGTACTCCAACATGGCATAGTTGCTTAATAAAATGTGCGGCGGAGCCTGGTGCATCTTCGCCCGGGATAGTAATTCATTGGGCAATATCTCTTCCCTGGGATTTACCTTCTTGAATTTCTGTATCGCCTGATTTTCGTACTGTTCCGTTTCCCCTGTATAGCTGCCAAAAGTAATGTCCGGATAATTCTTAAGCAGCTTGCGTAATCTCTTTAATTGATCATTGGCCAAGGCATTCATCGGGTATAGCAGTAATGCCCGGACCCCGGGGTTTAACTGTCCCTTTTCTTTCTGTCGAAAGAGGTAATTCAGGATCGGAAGTAAAAAGGTTTCGGTTTTACCTGAACCGGTACCCGTAGCTACAATGATGTTTCTTCTGTCTTGAACAAGCTTGCGAATTGCTTCCTCCTGGTGAATGTATAGCTCCCGCTCCAAAGGCAGTTCGTTTACCTTCAGCCTGGTGAATTCTTGAGAAAGCAAACCTTCTTTTATCAAATCTAACAATGAGCGGCCCGTTTCAAAAGGTGGTGTTGCTTCAAGAATTGGGCCTTTAGAAAAACGCCCAGGCTCTTTTAATTCGTCAACAAGCTTTTGGTGAAGCTCGCGGTCATTTAAAGCAAAGGTTGTTTCCAGATAATCCAGGTATTTTTCTTTAATGGCCGCGGTTGCCTTCAAAGGATCTAAACTCATTATTTATCCCTTACCTTTACAAGTATAATATCCGGCACAAATACCGCATCACCGCACTCCTTATGGGCGACCTCCCAGAACATCACTTTGCATTTACGGCAATAAGTGACCCCATCTCCATCTTTGTCTATCAGAAAGGGCATTTTATGATCACTGATATAAAAACTTACCGGGTTGAAAGGCATTCCCTCAATTGTGCCATCAGTAGCAAATGAATAAACATTACCCATTAAGCGAACCTCTTCTTCAAACGTAGGGTTCAGTTCGGTTACTTCAAGCCAGTAATATATTTCAGGCTGGATTTCTTGCTCCTCATGGTAAAGAGCAATAACCTCCAATCGTTTGCCCAAATACCTCTTCAATTGCTCTTCTTTGGTTCCAATATCTACATCTTTGCAGTTTTCAGCAGCTTGTTCGGGAATTGACACAATATTGCTACTCCAGGGATCGACCACGGTTAGCTGTAACCGGTATCGGCCTGGCGGCATCAACTCTACCGGCGCCGTTAGGTCTAGACTACTAATGCCACCGGGTATAGCTTTTTCAATATGGTTGATCTCCGGCATATTCAGGGGCCACAACCGGACCACCCTGTTTGTCGCCCTACCGAGATCCTCCCACTCTACCAGGAGATGTCGGTTACCGCCTTGCAGACGCTGAGTCAGGCTTACTTTAGCAGCCTGCCAGCGCGTCCGCACCCGCAATAAAACAAACGAAGGGACTTCTGTATTTGCGCAGGTCAAAATTATTTCCTCTAAGGGCTCATTGCTTTCCCGCAGAGTGTCGCTAAATCGGCTTAAGCTGAATGCCGCTATCCCCTGTCGAACCGGACTGCTTATAACCTGCCGGTTCCTGCCCAAGGATAGCTCTATTGACTTTCCGGCGGTTCCCGGAACCATGACCTCGATGTTGCCCAACTCTTCATGCCAAACTTCTTCCGTTTCAGCTTTCCACCCTGCGCCAACTCGCCGCCAGCGTATCCCGGGAACCTGGACCTTTATTTCTAGAGCTAATTTTTGTTCAAAATGGTAAACCAGGCTGCCATGAATAACATTTTTGCTTGTATCAAACTCGACCGTACTGGAAGAAATGGCCCTGATGACAGCACTTGCGCTGCCATCAGGGATGAACTCACATTTATGTTTGGAGTTAAACTCCAGCCGACCGGTCTCCTTGGAATTGTCTTGAATTGTGTAAGCTTTCCGGTCAAAGATAAGCCTTAGGTCGGGAATAACTACGCACTGCTCTGACCAGAGAATCTCACCGCGCTTTTCCAGGAATATTTTAAATAAACCGTATTCTTTCTTGACCAAGCCGGCCAGGGACGTATACACCACGTTATCCTTGCTAATTGCTGTCTTGAGCTCCTTTAGCGCCTTGAATGCTGATTCGCCCGGGGCATCCAGCCTGACCCCGTAAAACTGCATCTCTTCGGGGTGGCTTATGGAAAACAACAGGTTCGGCAACTGACCCTGATAGACAATAGCATCTTCAGCAGTAATTCCATACAGCGTATCTCGAGATAATAGCATAGGTTGCAGCTTGACCGAGCGCCTGAAGATTGAAACATCTTCCCCGGTCCTTACTACCACTAGATCATTGTTTTCCAGGTCGATATACCGATACTCGTAATCTGACCAATGACCGGACAACTGTTCTCTAATATCCTCAACCGGATCAACACTACTACCAACTGGAGCAACTATATATACTCCATCTTCAGGTAGCTGCCCATCAGTTACTAACTCTCCTTGCTTGTCAAAAAGCATGCAAATACTATCCCAGCCAACTCCCTTGACCTGCCAGGAGCGAATTACGTTACCGCAGTGAAATTGCAAATGATAGAGCGGCTCCGGGTATTCCAGCAGCAATTCAGCGGTCTCGGACCAATAAATATCTTTTTCTGAGATTAACGGGAGAATCATTTCCTGCCTCTGCCCGGATTCACCTTGAACATAAAATCTGGCGCCCGCTTTCTCTCTTACCGGCTGCCGGGGCAAAACTACCTTAATCTCTTTGTCAACGGGATCAAATTTAATTACAGGTTTGCGTATATTAACGCTATCCGCTTCCAGCTCTCTTTCGCTTACCCTTTCTTCCATGGCCTTCTCAAGAAGACTTTTTCCTTTTTGCTCCCACCAATGCTGCATTGCCTGTTTGACCCTGTTCGGCAGCAGGATTTCCTTGTCAATTTTACCTTTTTGAAGTCCATCTAGTAACAAAAGTGACTCATAAATAAACCCAACTGCTTTTTCCTCTCCTTGGAGGATAAAGACACGGGTAGACTCATTTAATAAATATAAAGGGTTTCTATATATTTTCAAATACTCTTTGGTCTCTTTTTTCCTTTTCCTGATTCCAGTAAGTCTGCGCTCCAGTTTTTTTATATCCGAGTACTTTTGAGCCATGGTCAATGAGTTGAGTAAAGCATCCGTATCTCCGGGGATTTGCGCCTGTAATAGAGTAATCTCACGCAGCAGTTCTCTTTGTTCGGCCAATATCTCCTTTCCTTTTTCCAAATCCCCCTTACCCAACTCCACCATTTTAGTTTTATATCCAGCTAATTCCTGAGTAAACCTATCCAATCTGTTCCGTAGCCCTTCTAAGTCTTCGACAAACAGTCCCTCGCTAGTTGCAGCAGCTTCCCGTTGGGTTGCATTTATCTCGGCGAGTGCGGAAACAACTTTGTCACGTTGCTCCAAAAGATCCTGTAGTTTGGGCAAGATTTGAGGCAATATCGGCCATGGGTTAGCCCATAACCGTTGCTTTACAGGTAAAGGAGCCAAAAGCTCTTCCAGCCGCTGCCTGTCCCTGCAGAATCGTCTATATTTGGCTGGAGCAAAAAGACGCAAAAGCCAACCTCTTAAACCGATTGTCATTCTCCGTGAATTTTCGTTCTTTCTTGCCAATTCACTGATCTCACTTACCGGCAAATTTAGGATAAGGCCAATAAGATTTTCATCCCAAGCTTCAAAGATTTGGCCAGCGACCTCCTTGATATCACCTTCTATAACCTCTAATTTAGCATTCTTGGTTCTTAAGGCAGCTTCAATTTTTTGTTGACCCTCGATCCAATCCTGTAAAGAATTATACTTCTCTTTACATTCAGCCTTTTCCGCCTCCGATTTATCCAGCCAACCTTCCGGATACGTTAGAAGCTCATCCAACTCAGTCTTATGTATAAGTTTGCGCTGCAAACTTTGTAACTTCAATAATGTATCTTTATATCTACAGGCTTCATAAATATTGCTCAACTTGTTCTCGGCAAGTTCAATATTGGCCATCTTGCGCTGATACTTTTCATATCCAACATAATTGCTGCACCATGAGGAAACCAAATGCTCTATCTCTTCTTTTTTTATCTTAAGCTCAACTTTTTCCCGGTCTTTATATATTTCCAGTACCACATCTTCAAAATAGCTTTCAAGATGCCAATTGGGAACATAACCATGAGCCAAGATAGGACTTATATAACGCAGCTTCCCCTGAAAATCATGTAGATTGTATTTTCTTACAACCTGGAGAAAGGCCTCACCAAGTAGACCCTGCCACCTAATTTGTGCCGGGGACAGCTCCAGCTTCTGATAAACCGGCCCCCAATAGTTGCCTTCCTGATAATGAAGCCAGCCCACCCAAACCAGGAAGACAGCTACGCTAAGTGAGCCTTGCAAACTCAATGAATGGTTTTTTAACTCTTGGGCAATTAAACCTGATAGGTGATCTATTTCACCTTCCCCTGGTTCTAAATCACCTAATAGGCCATTGCTCACTATCTCATCGAAGTATTCATCACATGCGCTAAGGCTATCACACTTAAGCAAACTAGTAGGCATGGCTAAACCCCCATATTTTTTATATAGAGCACCATACTTAATCATTAATTTGATATCAGGAAGGAAATGTTACGTCTTTTTTATTTCAATGCTTTGTTAGACGCAACCGGAAGGACGGATTTGATTATTTTAATATATAGGTTAAAATTAATTTTCATTTTCTTGTATTAATTACGCTAATAAGCGGCACTTTCCTGCTTTGTACCGCAATATTTTTAAATTTTAGTTCTTTTCTCCGTAATATTCGTCGCGGTCAGCTAAGCCGGCGATCTTGCCCAGGAAGGGAGATTCTTTGCCGGAGGTGGTGAGCAGGAAGAGGTTTACGCCGGCAAGGATAACATCCCGCTTGAGAGCATCTCTCAGAAGCTCCTTCTGCCGATTCTGGTCAACCATATCAAAGGTTATATCATGATCGTTCCGCAGTAATCGGTAAGCTAGTTAAAAAATGTTTTTATCTCCAGGTTACCCGGCAGCGGGCCAATTAGCTCTTCAATTAAGGTTTTGTTAACGCCGTTTAAGGTCCTGGTAAAGGTCAACAAGAGAACCTTGCGACCGTTTGCGCCCGCTCGAAGCCCGGTAAATCCCCACGATAGTGTAGCCCGGGCCGGCACTCCCCCGGCGGGAGGGGAATAGGGTAAGGGGGACTTTTCTCCAGCAAGTCATGGTTCCACCATCGTCATCACCCCCACCCCAACCCTCCCCCCCCCAAGGGGGAGGGAGTAGTAATGCGAAGGAGGGATAGGGAAACAGATCCCTGGTCCCGTTCTTATGCTCTCTTTTGGCCAGGCTCTGCCCAACAAGTTTTGATCGCGGGTAAAGTAAGTTAGTGTAGCCTCTTTCCCCGCAGGTGTAGTAAAATAAAATTAATAGAGGAACCAGTAGCGGGTAAAAAGACGATCCGATCTCGCCGGGCAAATCCGCATGCGGGTGTTACGGAGAGCAGGAGGGAGTAAGAATTGAAAAATCTTTTAGCTAAACTGAGGCAGCCGCGGAGGCGTGAAATCGAAGCCTTTGTCGCCTGGGCGCGTGAGCATACCGTAACTTT
>Ga0116181_1004677_pt1 | contig 10213 bp, 6 predicted proteins | sample AD_UKC075_MetaG_FD_89752 | JGI IMG/M metagenome (GOLD analysis project Ga0116181, IMG submission 89752) | Active sludge microbial communities of municipal wastewater-treating anaerobic digesters from USA - AD_UKC075_MetaG | ecosystem: Engineered > Bioreactor > Anaerobic > Digestate | place: USA... | reverse complement strand
CAAGAGCGATGTTTAGACAGAGCGAAAGCTCGCCCGCTCCCCCCGAAATTTCCCACCTTCTCTAATCCTCATATCCAGACCTTAACCACGGTCAAAATCGCTATTTTCCGCGTGGACTACAAAAAACGCAACAACAAACCGACCGGGCCAAGCCGAAAGTTTGAATGAGCGGCCCAATGTCGCCTTGCGCAACTTTTGCGGAATGTTCAGACGAACTGGTGGCACTGAGCGTGCAAGGACCTAAACGAATCACCATCTTTTCCGCAGCTAGTTTTTTACCACGGAGACACGCTGTTATGACTAAGCGATTTCTCGGCGCCCTAGCAACGACATTGATATTGGCGGGCGTAGCATCCGCTGGAAATAACGTGTTACCTGAATTGCCGCCCCTGCCCCCCTTAGACGAAATCAGCCCACCGGAGATAACGGCCCCCGCGACAAGCCCAGGCCTGATATTGCCTGTTGGGGCATCGGATTGGACCCTGCCCGATAGGTTAAACCCCAGTCGCGAATTAGTGACCGGGATGGAAAAACAAGCTCCCGCGCCTCTCCCGGCGGAACCTTCTGCCCCCCGGGAACCTGTTCGGGTCACCCGCGTATGTCCCTCCTCCAACCAGGATGCCTGGACACTTCCGCAGCCTTGTTTCCTTCAAAACCTTGGAATCCGCATGGGTGGATGGTTGGAACAGGGTATCACATTCAACGCTCAGGATCCGGCCGACCATTTCAACGGGCCGGTGGCCACCAATGACCTGGACTCGGAGTACCAAATGAACCAGCTCTGGCTGTGGTTCGACCGTCCGGCCGACAATGGCGGCTGTGGATTCGCCTGGGGTGGCCACGTGGACATCATGTATGGCACCGACTGGCGCTTTGGAATTAATCATGGGCTAGAAGACCGCATCAACGGGTTCGACCGTCAAACCTATGGCATGGTCATTCCCCAGTTCTATTTGGAACTGGCTTACAATCGGCTATCAGTGAAGCTGGGGCACTTTGCCGGGATTCTCGATTACGAAGCCGTCCCAGGCCCAATGAATCCCTTTTATAGCCATTCCTACTCTTACGGTTACACAGTGCCACAACTAGTGACGGGCCTGTTGGCGGACTACAAGTTGACCGACCAATTGTCGATTCAGGGTGGATTCCATAGAGGCTGGATGCAATTCGAGGACAACAACGATGAACTGGATTTCATGGGCGGTGTGAAGTGGAAATCTTGGAACGAACGGCTGACTTTAGCCTATGCCGTGTCCGCCGGAGCGCAAGATGACGCAGGTGATCAAGATCGTTTTGTCTATAGCCTCGTAGCACAATACCAAGTGAATAAACGCTTCAAGTATGTCCTCGTCCACAACCTAGGAACGGAAAACAACGCCCTTCCGAATGGTGACGACGCCGAATGGTACGGCATCAATCAATATTTCCTTTACACGATCAATCCCTGCTGGTCCGCAGGAATGCGTGTGGAATGGATGCGGGACGATGATGGCGTCCGGATTGCCGGCCCGGGCAATATTCCGGGAGTCCGGGCATGGAGCGGCCGTGGATTTGCCGGGGATTTCTATGAAATCACGTGGGGTTTGAATTGGCGTCCCAATGGCAATTGGACCGTCCGTCCGGAGATTCGTTATGACTGGTACGATGGGCTAGCGGGTCCCACGGGCCTTCCCTTCGACGGCGGTTCAAAAGACCATCAGTTGACGGTCGGACTGGACGCCATTTTCACCTTCTAACCTTCCGGAACGAGTGTTCCCTCAGAGCCAGACCGAACCGCGAGTAGGTGACGGTAAAGCGCCGCGTCATTAGCGCGGCGCTTTTTGTTGATGGCTAAATGCCAAGCAAGAATCGTTCCGGCGGTGTAGCTCACAAGGGGGCAAAAAGTCCAAAGCCTTCTCGCCATGTCGGAAGTGCCGGGCCTGTCGCTTTTCACACGGCCGATGGGCAACGTACACTGGGGGTTCATCCCGGAAAAACAGCATGCATTTTTGAGGACGGTCGGGAGCATTCTCGCGCGAGGATTATATGGCTTTAGGGGAAGACCGAGTTGTGTTCCAGGCTCGCAAGTTTCAGGTGGTCGAGAAGCGGGTTCCCAACAGCCCGGAGCCGCTTCGTCATGTGATTCGTCACCGAGGAGCCGTGGCAATCTTGGCTGTGCTGGGCGATGACCGACTTGTGTTTGTCAAAAATTACCGCATAAGTATCGACGCCGAGCTCCTGGAAATCCCCGCTGGAACCCGCGAACCTGGCGAGTCTCCGCTGGAGGCAGCAATCCGGGAGCTCAAGGAAGAAACCGGCTACCGTGCAGGCATTTGGCAGCAACTCTGTGAGTTTTACACATCCCCTGGAATCACCGACGAGAAAATGACGCTATTCCTGGCCCAGTCGCTAGAGCCTGGAGAGCCGCAATTGGCACCTGACGAACGTCTGGAACCATGCCTCCTGACGTTGGACGAGGCCCTAGCGGTAATCCGCAGTGGAACCATCCAAGATGCCAAGACGCTTGTAGCCGTTCTGACCTATCAAAACATGAGGGAAAAAGATCAACACAATTGATGATATGATCAAATGTTGCGCGACATATGCTTATCGTGGCGTCCTCTAAGATAAACTGGGTCGAACGTGCTCTTGATCTGGTCTGTAATCCCCAAGCCACCAGTGCACGTTAGTGTCTAGTTGCTCGGCCACCACAGCGCGTTGGTTTTTTGAATCTATCCCAAAAAGCTCCCCCTCTCCGTCTGGGAGAGGGCTGGGGTGAGGGCAAGCGATCGTCGGAGTCGAGTGAGAAAACCGGCAGCGATTCGAGCCACCCTCACCCCCGACCCCTCTCCCACCGAGCGGGCGAGGGGAGATTATGGGATATGCTCTCGGCTTTTCTTGCTAGTCGCCTCCGCCAAATAGCGGTTCGGTCCAATCCGAAACGCTGGTCATATCGCTTTGGGTACACTTGCCCACGGTGAGTCGTTACACTAAGAGTCTGTCCCAAAAAGCTCCCCCTCTCCGTCTGGGAGAGGGTTGGGGTGAGGGCAAGCGATCGCCGGGGTCGAACGAGAAAACCGGCAGCGATTCGAGCCACCCTCACCCCCGACCCCTCTCCCACCGAGCGGGCGAGGGGAGACTATGGGATACGCTCTAAGAAGACGTCGCGTGCTTCTTAAGGCGTTTGGCATCTTGATAGGTCACTTTTGAACGAGGAGTTACACCATGCAACGGCGAGAGTTCCTGGCGTCGTCCATGATTGGGGGAGTCGGAGCCATCATGGCCATGAGTGAGTTGTCTCAGGCCGTTGAAGGGGCCGGTGGGCCAAAGCAATTACTCGAGTTGCGTCGTTATCAGATCGCATCTCCAGAAAAACGAGACCGTTTGGAGAAATTCTTTGCCGAGGTTGCCATTCCCGTCTGGAACAGCTTGGGAATTCAACCCGTTGGCGTGTTTCGCTATTTGGGAGAAGAAGATCCAAGTCTTTTTGTCTTGCTGCCACATAACAGCGCCGAGACGGTGATTCGAGAGATGGCGGCCCTGTTGGCCGATCCCAAGGCCCAGTCAGTCGGCAAAGATGTCCTGTACGACCCGTTCGACGATCCCACCTATCAGCGGGTCGAGAGTAGCCTCTTGCTTGCCTTCGATGGCGTTCCCAAGGTCCAAGTTCCTACCACGGCGGAATCGCGGGTTTTTCAGCTCCGCATTTACGAGAGCCACAATCTGACGAAGCATGTGAAGAAAGTTGAGATGTTTAACACCGGTGGGGAATTGGAAATTTTCTATCGGTGCAAAATGAATCCGGTCTTCTTTGGGCAAGCGTTGATCGGGTCCAGACTTCCCAATCTGACCTACATGTTGGGTTTTGACAACGAGGCCGCACAAAAAGAAGCCTGGGCGGCATTTCTGAAAGATCCGCAGTGGCTTGAGTTGCGCGATAAGCCGGAGTACGCGCAAACGGTATCCAACATCACGAACATTGTGCTCCGGCCAAGTCCCGTGTCACAGATTTGACAATCGCTGCTCCGGGACTGATGGCCCAACGGGCGATATTGCCGCGGTGGTGGGAAGACCGTGTCCAGTCAACAGGTTGTGCGCGGGCATGCACGAGGGGGATGCCCCAATAAGCCGTGAAGTTGGAGGTTATCTCGACATGGCTTCCATTCTCGATCGTATTGTGTCCACCAAGCGCGAGGAAGTGGAGCGGGCAAAGATTTTTGCGCCCGAGGAGCATCTCCGTCGCATGGTGGAACAACAGCCACCACCGCGGGATTTTCTGGGGGCAATCCGCAATGCACCCAACATCGCCTTAATTGGGGAAGTCAAAAAGGCCAGTCCATCCAAGGGTGTCATCCGTGAGAACTTTGACCCCGTCGCGATCGCCCGAATCTACGAAAAGCACGGTGCCACCTGCATCAGTGTTTTGACGGATGAGCCGTATTTTCAGGGGCACATCGAATTCCTTCGTTGGGTCAAGGAAAGCGTGCAGATTCCGGTGCTGCGGAAAGATTTTATCCTCGACTCTTACCAGGTTCTCGAAGCCCGCGCTTACGGCGCCGATGCGGTTCTGCTCATTGCTGAATGCTTGACTACCGAGCAGTTGACACGTCTTTACCATGAGATTCTCGCCTGGGGCATGACACCACTGGTCGAGGTTTATGAGCCGGAAAACCTGCCGCGAGTGATTGACCTGGGGGCTTCGCTTATCGGGATTAACAACCGTAATTTGCAGACGTTCGAGGTCGATCTCGAACACACGATCCGCTTGCGGGCGAAAATTCCTTCGGATCGGCTGGTGGTGGGCGAGAGTGGCATCCAAACCCATGAGGATGTGGATCGCCTTCGCCGGGCGGGGGTCAACGCCATCTTGGTCGGGGAAAGCCTCATGCGGGAAGCCGACATCGGCCTGGCCGTGGACCGACTTCTTGGAAAAAGTTAGCGTGCCGCTTCGGCAGACGCAGTTTGGGAAGGTTTTTCGAGATTTAGCAGGAACATTCCCCAAATAAGGGGCACCCGCTCTTGCCGCCCTTCTTGGCCAATGCGAATCTCGGCAGCCTGCGGCGAAACCAAGCCCGCCACGAACACTTCGGCACCGATTCGCACATCGGGGCGATCGGGCCGAAGCCGAACAAGAGCATGCTGGTTTTCGCTGCCAAACGTTAATAAAACCATGCCAGGCGATGGCTCTGCGATGAGCTGTGCTACGAAGACAATCCCGTTAAGCGGTTGAAAACCGATTTGCGTAGCCAGCTCATTGAGACGATCCCGTGCTTCTTGGGAAATGTGGTCCGGTGTCAATGTCTTGAAGAGGTTTTCCGCCTCGACTGCCGCCTGATCGAGCACTGCGGGCGGGACACCTTCAGGAATCTTCCCTTGAATTTGTAGGAGCTTGACGATATTGGCGATCCGTGCCCACTCCGCCAGTTTTTGGTACTGTTCCAAGCTCTGGGGCGTCCACATAATCGACTGCGCAAACTGCCAAAGCGGTGAAATCTGACGCAGATCGACAACAGACTCCGAGGCGATCCCCTCCAGACGTGGCGGGGCGGGCTCCGGCAAGGAACGGACAACTCCCGAGGCACCCTGGGCCAACTCCCGCAAATAGCGGATATGGCTCGCAAAACCGTATTGAGCCAGTTTATGCACAAAGGTATTGACACCGATCACACGACCAGTGCCGTCGAGAAGCGGACCCCCACTATTGCCCGGAGAAATCCGGGCATCATGTTGGATCCAAATCATGGCCGGAGGTGATTTGATTTTCGTCACGATGTGATCAGGGAAATTCTGGATCAATTCCGAGGTCGTAAGAACACGACTGACGACCCCTCGTGACAGCGAAAAATCCACATTGTAGGGATGCCCGAAGGCATAGACTTCCGTCCCCAGGCGCGGGGTGTCGTTATAAGAAAGATCGAGGATCATCATCCTCACCGGTCGCTCCGCCAGTTCGAGGATGGCCAAATCCATAGCCGGGGCTTCCGCCACGATTCCGGCGATACGATACGTTTGACCACCCGCAGAACGGACATACGCCCTGTTGTTCATGTTCTGAACCAGGTGATAGTTGGTGGCAATCCAACCTCGTTTGTCGATGAAAAACCCGGTCCCCGTCTCGATAGCTGCCCCACCCTCCAGGGGAATCTCAATCTTCACCACGGCCTCTTTCACTTGATCCAGCGTTTTGGCTACAAAGACTTGCCGCGAGGTCCATTCCAACGGAGGCGGGATCGTTTCGCCGTGCGATTTCGGCTGGGACGATGACCGCGGCTGCCTCGCCCCATCGCCTCCGGAGAAGCCACCGGCAAGCCAGATTGCAAGCACGGCCGCCCCGATAACGACCATGCCACCGGCAATCGCAAGACCAAACCCGTAGCTTGAGCCAAAAAAGGGTCGCCGGCGACGGGCTTTTGATCGCCGATCACGTCCTGGGTAGGACTCCGTCACAAGGGGTGGGAAGGACTCCGATGATTGCTCCGGTGGTATGGCATTTTGGGAAGAATGACTCCCTTGCCCGCAACGGGGACAAACCTTGATCACCGCCGGTTTCGCCGACCGGACGATGATACGGCATCCACAATACTGGCACACCCACACATTGCCCATGAGCTCACATTCTCTCTGCCTATTCAGACTACCGATTTGGCTGGATCCTCGCCAGGGTTCTGACCACCCATTTGGTCGGCAACGAGCAACAGGGCGCGGGTCGATGGATCTCCATTGAGCGTCGCTAGTCCTGTCGGAATTCTACGGGTGAGATTCTCAAGTGCTTGCTTTACGATGGGGCAATGGATAAAAATGGGCGATATCAGTGTGGCGTGGTAGGACGGCGTGGCGTCCGCGTCGTTCGGTACGGTTCCGTTGATGGCGTTATTCTCAACGCCGAGGGTAGGTCTTATTGGAGGAGCGCGCCTGCAATGTCCCAGTCGAAGATTGTTAAGAAAGACAACGTCGGAAAGATTTTGGATCAGGCCATGGATGCGGGCGGTGGTATCCTGCGATTGACACCGACTTGGGTCCCGCGAAGTTTTCTCCATCCCGGTCGTCGGATCAAGCTTGCCACTGAGGATTTGTATGCGTATGGGGCTCACCGCGGTGGTATCGACGAACGCTGGTTCGCCAGTACGACGGAGGCCGCCAATGAAGGCCGCAACTGGGACGAAGGCCTAAGCTGGGTCCGCTTTAATGGCGAACGGTTTCTCCTGCGCGACGCGGTCGAGGAAGGCCAGGGGCGAATTGTCGGGCCTGCCATTTGGGAAAAGTACCACCGCTGGCCTGTATATTCGAAGTTCTTCGACAACGCTGGGCCCATCCCTCATCACATGCATCAGACACACGAGTTCGCCAAGCTGACCGGCCAGGAGGGTAAGCCCGAGGCCTATTACTTCCCGCCGCAACTCAACGCCGCGGAAAATCACTTTGATTACACATTCATGGGCCTAGAACCAGGGACAACCAAGGAGGATGTCAAACGCTGCTTAGAGAACTGGAACAAAGGGGATAACGGAATTCTCGATCTCTCGCGGGCCTATCGCCTCAAGCCGGGCACGGGCTGGCTGATCCCTGCAGGTGTGTTGCACGCGCCCGGCTCCCGCTGCACGTATGAACCTCAATGGGGATCGGATGTGTTTGGCATGTTCCAATCCATCGTGGAAGGGCGATATGTTCCGTGGGATCTCTTGGTCAAAGATGTGCCCAAAGATAAGCACCACGACCTCGATTTCATCGTCAGCCAGCTCGACTGGGAGAAGAATGTCGATCCGTACTTCAAGGAACATAACTACTTGGAACCCATTGTGGATGAAGAAAACTCTGGCGACGGCTACACCGACCGCTGGATTGTCTATGGCTTGGTGGATGGTCAACAGCTCTTCTCCGCCAAAGAGCTGACGGTCATGCCCGGGGCCAAGTGTGTTCTCCGCGATCCAGGTGCCAGTGGCTGGATCACCGTCCAGGGCTGTGGCAAGATAGGAAGCCTCTGGCTGCAAACGCCGATCATGATTCGCTTTGGCGAGGAACCGGATGACGAGGTCTTCATCACCTATGAGGCGGCGAAGGCCGGTGTCGTCGTGGAAAACACCGGTACGGAACCCCTCGTGAGCCTCCGCTACTTCGGCCCGGATGTCCATCCCCGCGTTCCCAACGTGGGTGATTACAAGAAGGCCCGTTGACCACCGGCGGCCAAACAAGGAATGGCCAGAATGTGAACCAAGTTTGGTAACAATTCGATTTCTCGGCGACCCGCACGCCATGGTGCGCGTTTTGTTTTTTGTGTCCGTCCGGCCACTTGACCACCGGTTAGGGTGGTCTTTTTCCCGGCTAGGAGCCTATTCCAAAAAGTCCCCCTCTCCCTCCGGGAGAGGGTTGGGGTGAGGGCAAGCGAACGTCAGAATCGTTTGAGAAAACCAGCAGCGGTTTGAGTCACCCTCACCCCCGACCCCTCTCCCGCCGAACGGGTGAGGGAAGATTATGGGATAGGCTCTAAGGAACCAAAGGCGGCTTCCAGTCATTTCCACCCTTTAGTGGGGCCGGTAGGCTTTGCCCGCCTCCGGACGTTTTTGGGAAGCGATATAGCAAACGTGGTCACTGCAATCCCATGGGGATGAAAAAGGGATTACGGGCTTCTCATTTGACGCCGGGCCGATTCTGACCTAGCCTTTAATAGGGTGTGTTTCACAGACTTGTCAGTCAGGGATATTCTTGTCGGTCGTTAAAGCGTAACCTCTTGTTGCACGTGATTTCGTGTGCGGCGGTGCTGATCTTCATCCGCGACCACCAAGTTCGGCGACGGTCGTGCATGAGGCTGGCCGCAGATGAAGTGGGGACATTGGGGGCCACTGATGAGCAACTTGGCATCGACATCATCGGCAGCGGAAACGCAGGCGACCCCAAACGTGTCGCTAATGACTCCTGACGTCTCTACCGGTCATTTGAGGTCCGAAAACAAGACCGCGGCAGCAAGGGATATTCCCCCCTTGACTCTGAAAGAGGAGCTCATTGCCCCGGCTTCGGATTCAGCTTTTGATCAGTTGATTTCTTCAAGGCTGGGGGTCTCCGCGGGGCTGTTTACCGCGCTCAAAGTGCGTCATGCCCCCACCGCTGTCCATTCGCTGCGGGTCGCGCTGGTCTCCTCGGCCTGGGCCAGTTTCCTCAAGATGGAGAAAGAGGAACAAGATCGTCTCGAACTCGCCGCCCTGTTACATGATGTGGGGATGATTGGCCTGCCAGATCAGATTCTCTTGAAGCCTGGCCCTCTCACACCCGAGGAAATGGTTTATGTCGATCGCGCCCGCTTCATGACGCTGGAAATCCTCAGGCACGTGACCGACGACCAAGGCTTACTACGAATCGTGGAAAACGTTTCGGCATGGTTCGACGGCAGTCGTTCGGGATATGTGCTGTCCGGTCGGGCAATCCCCGAAGCCGCTCGCATGATTGCCATCGTCGAAGCGTATGACGCGATGACGACGGACCATCTTTATCGCCCCGCCATGAGTGAAGAACGGGCGATTGCCGAGCTCTATCATTTCGCAGGGAAGCAGTTCGATCCCGATCTGGTCCAGGATTTTGTTCGTTTCCAACGGGAAGGACTCGAAGCGTCGCGGGAAGCGGTCGCCCATCGCTGGCTTTCTGCCCTGGATCGTACCACTGTAAACCAACTATGGCGATGGGTGTCGCCGGCGCGTTGTATCGCCCCACCTGAATTGGAGACCGTCTTTCAGCATCGCCTGCTCCAGTGGATGCGCGACGGCGTCATCTTTGTGGATACCCATAAGGTCATTCTCCAATGGAACTATGGCGCCGAACGCCTCAGTGGTATCATGGCCGATGCCGTCCGTTTGCGACAGTGGTCACCGACCATCCTCGGTTTTCGTAACGAGCGCGGCCAGCCGATCGACGAGGCCGATTGCCCGATTCTCACGGCCATCAACTGCGGGACCCAAGTCCTGCGGCGTTTGACGATCAAGGGGCGCACGGGCGAGCCTGTGTCGGTCGATGCGCATGTCGTCCCGGTGATTCTCGACGATGGTGTCATCTTGGGGGCCGTGGCGATCCTGCACGATGCCTCGTCAGAGATTTCTCTCGAACAACGGCTCGAGTACTTCCGCGATCGGGTTTCTAAGGATCCCCTGACCCAATTGGCCAATCGCGCAGAATTCGACCGAATGTTGCCCCTGTTCGTGGAACAGTATCAGCGACGTGGGCTAACATTTAGCTTGATCATTTGTGATTT
>Ga0116181_1004675_pt1 | contig 10216 bp, 8 predicted proteins | sample AD_UKC075_MetaG_FD_89752 | JGI IMG/M metagenome (GOLD analysis project Ga0116181, IMG submission 89752) | Active sludge microbial communities of municipal wastewater-treating anaerobic digesters from USA - AD_UKC075_MetaG | ecosystem: Engineered > Bioreactor > Anaerobic > Digestate | place: USA... | reverse complement strand
GCAAATAAGCATTTGCAATTAGTTAAACCATTTCTTACAGCCTTAAAAACCAACGATGTTCGTAAGTTGGCGTCCTTTGGGGATTTATGCACAGTAGATGTAAACTTTTTAGATTTTATGAATAGAGAAAGGGCTTCAGTGGACTTACAAATGAAAGTAGAGGCTTTAAAAAGGACACAGCGTAAGAAAGAGAAGGAGGTACAATTATCTGTTAAAGAACAGGCGGTATTAAAACTCATTGATTTAAAGATTGAGGCTGAAATTGCTCAAGCGACAGTGGAAAAGGTAATGGAGGAAAAGGATGGCTTGGATGTCAATGAAGTAGTCGTAAAAGCAATCCAAAGCATAACGGTCTCGGATAAACGAGAAAAGAAGCGAAGAAAAGCGAAAGTTTCTGTGGACAATGATTTAAGGATTTTAGTGGCTGAAGGACGAAAAGAAAACAAAACTGCTTATGAAATTTTGAAAGAGAAGGGCTATATAAAAGATTATGAAAGTGATTTTCGTAAAGTGGGGTGATTGGTTATGATGACTTTTTTTCCTGTACCCTATGAAGATGAACTATTGTATAGTATTTTGGGACGGTATCATATTCGAAGTGGAAATACTAGCATTAAAGCGACGCTTCAAGATGTTTTTGAGAAAACCAGTGTTACTGCTGTGGCTGATTTACCTTCTCATATAAACAAAATCATTGATAATATGCCTGTCGGGAATCAATACACTGCCGATTATTTAGTGGACAAGCATACCCTATACTCGTTTTATTCTGTCTTTCTGCCTCCTGAAAATGCTCTTAAAATCAAACAATATATGAAAGGGGACAAAGGTGGCAGTATCTATAATAAAATCGGTTTAATGGCAAGTTCTGTGTCTTTAAACCAGTATTTTAAGTTTTGTCCTCAATGTATAAAAGAAGATATGGAAAAATACGGGGAATTATATTGGCATAGGGTACATCAAATCCCCGGTGTATTAGTATGCCCCAAGCATAAAATACCGTTATATGACAGCCAAGTTCCCGTCAGAGGCTTTAATAAACACGAGTACAAAACAGCGTCTTCAGATAATTGCAAAATAAGCAATGAGAAGACAAACTATCCTGATGAGATTTTGGAAAAAATGATTATACTTGCAAGAGATATTGATTTCCTGCTCAATAATATATTTGCCAACAAAACTTTGGAATGGTTCAGGGATCAGTATTTAAACAGGTTAAAGGAATTAGGATTTGCCAATATCAATGGCAGAATAAAACAGAAAGATTTGCTGAAAAATTTTGTTGATTATTATGGGCATAAGTTTTTGAAATTATTGCAATCAGATATTGATATTTACAGTGATTGCAATTGGTTGACCGATATACTGCGAAGAAAAAATAAGACAAGCCATCCCATAAGACATTTGTTGCTGATAAGGTTTTTGAATATATCTATTGAGGATTTATTTAATCTAAAGTTGGAATATAAACCTTTTGGACATGGACCGTGGCCTTGCTTAAACCCTGCTGCTGACCATTTTTTGAAATCAGTAGTAACAGACATAAAAATTAAATATGGTGTAGATTCTAAGAGTCCGCTCGGAATATTTACTTGTTCCTGCGAATTTTCATATATGAGAACAGGTCCTGATACTGAAGAGGGGGATAAATATAAGATAACAAAGACGTTAGCCTTCGGCTCTGTGTGGGAAGCCAAATTAAAAGAATTGATTGAAATGAAACTGAGTTTAAGAGAAACAGCACGACAGTTACAAGTAGATCCTGCTACTATTAAGAAGTATGCTAAAAAACTAGGGCTAAAAACCTACTGGCAGGAAAGAAGCCCAGTAACTGATGAGAAAATCGATAATACTGAAAATACCGTAAATGAAAATGATAAACAAAAGATTTACCGACAAGGATGGTTGGATTTAATGAGACAGTATCCAAATAAGAGCAAAACCGAATTGCGTCGAATAAATGGAGCATTATACACTTGGCTCTACCGAAATGATAGGGAATGGTTGAACCGAAATTCTCCTCAATTTAGAGCAACGGTAAATATTAACTCAAGAGTGGACTGGGAGCAAAGGGATGAAGAAATATTGGATAGGGTAAAGGCAGCGGTTGCTGAAATGCTGGCTACGGATAGGAAACCGCAGAGAATTACAATAAGTGCTGTAGGCAGTAAGGCAGGTATCCGGCCACTGTTGGAAAAGCATCTTAATAAACTTCCTAAAACTAAAGCATATTTAGAAGAACATACAGAAAGTATTAGGGATTATCAACTCATACGGATTAAATGGGCAATACAAGAATTGCAAAATGAAGGACGGGAATTACAGTTGTGGCGGATTTATAAGTTGGCTGGGATACGGCAGGAATATGAGGAAGGCTTGAAAGAGGAGATACTAAAACTTATTGCTGAATTAGAATAAAAATTCCTCCACCCGGGGACTTGTAAAGGTGGAGGAGAAGAAATTATTTACACATCATTTTTTGTAATGTAATCCCATATACCTCTACAAGTTTTAAAGTCTTTCATTACATTGGCTTGTAGTTCATCAAATTCGGAAGAAGTCCAGTGTTTGTGTTTTGCAATTTTAATGTATTGAGGAGCAGCCTCAACTAAAATATTTGGAATGTTAATTACATTAATCATATTGTTTTTGTGGTCCACTAATAAGTATTCCACAGTATCTTGATGTGAAAGGTCTTCTAATTCGTGTTTGTTAATTGATTTTGAATGATAATTAAACCAATAATCATAAAGGTGTTTATTGTTTTTACCAAAGCCAATTAAATAAATTAACGAAGCAGCATTTCCGTAGACATCTAAATAACATCGGGCATCAGCAATGTGAGAATTTGAAATGTCCTCAATATTCTTTGCAAAATCTTTGATTACAAAAGAAGTTTGGAGTCTCTTCTGCCTTGAATTATAAATTCTTATAGATAACATTTGTCCGGGTTTCATTTTCTTTAAGAGTAATTTTGTAGGTACTTGAATATTTGCCATAAATAATCATTCCCTTCATATTTTTTAAAGAACTCATTCTCATTTCATTTTTAAAAACATACTAAGCCCATTCATTATTGATAATTTTTCTTCCTCATCCCCGGGGATATTAGGGATGAGGAAGATAATAAAGAAAAATTAACTTATCATTTGCTGATGTAGATGATCTATTGAACTAGACAGTAATATTAAATCATCATTAAAGGTAAAAGTTACGGTGCCTTTAGGGTTATTGATTAAGATGCCCTGTATTATACAACCCAATACAATGGCAACAGAACAATTGAAACAATTATCTAAGAAAAAATCTATTTCATCAAATATATCGCAGTTATCCTCAAACTTATATTCATAACTTTTGCAAGGGGTAGTGTATAATTCGCAAGTGTCCTTTTCATTGCATTGATCACAATTCATCGAATTATCAAAGTCTTCAAATGATATACTTTTTTCTCTTACAGTAAGAATAAACTTTCGAGATTCATCATCAGAAATATATTTAATAACAACAATATCTTTATTCATAACAAATCGACCTCCTAAAATTTATTTGCATTAACAACAAATGATTATTTAGAACTATTCTTTCGATCTTTTTTTAAATAAAAGAGATAAATCATCTTTATAAAGATCAGGATTCCTCCAAAATTTATATACAATCATAATTATTGAGAAGGCCTGAAAATCAGATAAACTTTCAATTTTTTCTATAAATACATTTTTATTAATACTCCACTTTTCGAATAATACCGGCTCGTAGTTAAGAGCATCTATGATATTGTAAAGAATATAATTTTTTGGAGATTCGTCAGAACAATATATTCCGTTATTTAGAATATCAAATAGACAATAAAGTTCGTTGTTATTAAAATAATTTTCAATATCTTTTATAGTTCTATATAGTAAATTATGGTAAGTTAAAATGTATTTCCTCAACAGATGAGAGAAATCTGCAGGCCCGCAACCTTTCTGAAAGTCAATTAAACAGTTTTTAATTTCTTTATCTAACTCAACACTAATTTTATTATTCATAATTGAATACCTCCTTGAAATTTATTTACATTTATTTTGTTTTACGCTATAATCTAATTAAAGGAATTTTTAAATTTAGTGGCTTTTAAGAAGTGCATTTCTTAAAGCCTTTTTTTTATCTCTAAAATAATCTCTGCATTCTGTAAGGCGGAAAGTCTCATTAACACGCGATATCACTAATCCTATTAAGGACATAGTTTTTGTTATTGCAATTAATATAGTGAATATCGATGTTTTTGTTTTTTACAGCACTAATTACTTTATACAGCAGGCTGTGAGAAGCATACTTAGTATTTATGAATACAGCATCAGCGTTTTCTAGAAGTGCTGTATCAAAGTTAATATCGTCAATACCGATAAATTTAAAGTTTGGAAGATAACCTTTCATCATATTCTGCCATTTTGGATGCCCACCAACGATAACCCCTCTAATACCTTTTACATTTAAATCATTTACAAAATCATAATCAATTTCTTCAGTTTCAACTGCAAGTTCGTTTGCCATTGCAGCATTTAGGTTAAGGAGTAATTGGATCTCTTTCTTATAAGAGTCAATTTTACTATTTAAGGCTTCTGCTGTTTCTTCAAGTTTTTTATTTTCAGCCTTATATTGATATAAAGTTTTATTAAATTTAGAATTTAACTTTCTCTCAATTTCTTTATTATCAGTTTCAAGTTTTTTTAGTTGACTTCTTAACCTTTCGTTTTCAGCCTCGAGTTCTACAATTTTTCTTCTTTGACTATCTACTAATTTATTATTTTCAAAAGTCTTTTTAGTATAGAATTCTTTTGCTTTCTTGTATGCCTTCAACATTTTTCGGATGCATACCATGTAGGCAATGCTGATAAATATACTTTCATTATCTTTTGCAAGAGAAGAGCATACACAATCAAATAAATCACCGTCAATAGGAATATCAAAAGAAAAAATAGTCTTTAGTTTATTATCTAGAAAATCAACGGAGTTATCATTGATATTAAAATTCAAATATATTGCAATCATTTCAGCAAACTCGTTGTCATTCAAATCGGTTGATTCTACAATGTCTAAAGATAAATCTTCGAGTATAAACAAACTTTCTATTATAAATGATGCGGACTTAACAATCTTATCATTTGATGTCCATATACTTTTAAAGTTATTGTTTATTTGTTTGCGATCACAAAGATTATGGAAAATTTTCGTAGAAATATAGATTGCATGTTCCAACATATTTTTGTGATTTAGAAAAAAGTTTTTGCTATTCACATCTATAAGGCCATCAACTACTTCTTGTAAGTCTTGCCTTGTTTCTTGTTCCACAGAAACAATAGTCTTGCTTAATACCTTACCAGCAGTAAAAATAACTGCAACTGAAAAAATAGTATGCTCTGGATTATCTTGGCTTTTGTAAAAGAACTTATTCAAACATTCTTCAATTATTAATGACTCTACAGATGTTGCCCAAGAATAAAATTTCGGCCATCCTTTTTTTATAAGGGCTTTCATATCATCATCTGAAATATCCTCAAGTAAACCAATCATTTTCTTTGCGTACTCTTCAGTTATTAGGTCATAACCTTTAATGAGTAAAGAGTTATACCAAAAGTCTTTTTTTGCTAATTCACTATATTTCTTTTTGTCAGCATTGTACAACTCATCTATAAGAGTATGTACTTTTGAGTTTTTAGCAAAAGCAATGGCTATAAAAGGAAATAGGTTTGGGGTGAACTTTTCTTTTTTCATATTTTTGTTCTCCTTTCTTATTAGTGTGACTATATTTGAGTTTGATATATGGTTGATACTATTTATTCATCCCTCCTTTAAATCAACCATCTTTTTAATAGGATAAATTTAGTAACCAGAATCATGTAATTATAATATCATTTAATTAGTATACTGTCAATAAAAATAATTAAATGACTTTGTATTGTAATATTCCTGTAACATTTATAAAGACTGTAAAATCGATAGTTATAAATAATTAGTAGAAATATAGTCTTTCGAAAAACTCATGTAATTAATATATTAAAAATTAAAAACCACCTGTACAGGTGGTTTGAAATGTAGAACTTATTGAATTTTTGACCATTCTTTATATAACTTCCAAAGACTTTCTTCGCCTTTATATGAAAATTCACTGTAATCAATTTCTTTGTCTTTAATAATTTCAATCAAATCTTTATCGATTAAGTGGTTGGTAAAACGATATATGTTTTCAATTGTTTCAATATTTTTTTCTATAACAGGATAAAAAATTAACTTATCAAACAAGTCAATTTCTTGCCGATAATACTTACTGTATGGTTGAATTTTATTTTCCATAATAAAATCATTTTTGTCTCGTAGTATTGTATTTTTAATCCTATCAATTTCAGCGTCAAAAGGCCGAGATGATTTATCATTTTTATAATAATAAATGCCACTGATAATTCTAAAGATAAAACTATCTAATAACTCGTTAACATCTCCATTATACAGATGGAAAATATCATTATTTATAGCCTTATTTATTTCTTGTTCTGGTATTCCCATTAGCCTTCCCACTTCACGAATACTATTTTCAAAATTATATTCAGCATCTATAATTTGATATTCTTTAAAAGAGGGCTTGTCAATTACAACATATTTAATTATTTTTGACAGCATTTCTTTTTTCTCTTTTTGAGGTAAAGCATTAAAATAATCTTCTGGGTTTTTATTTTTTTTAGAAGCCATAAGAATATTATTAATTCCTTCTAATTTGCTTTCTTCAATAATAAGTCTTTGTTGAACTTCTGTTATTTCATCTTCTAAATTTTCAATTTTAATCTGATTTTCTTCAATGATTTTTAAGAACCTTTTTTTAATTTTAGAGTCCTGGTGTAGACCTATTTGTTTTGTTAATACTTCAGATTGCTTCTCTAAGTTATTTAAGGTTCTTTTTAATCTATTTAACTTATTTTCTAATACTTCTATAGAAGGGCTTTTGTCTTGATTATATTCAAATCCGAGATTATCAAACATATGGAAATAGTGACTAAATCCTTTGTAAAAAAAATCAAGAACCATATCCTTTATATTATCCTCTTTTAACGAATTTGGATTACAAGATTTATTACGATGCCAATTATAACATTTGTAGTAGGTTTCCTTTACTACACTTCCATCCTTGAGTTTTCTACTTTGAACATTTCCTAACATAGGTCCATTACACTGAGGACAACGAAGAATATCACTAAACAAGTGGGGATTTTCTTTTTTTCGTCTTTTGGAACTTTTAGTATTAATAAGTGTTTGCACCTTATCGAAGGTATCCTTATCAATAATATTTGGACAGTTAGCGTAACCATAAGCATATGCCGTGTTTTGCAAAATATCTAAAATCCCCTTAGTTCTGAATATACTACCTTTTTTAGTTTTAAGACCGTTTTCATTTAAGTGCTTAGCAATTTTATAAGCGCTCCATCCATCAAGGGCTTTTGAGAATATTTCTTTTACAATACTGGCTTCTTGATTATCAATATATACTTCTGTAGATGAATCTTCTCGAGTTATATATCCTAATGGGAGAGTACCGCTTTTTTTATCAATAGTAGTTTCATCAATTTCTTCTATTGTTTCGTCTTCAAATTCATTAAATAATCTATAGATAATATTAATAAGAGTATCATTATATTTTTCTTGTTCTATATGTTGCTCAACACTAAATACTTGTAACTTTTGGTTTTCCAAACTGTTAAATAACTGCTGCATATGTTTTATGCTCTTACATAACATTGAATAGTTATAAACAATTATTCCGTCTATAAGCCTGTTATCATTATCTTGGGTCTGAATAATATCAATTAAGTCTTGAAGTCTATCATCTACTGTAGTTTCATCATCGTAGAATATATCAAATATTTCATAATTATTTTTTTCTGCAATATCCCTACAACTTTTTAGTATAAAATCTTTACTAACGGTGTCATCATTTAACTTTGCATTATATCTATAATAGATGGCCACGTTCTTTTTTTTATCCATATGAATCTCCTTTTTAAAAGTCATTTATTATTAATATATTATATAATATCAAAAACATGATATCAACCTAAAACTAAAGTATATATAGAACAGCAAACGGAAAGTATCAGGGATTTTCAAACTAGACGGATTAAATGGGCAATACAAGGATTGCAGGAACAAGGACAAGATTTGCAGTTGTGGAGGATTTACAGAAAGGCTGGAATAAGAAAAGAATATCATTTTGAGTTAGAACATGTGGTTATCAAATTAATAGATGGTATAGATACTTAGTTGACAAATATGTCAAATAAATATCTATATAAATCATTGACAGGTGAAAAAATTTGAGTTACCATCTAATCACAAAAATACCTGAAGCATTTCACTATTGTAAATATTGTTATCAACCTGTTGACAAGTAATTTTTAAGATATGTAATTGAAGTGTAAAATTGGAAAGCAGGGAATTGTGGTAATATATATAATACAAACATTAGAGCATATTTTTTTAGGCTTTAGGTAAAGGTTTTTAAAAGAAAATTGAATAACGATTAAACAATGCACTATAAACAACTTATTAAACGAGGAAATTGCATAATTAATATTTATACTTAGAATCTAAAATTGTATACAATTCAATTTAGTAAAATCAATGCTATTTAAAATATTTATGCATACTTAGTGTAAATTTTATGCAATATTGCAATTGCCTCAAAAAAAAGACTTAACAGAGCAAAACCATCGGTGATATAACGAACGCCGATAATTAAATTTTGCTCTGTTTTTGTTTTAATAATAAAGGTGTAACTAAATTTGAGGGAACTGTTATAACGCATAGCAGTTCAATTACATTGAAGAAATGAGATATTAATATGGAGGTGTTGTGAATGATTGATATGAAAGATTCTACAAGTGTTGGTGATGTATTGCGTTACGTAGAAGGGAAAATGCAAGAGATAATGTATTGCATAAGAATTGCTGAAAAAAATCAGCAAAAGGAAAAGATTGCTGCACTTGAGGCAAAATTGGAAGAGTTAGATAAACAGCGATATTGGTTGTTAGTTGCTTTTGCTGACTTTGAAAAACATATGGAAAGTTTAAGCAAAAATATTTGTGATAACTAATTGTAAACTGTGTTGAGTGATTCTGAAAGGAGTTGATTATTAATGAGAAAGGTAATTAATAAGAAAGTGTATGACACTAAAACAGCAGAATTGGTAGCAGAATACCATAACGGTTTTTCGCAAAGTGATTTTCGATATTTGTATGAAGGGTTGTATAGAACAAATAAAGGACAATTTTTCATTCACGCAGATGGTGGAGCGATGACAAAATATTGTGAACGCGTTGGAAACCAGACTTCGGGAGCAGAAACAATTATTTTGCTTACACCAGAAGAAGCATACGAATGGCTAGTAGAACATAATGAGGTAACAGCCATTGAAAAATACTTCTCAGATATGATTCAAGAAGGATAAAAGTTAGAAAGTGTTGTAATAGGGGGAATAAAAATACTACTCATAAAATATTTAACTTGAATTCGGCAAGTAAAGTATATAGATAATGCTCAAAGTATTGCTGTTTCTGAATTTGAAATACCTTAAAAGTTTAAAAAAAATTACACATACTTTTCAGGGCTTTGAAGGATTGCTTGCCGAATCTAAGTTAAACATAGAACTAAACATACTCCTCACCCTATTTAATAAAGTTGAGGAGGGATTTTAATGGAAGATAATTTTTATACAAAGGACTTTAATTATTATCAATTAGTATGCTGGCAGGATTACATTAAAATGAATGGATTGGCGATACTTAAAGAGTTATGGAAAATTGAGCAGATATATCATAGATTTCAAGGAAAAGAAAGATTTTTAAAAGCCTATGTCATTAAAGTCAGTGATGCAACACTAGCCAGACAGCAAGGAATAAATGTGAGAACTGTAAAAGGAATAATTGAAAAGTTAGAAAAATACGGGTTAATAAAAATTCTGTCTGATAGGAATGACCCCAGTGAAGTTCATAAAAACAGGGCAACGGAGTATCTTATTGTAAAACCAATACCACTTCCTCCTGTTGTTAGGATAAATGAAGATTATATCCAATGGTTTGGAAAGCCAGTATGTGTGAGGGAAATAGAATTTATGAAAGAACTCTTAGATGAAGAAAAACTGCACCTAAGTCTGCAAAATGATACACCTAAGAATGAAATTATGTAT
>Ga0116181_1004665_pt1 | contig 10232 bp, 7 predicted proteins | sample AD_UKC075_MetaG_FD_89752 | JGI IMG/M metagenome (GOLD analysis project Ga0116181, IMG submission 89752) | Active sludge microbial communities of municipal wastewater-treating anaerobic digesters from USA - AD_UKC075_MetaG | ecosystem: Engineered > Bioreactor > Anaerobic > Digestate | place: USA... | reverse complement strand
GTTTTCTCACTCGACTCCGACGATCGCTTGCCCTCACCCCGACCCTCTCCCGGGGGGAGAGGGGGCTTTTTCGGATAGAACCTAAGCCTCTATTGGTAGCCAGTCCAGACCTGCCTTGCGGACGGCATAGCCGAAGGTCTTTAGCACGCGACCATAGGCCAGGAGCCAGTGAAACCCTCGAATTTCCTGGATTAGTCGTTGCCAATCCCCTATGATCTTCAAATCCAGCTGAGTTCGGCAAATGGGAAAGAATGGGCTATCCATAATGGCAGCTTCGAACCCCAGCCACCGCTGGCCATTGAAGTCGGGATCAATGACGGTCACCTCTTGTCCACGGGGCATTTCCACCTTGGGTGCGGCCCCGTAGTCCGATTCATAATGGGTGAGAATCCGTGCCGGGGCCAGGGATTTCCCGTCCATACGGCGGGGGGCTGTGCAGTGAGAAACCGTGACGATCCCCTTGTGTGGAAACGACGGATTGCAGAAGAATACAGGCCTCCCCGTCACGTAATGGAGCAGAATCCCTGCCGGGATGGCCACCAAGTCAGATTCGCAGAACGCCAAATACCCATCATCGTTGAGGAGTGTTAACGGCAAACAAGCCGTAGTGCGGGAAACCGGCATGATGGTCGTCATGCAATTGTGGACGGTGATTGCATTGGCGTCAGCCTCATCGAGAAGCGTGCGAAAGACCTCGGTCAGTACAAATGCCCGTTCCACAAACCCCCTCTCGGTTTCCAACGAAACCTGGGCGTCACGGAGATAGGCCTCTGCCTGCTGTTGACAGTGTTGCACCAGACGCTCGTTCGCCCGTGCCTGTTTGAGACGCTCCTCCAGCTCAGGATAGGGAACTGTAATATACTCGAATTTCCAGACCTCTTTTGCCCGTGCGGGGGCCTGCGCACCGTCGGCACCCCAACCGGCCGGGTTGCCGATAGCCACAATCCGCTGCCCCAGGGTGTTCTTAACCGCAAATAGGGCGCGAAGTCGCCAAAGGAGTTCGGGTAATTCATCCACCACCACGTCATCGATGGTCATTGCCGGTTCGGCGAAGAAATCTCGGCGTTTCCGCAGATAGTGGACATGAACTCCGATGTACATGTAATAGAGTGGCCCACTGCGGTGACGCACAAACATCAGGTTCCACCGCTCAGGGCGAATCAGTGCCTCAAGAACCGGCACATTGCGCCGAGCCGCGAAGACTAACATCACATCGCACGGCTGTGATGCCACGGCATTGGCTTCTTCCACAGTTCCCACGGTGACAAGGGGCCGAATCTCCATGGGAAAGTCAGCCATCTCTTGCAGCTTCTTGAGATCGGCTCGGATTCGATTCTCTTCTTCCCGAAGTTCCGCTTCATCCTGAATGGCACCCGTTACGCGCCAGCTCGTGGCTTCCTGACGTGGGTAAATGTGACAATTGAAGACGGGCTGAACTTGGAGTGTCTTGACAGAGGGAGGCCGGTGGCTTGCCGTTTCCCAGGCACCGTGGGTTGTAGTTGCCAAAACGGCTGAGGCCACAACACCGCCGGCGGCCGCGCCCAAAAAGTCCCGACGCGTCACGCCCGTGGTTTGCCGATCCTCCACGCTTTGCTTGCTATGAGGATATCGGCATCCACAACAAAAGGGAAAATCGTTTTTGTGCTCGAAGTTCATTGTCTCTTCCCCTCCTCTGGCGGTACCGTGAATCGCACGGCAACTTTTCGGTCGGTACGTGACAACGCCGCTAACCTCGCAGGCCAGCTATATTCTGGCCGTGACCTGCCACCGATGTAAATAGCTTGCAAAAGGTAGCCTTGTGGCAGATCCCGCATCTGGTGTCGATGGCCAAGCTGAAGAAGTGATAGCCGGCCTTCGCATGGGCTAGGTTTGACGTTCTTGGCAAGCGGAAAGCCTCAGTGGGGAAGATCGGGTCAGCCAGGGGGCAAGGTTGGGTTTCCGTTGTCGTAAGTCAACAAGACGGCTAGATTAGAGTAAATGGCCGGTTTTGACGCGCATCCAACCGGTTTCAACTTGACCAGCGTTTTCTTCGGATTTTTCCGTGATAGAAGCAAACAAGGAATGTGATCTATCCATTCGCATTGGGGGGCTTGTGCTACCCAATCCTGTTATGTTCGCCTCGGGTACTTTTGGAAACATCGTCGATGGTTACCCGATCGCGAACCTATCTCGGCTTGGGGCGATCGTCCCCAAGACCGTGACTTTCTCTCCGCGAATAGGAAATCCGCCCCCACGAACGGTGGAAACACCGGCTGGGATGCTCAATTCGATTGGGCTCGATAACGACGGTTTGATGGCCTTTCTGGAGCGGCGGTTGCCTGCATTGTCCACTATCGGGCCACCGGTGATTGTTAGTATCGCGGCCAAAGACGAGGACGAATTTGTAAAAATGGCAGAGATTCTCGATGCCGCGCAAGGTGTGTCGGCAGTGGAATTAAACCTTTCGTGTCCAAACGTAGCCGGCGGCATCGATTTTGCATCCGATCCGCGAAAGTGCCATGTGCTTGTGGCAAGGGTCAGGCAGCGTTTTAGTCGGGCCATCTTGGCAAAACTGACCCCCAACACAGGCGATATTGCGACGATTGCACGCGCTGCGGCGGACGCTGGTGCCGATGCCATTACGGCGGTTAATACCTTGTTGGGCCTGGCGGTGGACTGGAGGAGGCGCCGCTCTCGCCTGGGCGGCTTTTTTGGGGGATTAAGTGGCCCGGCCATCAAGCCCGTTGCACTTCGGTGTGTTTACCAAATCGCGCATGCCGTGGATATTCCGGTGATTGCGGCGGGCGGCGTGACAAACGTCGATGATGCCATGGAGTTTTTCGTGGTAGGCGCCTCGGCCATTCAGGTGGGAACGGCATCGTTCTTCCATCCCATGGCCGCCTGGGAAATTATCGACGCTTTGCCCTCTGCCTTGCGTGAGTTGGGGGCCTATTCGATTCGGGAGATTGTGAAGACACTTTGCGAACCCAGGAAAGCGTGTGACCTTAGAAAAACACGTGAGTGCTGAGAGGAGTCTGGAATACAGTATCGCCATCCGTTGTGAAAATCTGTGGTTTGGTGAGGTTCGTTTAATAATCGGGTAGTTTTATGATCGTTGTCTCAGGAATTCAGCCGACGGGTCGGTTTCATTGGGGTAATTACTTCGGTGCCATTAAGCAGTATGTTGAGCTTCAGGATCAGGCCGATGCGGCGTATTATTTCATCGCCAATCTGCATGCTCTCACCACGGTCCGTGATCCGCAGGTTTTGCGACAAAACACGATTGACGCCGCCATCGACCTCCTGGCATTGGGTATCAATCCGGACCGGGCCACACTCTTCATTCAGTCCGATGTCCCGGAAGTCACCCAACTTTGCTGGCTCCTGATGACGTGCACCCCACTGGGGCTTTTGGAACGCTGTCACGCTTACAAAGACAAACGGGCTAAAGGTCTGCCGGCAGACGCCGGGCTTTTCACCTACCCTGTCCTCATGGCAGCCGACATCCTGGCCTACGATGCGGATACGGTGCCCGTGGGCGAGGACCAAGTCCAACATATTGAGGTATGCCGCGACGTCGCCTCCAGTTTCAATCATCTCTATGGCAACGTCTTCGTGATGCCGAAGGCCAAGATCATGGAAAATGCCGCGCGGGTCCCGGGCACGGATGGGGAAAAGATGTCGAAAAGCTACAACAACACGATCGGCATCTTCGACGATCCGAAGACGGTCCGCAAGACCATCATGCGGATCGTAACCGATTCGCGGCCTATCGAGCAACCCAAAGCCCCAGAAACTGATCATCTGTTTCAGCTTTACTCTCTGTTTGTCGGAGAAAGGGAACGCGAGGAAATGGCCGCTCGTTATCGTCGAGGCGGATTTGGCTACGGAGAGGTCAAACAGGCCCTCGCCGATGTCGCCGAAAAGTATTTCGCCGAGGCCAGAGAATACCGCAAAGAGTTGGAAAGTAAACCGCAGTTCGTTCGCGAGATTCTGGGCGACGGCGCAGCCATGGCCCGTAAAAAGGCCGCAGAAGTCCTACAACGGGCACAGAATGCCTGTGGGATTAAATACTGACTCTTACAAGACATGCCCCTGATTTGGCGACATTTCGCCGTAGCAAATCAGAAGGCCATTTGATTTGGTCCGTCCGGAGCAAAGTAAAATCCCGCTTGCACGGTGCTACTGAAATTGCTCAACCGACAGGGTCAAGCCCATGCGGATCCTTGGAATTGGGACCGATATTACCGAATGTCTGCGAATTGCTCGCATGATTGATCGCCACGGGGAGATCTTTCTACAGAGGGTGTACACTCCCGCGGAAATCGCTTATTGCCAAAACCGAAAACAGGCAACGCAGCATTTTACGGGCCGATGGGCCGCCAAAGAGGCCATCCTCAAGGCCCTTGGGACGGGCTGGATTCGAGGCATTAGTTGGCTCGATGTCGAAATCGTCAATCGTCCGGGAGGGCAACCGGAGGTCATCCTTAGAAACGGGGCTAAGAAAATTGCCGACCAACTAGGCATTGAAAAGATTCAGATTTCGATCTCCCATTGTCGCACACATGCCGTTGCGTTTGCGGTGGCCGTGGGAGACTAATTGGAAAAATTGGGCAAGTTGATCTTGTCGTATTTCACCTCGTCGGATAACCGGTCACAGTTTGCAGTGACCGAGCCGATCATTGATCTTTTCTCGACTATGTTTCGCAGTAGTAGTAAAGGAGGACGACGCCCGGGATCGCGATCCCCAGGTTGGCAATCCAAAAGCCAACGGCCGGCAGGATTCCAGAGCTTGTTAAGCCGTTGGCCAACATCAAAAGGGGGTAGTAAACAATCACGATGGGAAGAAAGCTAAGAAAGAAAATCGCCAGGAAATTCTCGCTGCGACGATACATCGCTAATGGGCAACCCAAAAGTACAAAACAAAGGCTGCTAAACCCGTTGGCCCACCTTCGGTAGGGTTCGGTCTGCAACTTGCGGATCTGTAATTCCAAGTTCTGGAGTTGTTCATTCCATCGTCTGCGCTGCTCCTCTGATGCGCCCCCCTCCGTGAGAAGCAATTTCAACTGCCGTGCATCGCCTTCCAATTTGCGGATAGCAGCCGGAATCTCTGACATTGCCAACCAATCACGATGGAGAGGCTCGTAAGAGGTCTCAAAGGGGATCGGGTACCAGTAGGTTTCCGGCAGGGTAACGGTGGCCTCTCCTTCAATTCGGGCGACAGGCTTTCGGCAAACAATTGTCAAGGCACCCGCCTTCCGATCCGTAAACAATTCTGCCTCCTCGGCCGTCAGCGTGATCGCAGGGCTTTCAGGCTGAACCTGAACAGTGATAATGGGGCTGATGAGCCTTTTGCCCACGACGTCTTTGACAACGAGGGAAAACTTCTGGCTGCTATAACTCTTTCTCGTTCGAAGCATGCCATAAGCGATCTGCTCAACGGATTCCACAACGACCCGCCGGGCACCTGGTCGGCCCCACGTGGCCGCCAGATCATAGGTCCAGACCGTAAATAGACTCACAAAAAAGGCAAAAATCACCGTCGGTCTGACAACAAGCGAAGGCGACACGCCAGCGGCCCGTAGCGCGATGATCTCATTGCTTCCGGCCATTCGCCCCAAGACTTGGCTGACAGCCAAGAGGACAGCAATGGGAATCGTGATCCCGAGAATCTCCGGAAGGAGGTAGGGAATCATCCGCATCACGAGGAGGGGCGGCAATCCCCGGCTGATGCCTTCCCTGGCCCCAATCCCCAACGCCAGTAACAGCGTCATAATCAGCAACGCTGTCAAGAAAATCTTCAAGAGTTCCGAGGTTACATACCGTGTAAAAATAGGCATCCCTGGATTCCTAACGGTATCCAAGACGTTTCTCGACCACACAAAATGGCCATATAGGTTACCATTCTCTCCGAAAAACGTAAATCCCAATCGCGTCTGCAATTAGCCGTTATTGCACGATCGGAACATATTTCGACTCCAGGGATGAGTTTCAGGATATCGCCCGCGACACTGTGGATCGACGATGAGAGATTAGACTGTGCGGAAGTAATAGCCCCCTTAGACTACTGGACTGGAGGGCTGACAGTTTGTAAAAGATAGGTAACGGTACATCATCCCTTGCGGAAAAGGGGAGTGACCCTTTGCTGGTTCCGGATGGAGGCAATACGTTCGATGATTTGGCCGCGATTGCCGGTTGCTTTGGCGCTTGTTGGCAGTTTTGCATACTCGTCTCTCCTGGCTCAGACTTCCGGTACACCTCAGAGGTTTTTGACTTCCGGTACACCTCAGAGGTTTTTGGAAGCCCTTAAATCTCGTGGATACTACGACACGGCAGTCGAGTACCTGGATATGTTGGCTTCCGATCCCACGTGTCCCGCCGAGCTGAAGGAGGTCATTGATTACGAAGCCGGGGTGGCTTTGGTAGCGGCGGCCCAAACGGCGCGCAATCCGCAGAAAAGGGACCAAGCCCTCAAAGAGTCGCTTGAGCGGCTCCGCAAGTTTATCCAGGAGCATCCTCAGCACGCACTGGCCGACGCAGCCCGTGCCCAATTGGGCCAGGGATTGGTGGAGCAGGCAAAGGCCCTCCTTCAGGGTATTGAGACGAAAAAACCGGACGAAGTCAGTCGTTTGCGTGGGGAGGCCCGCAAACTGATCGAGCAAGCCAAGCAGCATTTCGACGCTTACGAAAAGAGTGCTTATGAACGGGCCAAACAATTCCAAGGTAAAGTCATTGACGCAGGAATGAACAATTGGCCCGAGAACGCGAACAGGCCTACGCCGAGTATCTCAAGGCCCGCATGTTCACGATGGGGGCTATTTACCAACTGGCCCAGACGTACGGTAAGGAGGAGAAGCAGCGTGCGGAACTCCTCAAGCAAGCCGCAGGCGAATACGAAAAATTTTACGAAAAATATCGTGACTTCTCGGCTGGGTTTTTTGCTCGATTTTACCAGGGTATCTGTGCCCAGGAGCTTGGGCAGGACAACGTGGCCATTGACATCTTCAAGGAAACCCTCACGGTTCCCGGTGATTTGCCGGAGATTCAGCGGCTCCGCACCGAGGCCCTGGCACGGTTGATCCAGATTTATCGAAAGCAAAACAAGCATCAAGATATCGTTTCTGCTGCGGTGTCGTGGGAGGAAGCGGTCCGCCCGGATGTGCGAAACACCGATTGGGGGTTAGAGATCCTCTATCACGGCGCCCTTTCTGCCATTGAACTCGCCAAGAGTGCTGAAAAGAACAAGGAAGGCCGAACAGCTCAACAACAGCGGGCACTGGCCCAGCGATTCCTCAAGATCGTTGCCAGTGTTCCGGGACAGTACCGGTTAGATGCCCAATCCAAACTGGGAGAATTATTGGGCGAGGAGAGAACCATCGAGGATTCCCCCGTCGTCGATTTTGCCGATGGCAAAGCGCGCGGCGAGGCGGCGTGGGGACGTTTTCTGGCCGCCATGGCACAACTGGATAAGGGTGAAGGCGATCGTACCCAAATTCGTCAGGAGGCCAATCGGGCAAGAGACCAAGCCATTAGCTTTTACCAAAAGGCTATCGCTTTGTATAAGGATCAGCCGATCGAAGAATTGAACGCTATCAGGTACCAGCTCATTTACCTATTCTGGGATGCAGGAGCCCTCGAAAAGTCGGCTGTCTTAAGTGAGTTCTTAGCCCGCAACTATCCACAAAATGCGGGATCCCAAAAGGCCGTCGAGATTGCTGTCAAGGTTTATCGCAATCTTTTTGCTCAAGCGCGGAAAGATGGGCAAGACGGGTCCTTTGAATTGGAGAAAATGAGGCAATTGACGGAGTACGCACTCTCCCAATGGGGGAACGAACGAGAGGCGAGCGAATGTGTGTTGACGCTCCTCGAAAGCTTTTTCGACCTGAACCTAATGAATGATGCTAAGGAATTTCTCGAGCGCATTCCCTTAGAATCCTCGGGCCGCGCGCGGGCTGAACTTCGACTGGGCCAAGTGCTATGGACGCAATATGTCAAATTAGCGGCCAGCCAAGATGCGCGCCCTAGTCCGGAGGAGAGCGACGCGATTCTCCAGGAGGCACGGCGCTACCTGGAACAAGGACTCCAAAAAATCCGGTCGGGAGGCGGTGAGGTTGATTACCTCGTCGAGTATTCCGTGTTGCTCTTGGCCCAGTTGCTTGTGAATACGGGTGAAACAGACCAGGCCATTACCCTGTTGGAAGATGCGACTCTAGGCCCTCTGACTTTGATCCGGCAGGGACATGCGGCTGTGGAAAATGCCAAGCTCCGAGAAGAGGTCATGAAGGTGGCTCTGCGGGCGTATGTGGGAAGTCAGAATCTGGACAAGGCCTTTGAGGTTCAAGAGCAGCTCGAAAAGCTCGTCGCGGGCAGCGGAGATGCCGAGGCGACCAAACGACTAACGGCCGTCTATGTGGGTCTGGGACGTCAATTGGAAGAGCAGCTTGCCCGGTTCCGCTCCGAAGGAAAAACCGCAGAAATGGAGAAAGTGCTGGAGGGCTTCACGAAGTTTTTGGAAGCAATTCAGGAACGGTCCGCGAGTGTTGACTTCCGCGCCCTCAATTGGGTGGCCGAGACCTTTTTGGGCCTGGCGAAAGGATTGGATCCTGGTGGTCCTCAAGTACCAGAACAAGCCAAGGAGTATTACAAAAAGGCCGTCGAAACATATATCCAGCTTATCAAACGTTGTGAAGCAGAACCTAGCTTTGGGCCGGAAGATGCGCCGTTGTTCCTCCGCGTTCGCCTGGCCGCGGCATTACGGGGATGGCGACTGTTCGACAAGGCCATGGAAGCCATTCTGTTCGTTATCGACAAACAGGGCAAAGAGAATCGTTTGGATGCCCAACTGGAGGCCGCTCAAATTTATCAGGAATGGGCGGAACAGCCGGGGAAAGAACAGTACTACGAATACGCCATCCGTGGTGGGCACGAGAAGAACGGTCGGTACCTGATTTGGGGTTGGAGTGGTATCGCGCGACGGGTCGCAAGCGACTACAATCGCTTTCTGGACGTTTTTCACCAGGCCCGCTACAACCTGGCTTATTGCCGATTCAAATTGGCACAAAAAGCAACCGGTGCTAAACGCGATCAACTCCTTAAGGAAGCTGAGCTTGACATCCAAAGGACCTACCTTCTGTACCCCAGCCTCGGGGGAAAAGAGTGGTACGCCAAGTACGATAAGTTACTGCGAACGATTCAGCAGCTTCGCGGTGAAAAGAACCCGCAAGGTTTGAAGGCCTTTGAGAGTCGGCCGCGGGCAACGCCAGCATCGTCAAAAGCCGGATGATCAGGTGAAGGTACCAACCTGGTTGTCTTAGAGTTGTGAAATAAGCTAAGAAGGAGTTTTTGATGCAAGCTTTTGTAAAAACTGTGTTCCTCGTGGTCGCTGTAACATTTCCCGCGCTGATCGTTTCCGCGGCAGATGTGGTTCAACAAGGGAACCAGGTTGTCGCTGGAAAAATCACCCAAATGACCAGGACAGAAGTCGTCATCGAGACGACCAGCGGCCCTCGTACAATCCCTGTCAACCAGATTCAAAGTATCTCCTGGGATGGCGAGCCGGCAACCCTGAAGAACATCCGGATGGCGATGCAAGTCAGCCAGTACGAAGACGTGATCACCGCACTCGAGCGTATCAAGCTAGACACCGTGACCCGACCGGAAATCCGCCAGGACATCGAGTTCTATCGAGCAGCGGCCACAGCTTATTTGGCGCTTCGTGGTACGGGATCGATTGACGAGGCAGGAAAGCTCGTGGCCGACTTTGCCCTTAACTACCCGAACAACTACCATGTCTGGGAGGCCACAAGGCTCGTGGCCGATTTGCTGGTCGCCAAGGGAACGGTGGACAAGGCTGTTGAGTACTATGCTAGTCTCAGTCAGGCCCCCTGGCCGGAATACAAGGCCCAGGCACAAACAGCCATCGGCTGGGCGTATCTCGGAGCAGGCAAGATTGACGAAGCCGAGAAGGCCTTCGATGAAGTGTTGGTCATTCAGCTCTCCGGCGACGATACTCCAAAGGTCCTTGCCACCATCGGTAAGGCGCGGTGTCTCGCTGAAAAGGGACAAACGGAACAAGCCGTGGCCTTAATCCAGGACCTGTTGAAGCGGCCCGACCTCACGGAAAACGCCGAGGTGATGGGCCGGGCTTACGTGACGTTGGGATTAGCCTACCGCAAGGCCAATGATGCAAAACGTGCCATTATTGCCTTTTTGCACACAGACCTCATTTATTTCCGGCACAGTCCATCGCATAT
>Ga0116181_1004664_pt1 | contig 10234 bp, 11 predicted proteins | sample AD_UKC075_MetaG_FD_89752 | JGI IMG/M metagenome (GOLD analysis project Ga0116181, IMG submission 89752) | Active sludge microbial communities of municipal wastewater-treating anaerobic digesters from USA - AD_UKC075_MetaG | ecosystem: Engineered > Bioreactor > Anaerobic > Digestate | place: USA... | reverse complement strand
CCATATAGTACAACCGATGCTCCCCAGCAACGCCTATCCTAAAAAAGTATTGAAAAGTAATTTCGGCCCCCGCACCTTCCGGGGCTGTGAGTGCTACATGTGTTTTGTCTATTTCAGCAAGCCCGCCACTAGCAACGCTGCGATGAAGCGTGTCATTGACAATAGCAGAAATCATGTTTTGTCCTAATAAATACTCTTTCTCTTGTAGCTCAAATATCTGTTCTCCATTCTCTCCCAAAGCACCAATAATCTCTTCGCCGTCCTTGTTCTTGTAGGTAAAAGTACCGTTCCCGTTATCAGAAGAAACTATTGTGAATACTTCGTAAACTATTTCTGTATTGCCGCCCTCTAAATAAGGCACAAGCTCTTGCCTAGAATATACCTCATTCTTCGTATAGTACCTATCATCATGGTCGCCGGAAATCTTATGGTTATTAAGCGCCGTAACACCGGCCGCTACCTTACTGCTTAATCCGGCTATAGTATCAGCTACGGCAGCAAAAGGGCTAGTACCTGTAATGCTTTGAATGTACTTCCAAATCCATGATAAGTGCTGTGAAAGCGTACCGGTCTTTTAATATTCGTCGGCAATGTTTTCGTTAAATGTTCTTGTGCCGACGGCCCTATCCTCAATAGCATTGTCAGCAATCTCTCTGGCGGTAATAGTCTTCTCCTTCATGTTCATCCCGTCTATGCCGCCAGCTTTACCATCCTTGTGCGTTAAACCAGGGTCGAACATGGTTATAATCTCGTCAAAGGTTTCCTCTATCGCATCAGGGCCGCCAATGCCCACGCTTTCCTTGCCTATCTCACCATCAAAATATCTTTCGGGTATTTTATATTCCAAATCGCTCATAAACTTTCGCCCCCTATAGCCAGTTATTTTCGTCTACTAGGCTATCTTGCTCCATTTCGGTTGCCCGCGGAGGAATAACATCAAAGTCAAACCCAAACCTGTAAATATGAACAGGATTATCAATGTCCGTACTCTCCAGTTTTACGGCAACCCTTGTGCCTACGTTCTCAACAACTGCTTCTTGGGTCACTATATCGCTCCAGCCCCAAATTTTTCTCCACGGCCTGCCGTATACTAAGGCTTCTGCCAGGTCGGCTTCCAGCTTCTTCTCGATATAATCCGTTATTACCGTAATGTCTAGGTTTTCTGTTTTTTCTTTCTGCTGTTGTGATTGTATGAAGAATATATTAATCTGCTTCCTATGGAACGCATAACTCGGCGGCAAAAGTTTATAGGGCTGCGTTAACAGTTCTGCTTTTATAGGCTTCGCCTTGCCGGTATTTACGTCATAGTCATGCGTCCCAACACCCATTTGGAAGTTATAGTTTTTGGAGCCAAATATAAGGCTTCCGTCCTGCCTTAAGCACCATGAATTTACTTGTATACCGGAGAATATAACGGGAGAAAACCCTAAAAGCCAGTCAAAAACCATTATCTTATTATTTTTTGGGTTCGTCGGGTCGTCACCATATGCCAGGTAATACTTGTTTTTATGGTATATCCCCCGGCATGTTTCAGGATGAACTATACCTGCAAAAGTATTTTCCATCTTATTTGCAATAATATCTTTAAACATGCTCTCGGTGGATACTACTACTACATCATCGTAAATCAGCGAAACATGCACAATGTGTATACCGTTTTGTCCCATAAAAGTCATGGATTCCGGTGTAAGGGCAATAGTATCGCTGTTTATACACCCTTCCGGTATCGGCAGTCTTTTCCATTGTGCGTCACCACCGACAAATGCACCGCTCCATGCCCGCCATTGGTTATAGTAGCTCACACATATATGCCGCATTATAGACACTAGCCCGGTTATCGGCCCGGAAGCGGTTGTAGGATACAGCTTGTTGGTTGCTTTCACAAACTTTGGATTATCCACTTCGCTATAATAAAGCGCGAACTGGTCCTTGCTATCCCCGGCAAAGAAAAACCTTAGGCTGTACGGGTGCTGGATTATATACTTGCACCGCTTTATTGGTGTTAAATCGTTCGTTTCATCATCGGTCGGCACTACGGCACGGATTATATCAGGGAACAGCCCGCTTGAATGGGTTACGTCTTCCCATTTTTCTTCATTGCCATAGTCTGCCGTCTTAAGGTCAATCTCTCCATGTGCATCAAGCGCTTTATAGAAATGGCCTTCTTCGCCCGGGGCTGATGAATGAGTTGATTTTGGTTCATTTTTTACTATATCGTCCTTTTTAATCGTTACCGTACCATTGGAAGAATAATAATCAAAATCGCCCCATGAATAGTATTCGCTGCCGTCCAGAAAGTAAAAAACATTCTTGTACGGCGCGTAGGATATAGTCTCTTTTGCAAGCTCGATTTTTAATGTCTTTCCAATCTTGCCAGTGTCCGCGTTCTTTACCAGCTCATACAGTTTTTTGTCTATCATGTTCAGCAGGATTACGCTTCCGTCCGACAAAACCCACTCTATAACCTGGTCTATCTCGCCGTCGAAAGAGTCTTCATTAATCATTTTCGTGCCCGCCCTTACCACTACGCCCCCGTCTTTAGCTATAACAAAGTTTTCTATATGTCTTGCCTCGTTATCCTTTAAGCTGTCCGGCGAAACAGTATCGTTCATGCCACCGGTAATATCGCTATATGATACTATCATGCTTTATCACCTACCTAAACGGCCTCGCCGGGATTCGTGCGTTCTTTTTCTTCATCCTTTTAATAGTATCGTCCGCATCGTCTGCAAGCCTGTAAAACTCGGCCATAAGGTCCATGCCTACAGGGTCGCGCCGGTTAGTCGCAAACCGTTTTTTGGCCGCGACATACTTAACCAATGCTTGGTGGTATGCTGGATTTAACTGCGGAGCGACGGATAAACTGGGAAGTATAGGCGCTGGCACATACGCATGAACAGTAAACTCGCCTTTGTCGGCAAACTTAATGACTGTTTTTTCACCTTCAAGTTTCACGCTGTAATATGCAGCATCGTATTCCCTTCCGTTTTTAGTTACCTTATACACGCCGCGGTTGTTATCTATCCCTACCTCCACCCATTTTTCCGGTTCCGCTGTTATGGTCTCCTGCGCCGTAATGCATGCGGTCAAATACGCAACGGATAATTTTTCGCATGCTTCATATATCCATAACCGCACTGCAATGTGTCTATTTTACGCCCAGCATCAAGCTGTGCCAGGTCCCTTATCCTTATACCGTTCATGTTCCCACCCGCTTATCATAAAAATATTTCTTTTCGATTTCATAATGGTCGTAGCCCCATTCGGCTATTTCCCTTACCTGGTCGCTGAATCTCTTGCGCTTTGCCTCGTCTAGTTTTCGGTTATGCTCCTCTACTTCTCTCGCAAGCTGCTTTGCTCGCCGTACATGCGTCCTATTTACATGGGTAACCGCCCTGGCGTCCAGTTCAGGGTATGGAAATGTCAGCTGGTAGGTATTCCATGGAGTTATCCTATGATGCAGTTCGTATTTTTGGGTATAGGAATTAAACAATATAAAATAATCCGGGTCTATTTCCTTAATCCGTTCAGGTATACGGAATACGTTTGTCTCGACTAGATAATAAATAGTTAAATGGATTACATTGTCTTTGTCTATCCATGTCTCATGCTTGTAATACTTCATAAACTACCCCCACTTTTTTAAAATAATAGAGGGGGCATAAAGCCCCCCTATTATTTTAATGCTCGGTAATCGCGGACAACTGAAGCTGTGCCTTCGGCCTATAGCAACCAAGGTCTGCATATTTAGTCATAACTGCCTCATATGCAGTCTTATTAGCAACTTTCTTAAGCACAGCACCATCAGCATCCAGCCAATCCCAGTCATAAAGCTGGTGGATTCTCCAGTCGTCCAGCACAAGGCCCCTCAACACGCCGGCAGGAGTATATTTTGAAGCTATTATGGGCTTGCCCTTATAAGACATTTCTTCATAGCCGCCCTTGAGCTTCATATACTCAATGTTCCTTCGGAGAACGCTCATCATGTACTGATAAGCCCTTTGGACACCGTAAGTTGTTATCCAAAAGTCGATTTTCGCGCCGGTTCTTACCTTTACTGCGTCTTCGCCACGTTGCATAACTATCTCCGAAAGCTCATCGCCTACAGTTATCATCTGCGGTACCAGGAACTTATATTCAGCCCTGTCAAGCCCGTATATGGAACCGCTGCTCTTAAATACCGCATTAAGTCCGGTTAGCTCGTTGTTATACGAATCAGCTATTACTACATAGTTGCCGGCTGCTGTCTGGAAGTTAGAGCTCGTATCAACAGTAATAGCGCCTGTCGCATCGTCCACATTGGTTATCTCGGCATTGTCTACTATTTTTGTAGTAGGGCTATTATGGTCGAGAACATCTATTCTCATGCCCTCGGCAAACCATACACCCCTTTCGGTTTCATTGATAGTAAACGTCTTACCTGGTGAACCCATAGCCGCAGTAGTAGCCATTACACCGGACCCGTCCATATGAAGCTGCCTGCTATACTGCTCTTTTGCGTCCTGCGTAGCGTCCTGCAGTTCAAGCTCCATAGCGGTAGCAAAGGCACCCCTACCCCTTCTTGCAGCCTTCATAACCTTATCAGTGATATAGATTTTGGCTATGAGGTTTTTCGTGTAGGTATACCCTTGCTTTGTCTTTCTGCTGGAGGTCGACGGTTCATCATCATGGTCGGTACCAGCGGATTTAAAACCGCCCTGGCGCCCATACCTGAACGCCCATACAGCTTTTTCACCGGTTACATCGACATGTTTATCAGTCTTATCCAGTACTGCCGCCAATGCGTCGGTGCCCGTGTCTATCTGCACTCTGAATACGTCAAGATAATAGTCTTTAAACATCTCGTTGACTTCTACCATTGTCAACATGACGCTCTCACCTCACAAAATTAGTTTTTTTAATCCATAGTCCACCCTTTTGCCTCGTAATACTTTTTGGTCGCTTCGGCAATGGTGGTCGGCCTAGCCTTATCAGATGGCGGGGCCACAGGTGCGCCTGATGTCTGGCCCGCTATCTGCGTCGGAGGCTGGCCGGATTTTACGCTTTGCATATGTGCCTGTAAAACTTTGTTAACAAAGTCCTTATTTTGCATGGCCAAATTAACAAAGTTTTCATTATTAAAAAGCTCTGCCGGATTGTCCGGCATTTTCATGCCCTTAACTACATGATAAGCGAACTCAAACGGGTTTATACCCTCGACTTCGCTTAACTTATCCAGTACTTCTTTATTAGCAGCGATGTAATTCTTAATCTCATTAACATACGCCGCAGCAGCAGGATTAGCGTTAAATAACGCCGCTGCCTGCATTTGTCGTAACTCTTGCTTTTCTTTGAGCTCCATCTTCTGTGCAAGCGGGTTGATTTTTTCCTCAAGCGGCTTAATCAATTCGCCGGAAGCCTCTTTGAGCATGTTGCTGAAAAATTCCTTCAAGGTCCCTACGGGGTTATCAAGGAATTTATTGTTAAACTCTTCATTAAGTTCCTCAATCTGTTCCGGTGTAAGCTCGCCGCTGCCTGTCTGCTGCTGATTAGCCGTCTGCATGTTTTGTATCATTTCACGCATACTAGCCAATTCCTGAAATAGCCTTGTTTGTGTTGCCTGTGCTTCTTTATAGCTCTTTACAAGGCTGCCTATGTCCTTAAAGTTTTCTGCGCCATGCTCCTTAAGAAGTTCAGCTACAGCAGCATTAATATCAATCCCGCCTGGTTCGCCACTTCCGCCGGATTGTCCCGGTTCGCCACCTGCTGCCGGTGCCGGTTCGCCGCCGGATGCCGGTGCTGGTTCACCACCGGATGCCGGTGCCGGGTCGCCACCGGATAGCGTACCATCTATAGGCATTTGGTCGCCTACAGGGTCGCCGTCGGCAAACAGTTGAAGGTTAATCCCAAAACCGGGGTCCATTGTAACGGTTGTTTCGTTCGGTCCGTTTTCTGGATTATCCCTTACGGGGTCCATACTCGCCGGATTATCGAACTTTATTTTGCTTAACATATTAATTCCTCCTGAATAATAATATTACCCCACCTGACTATCATCCTGCGGGGCCTGTGCAAGCATGGCTCTTTGTGCCATTGCCTGCTTATATGATAAAGATGCGCTATGCATTTGATAATGATATTCAAAGACTTGAGCGATTGTCGGGTTCTTGGCTATAAGTTCCTCAAACTCGGTCGTCAGTCTAAACCTATCAATTATCTGCATATGTAGCACATCATCATCAAACCGTGCTATAGGTACTATCTTGCCCTGCCTCATTGCCATGTTTTCTCGTTTTGCCTTCTGTATCTGCAAGGCCGTTAAGTCGTTTGCGTCCTCCCAGTTGCCCATGCCTATCATTTCAAACACCTTTGCCCTGTTGTACCTGCTTAACTGACCGGTATCCGGGTCGTTAAACAGGCCCGATTCTAGAAGGCTAAACACTAACTGCCGCCGCTGTTCCGGCGATTCGAACAGGGCATTTTGGTTCTCGCAAATCACGTCATCGGTGGTTATATCCGATGCCTGCCATTCTACAACGTCTACCACATCATCATTTGATACATACCGCAATATCCTCGGGCCTTTGGCATACTGTCTTGATATTCGCAGCCAGTTTTTGCCCGATTCTATTACAGAGTTTACTATATTCTCGCCGGTCAGGCTTATCCTGGTATCGTCCTGGGCTTCTATCACCTGCAGCGCCTTACCGGACTTAACGCCCGGTGGTGCTGTACTGTCCCTGGACAGTTCCGAAACGCCGGATATACGAATAAAATCATTCTCAAGGTCTGCAAGTTCCTTGTCAAAATCACGCGGAAATGTTGCATTTTCCAGCCATCTAGGCGGGGTCTGAGCACCTTTTTTGGTTACTATCGGGTCACCCGGCATAATGCCATCATTGAAAATCCTTTCCTCGGTCTCTTCCGTCAAGGTGCCCTCTTCATAAGTCAAATTACCTATAGCAACCCGGTTAAGGTACTCGGCCTTACGGTTTTTAACCGCATTATACCGCCTTTGGACCGGTATAAGCCTTTCCAGGACCGTCTTGCCCCAAAAGTAGCCTTCTTTTACAAGGCATTTTTGGTGCGAAAACGGGTGCCCCGGCGCGTTATCATCGCCGCATAGGTACGGAAGTTTGTCGTAATACACAAGCTGGTCGCCTATAACTATTATCAGCCTGCCATCCGGGTATCGCTTGGACGGCAGTTCTGATAGTTCTATTACCAGTTCATGGTTTTCCAGCTTCCTAGGTATAAGCCTGAACTGTGCACTGGCATGGCCTAAACCGCCCAATCCGTAGAGTGTTTTCTCCATCTGATAGGCCTCTATTTCCTTGCCAGGCACCTGCACGCCCCAAATATCGAATATATCATCGACGTGGTACGCCTTGGCATGGATAAGCCGGCGCTGTTTCCGTATATCCGGTTCATAGATGTTATCCGGGTAAATTTCAAAAGGAGGTACAACTATCTCAAGTAGTTTGCCCTCCTTTATAACTGCGCCGGTATCGTCAACGCCGATTGATAGGCCGGAATTCGGGTCCCATACCTGTTTACGGAATGCGTTACCGGTTACCTCTGCCCATACATTGCACTCTTCCAGCTTTTGTTTCATGCGCTGGTCGTAATATATACCCTTTACTATACCAGCGCTTACCTTCGCCGTCGATATATCCCTTTGGTCCTGGCTGTTCGGTCGCGTGTTCAGCATAGGCTTAATCCTATTCAGTTTTGCAAGCCGTATGTCTATAAATGGTGCTATACGGTTGAATACTTCCCTTTCCTCGCCAGCGGCAAGCCGTGGCATGTCCTCAATAGTCAATGTATACAGGTTTATATCGCAATATTGGTGCCCGTCACGGAAGTTCATGTTAAGCAACCACTGTAACTCTTCATGCCGGCGCAGCTTTTTCTTTTCTTCAAAGTATTCCTTAACCGCTGCTACCAGCGATTCTTCGCTCTTCGGGCTGCTTAACTCGTCCTCTTTGCCGCCTATTTTACTGTTTTTCTGGAAAAGCCCTAATACGTTCACATTCTACCACCCCCCTACCCCTCCCGCTTAAGTATGCTTTCCTGATGCTCTAGCATGTTTTTCCGGATGGGGTTATTATACTTTACGCGTTTGGTCCTAGGCCTGCCTTTCATGTTCTCATATTCAGGGAGGGAATCTGCCATGATACGGGAATACAAGTCTCTTCTCTCTATCCAATGCATCAGTTCCCGTATAATCAGTATCATCCATGGTAAATACGGCAAATATTTTTCTGGCATATTCTATCACTCCCACCTATTCACCCTTTCCGATGGCCAGTAGCGCCTTTTTCTGGTCTTTGTTCAGCCTTTTATTTGAAAGAAGGGCGATTATGTCGTCTGCCTTAAGCTCATTTATTGCCTTTTTGGCGATTTTTTCTTTCTGGAGCTTCACATACAAATCCAGTTCGGCCTTCCTATGGTTATAGAACGCGTCGCTTAATTCCTGGAAATGCTTGTCGCATACCCTTAAACATTCTTGGGGTATGCTTTTGCTGCCAATCAGATACCTTGCCGGCGTGAAGCAGGCATACCCGTCACAAGGTACGTCCAGCGCGATTTTTGTTATATCCATATATTACACCTCCGCGGGCGGGATAAATACTATAATAGCCGCTTTTCATGCTGGGTTAAGTTTTGTATCCCGGTACCCCCTTTATTCGCCTTCGATTAGCTCGTTAATCTTTGCCTGTATCTCCTTTATCTTGTCGCCCAGCTTTACATTGAACGCCCTCGGGTCTATCAGGTTAAGTTGTTCCACTTCGTGGTCAGTCAGTTCGGTTATTTTATCAGCCATTTATTGCTACCTCCTATCGTTTTTTTATTTTATCTTGCGGGTCTTACCATCAACTTTGCCGTAAAGCCTTGGCCTGCGCCTAGCGTGCTTGCGTTGCTTACCTTAAGCTTCACGTCTTTAAGGCCGTACAGGGACATGGCCGCTTCGGATAACAGGAATATGTGCGTATCAATGCTGTCCTCCTTCTTTGGTACAGTTATCGTTTCGGCCAATGCGTCTCCAAGCGCCTCCACTGAATACACGTTCACCTTCAGGTCTGTTATCTCGGACGGATTATGCACCACCAATGCGTACCGGTTCACTACCGCAGGGGAGCGTGGTATGCTTATCTCTATCGTTGTGTCCTCGTTTTCAGGGAATACCAGTTCGTGTATCAATGCCTCACCTCCTTCCATAACGCCAGCGCTGTCCACTCCTGGCCAGCATTTTTGCTTTCTTGCGCTTGTCACGCGCAATTCGGCTTTCATCCTCTGGCCGCTTATTCGATTTTTCGGCATGATACGTCGCCAGGCCGTTCGTTAATCCCTCATACCAGTGGTCTATGCGGCTGTCCTCTACTTTCTCGTTGTTTTTTTCGTCTACCACCAGCATGGGAATAGTTTCTATCAACTTGTGGCATGTGCTGAATATCTGAAGTTTTGCCGTTAATTTGCCCGGTCGCATCGGGTCCGGGTATGGTTTCAGGTATTCGTGCATCACGGCTTTCCGTAATACCGGGTCCCGTACACCCCGCAAGAAACCGCTCAAGCCGCCTAGCGTGTAAAAGTCTACCAGGCTTTTGTTACTCTCGTACCGCCGGTCAACCGCCCATGCCTCATGGCCTAGTACCGTGTAATCGTATTTCTCGGGATATTTGACTACCTCATTTCCTTCTATGGCCGTGTAGTAGCTTCTTTTTACGACTTCTTCCGCTTGCGTGGTATAGTGTACCTTCTCGTCCGTGTAGTCTCTCGTGTATTCACGGTACACGAACACTTGCCCGTCCTCGCTTACCGCGAGCCAGTACCAGGCGAACGGGTCAGTGTAACCGTTATCGTTGCACCGGAACCGGCGCCAATGAAGCGGTATGTCGAACGGTTGGCATACATGAATGTCATACGAAAATTCGGGAAACGCTGTCAGTTCGCCCGCGCTCATGGCCTCCGTCTCGGTTTTTGGGTACTCCTGCATATAACTGTTCGGTAGGGCCGCCTTTGTTTCTTCATACCACTCCTGCGTTCTGCGTGGGTCGGTGTCCCAGCCAAGGAAGATACATTTCATTTTGACATCGCCCTTGCGTGCCATCTGCCACAGGCTTTCGAAGAAACTGCCCCTTTTATTAGTCGAAAGCCCTATTACCTGACCGCCGGTCGGCCGGTTGACCGTCGGGAAGCCCGCTGTCCAGATTTCTTCTGCCCACTGCTGGAACGCCCATTCATCTAATATAAT
>Ga0116181_1004658_pt1 | contig 10241 bp, 7 predicted proteins | sample AD_UKC075_MetaG_FD_89752 | JGI IMG/M metagenome (GOLD analysis project Ga0116181, IMG submission 89752) | Active sludge microbial communities of municipal wastewater-treating anaerobic digesters from USA - AD_UKC075_MetaG | ecosystem: Engineered > Bioreactor > Anaerobic > Digestate | place: USA... | reverse complement strand
TGCCCCGGGATTAGGCAGTAGAGCCGCCATCCAGCTGGGGCAACGGCCAAGTCGGCAATCCGAGTCTTGTGATGGCGCGACTACTCTCGCGCTATTCAGACGTTGAGTGACCGCTTCGGGTCGGAGGCGAACGTTGACTGATAATGGTTGGCGATCTGGTCAGCCATGGCTGGTACAGCGACGCATGGGCACCGGCGCGCACTGTTCCAAGCGGCGGTATGCTGGGATCTGCCGCCGCAGTGCGTCCGGCAGTCCAAAGGGGGACATCGTGAAATCAACTGCTCATGCGCCGCTAGCCGGCGCACTATTGCTCGTCGCCACGCTCGCGGGCTGCAGCCGCACCGGTACCGACATGTCCGCAGTCGACACCGCTGCCGGTCCGGCATATTCCGCGGACGCCCCCGGGGACAATGACGCCGACGCCGCTGCGAGGGCGGCCGCGGAAGCGGCCGCAGCCGCGGCAGATGCGGCTGCGGCATCTGCCGACACAGCAGCTGGCGCTGTGGCAGCGAGCAGCGAGTACGGCGTCGACGCTGGATATGGCAGCCCGACTTTCGGGTCCTTCGCCGACAGCGGTGACGACGAGGAGCCGAACTACGCCGTCCAGTCTGCTCGACAGGAAGCGCTCGACGCGCAGGATCGCCTGCGCCGCTCAATGCGGGACCTGCAATACGGGGACTGGCAGTCGACCATCCCTGAGGTGCAGGACCGCATTCGACGAATGGACCGCGCGGCGGCCGACCTTGAGAGCCTCGATCCGGGTAACTCCGCCGCCAGCGACCTAGCGTGGGAAGCACGCAGGCTTAAGCGCGAAGCCGATCGGCTGGGGTCGGAGAACTGGCGAGACGTCGTGCCCGACCTAGAGCATCGCGAGCGTCGACTAAGCTGGGAAGCTGATGACCTAGAAGCCGAGAGCCAGTAACGCTCTCGGCCACTAGCGGTCATACAGACTGAGATCATCATCTTTGTTGCCGCAGAATCAGAGCTTTCTTGCGATGCAGTTTTTATTTAACGAAAGGGTAGAAAATCGTCAGTGCGCGATGGAAAGAGCACCTGACTATGCCCTATCGGCGTATTCGACAGCCAATTGAATCAGCTGATCGGCATTGATGGCGAAACGCTCAGCGTTCTCCGGGAACTGCTCCATCATCCACATCAGGGACCAGGCTTCACACAGACCTTGGCGGAGGATTTGCAATGCTGTCGGAGACAAGCTCGCGAGTCCAATCTTGGGGGGCTCTGCCGATTGGAGTGGAAATTGCGTACGCAGCCTCTTAACTGTGATTGCTGCGCCTTCGATGAAGCTTTCTGCGAGCATTACCACCATCGAGGTTGGACGCAAGACAGCATCAGCGGGAGAGTGGTGCTCACGATCCGCAGCTTCGACTGCCAGCCCAAGTTCGGACTTTTGGAACAACAAGCCGCGATAAAGCTCCAGCAGAGAATGCTTTAGCGATAGCTGCGAAATTGTGTCGGTGTAACCGACTACTGCCACGAATGGCATCGGCTTGCCCCCGGGCGCCCCCAGTATCAGCCCTTCGCCATAGCACGCTGCTCCAACGACCAGGAGATTGAACCTGGAAGCTATATTGAGGGGGCGGAGAATGTCCCCGAGCCTTTCCCAAGAGAGCAACTCGCCACCACCATTGTCAGCTGGCCCAACGAATCCGCCTGGCGTCTGCCCGGGAGCTGGGTCTTCGCCATGTGCCTCGATATGAACGATAGGGACACCGCGCACTGGAGTATCACGCCGCGCCTGCTCCAGTCTCGCTTCCAAATCGGATAGGGAACGGCACAGGGCATACTCAACCCTGCCAGCAGGTAGCTTGCCCGACAGCCATTCGTATAGGGAGAAGCCGGTATGTGTGTCGTGGTCGAATAGCCATTCGACGATCAGAATATAATCAAAACCCAAGCCAAGCGTCCTATTCTTAAGGACGCTACTCAAGTCGAAGGTCTCTTCCTCTATGGGGCTCATAGCTCTATCAACTCAGTATATTGGCAATCTGCGTCCCCAGTTCGGAATACCGCGATGGCCGAGCAAGAATACGACGAGATGTTAGCCCGCTATTTCGCGGAGATGGAGAAGCAGTCTCGGGAGCGGCTGGCAGAAGCGTCTGACCTGATTGCGAAGTTCGCGGCGCTGGCCGCGTCCAAGGGCGTGACCCTAGGCAAAGAGTCATTCGAGTACATCCAGACTACTGGCATCGTTGCCAAGGCACCAGGCATTGCAAGGGCATTGCTGGGACCGATAAAGACAGAGCGCGACGGGCTGCTGTCATTCAACGAGATCGCTAGCCGGCTGCCTCCCAGCCCCCATTACGAAGGATGCTTTGCCGGACCTGACTTTATCTTGATGGCCCACTCCTGTTATCGCCGCGGAATGCATCCGGTCAACAACTGGGCTCCAAGGTTCATAGAACTGTTTTGGCAGTTCGATGGCTTGGGCACCGAAAAATACATCGCCATCGACGAAGATCGCGTTCGGATTGACGTCGACGGGCTGGGCTATTTCGAGGCCGACACTTGGTACGGCGCTCCCTTCGATGAGGACATACGAAACATCAAACCCGGGATCGCCAAACTGCGTCCACCGTTGGACCTCGAATCCCGGCATATCTCCTTTTTCTTTGCCAACGCGTACTGCCTGGATATCAAGTGGAGCGAATCGAACGGCATCAAGTCGTTCCAAGCCTTGGAAATGAAGACTGAGGACATCCAGCTGGAGGTAGGGGGGCAGCACTACTTCCCGGCTCGCTACCTGCACGCCGAGTTCGACCTCTCAGCCAACTGCTTCAGGCACTTCGACGGAGCGATTCAGCTCTTCACGGAAGAAGAATATTTCCAGCGACGGGATTCCGACTTCAACATGACAACGAAGAACCCGGCGCACGTCAAAGCTAGGTCAAATAAGGTATTCAAGATCAATGGCACGCTGAAAAAAGAAAGCTGGGTTGAGTTTTGCTGTCACTTCTATACCGCCAATCCGCTGACCTTCGAGTACTTCAATGGTGAGTATCCGAAGCACGTCACCGAGGCCCTCGCTAGGATCCGGAACCACGCGTCGCATGCAACGCCCCCAATCGCGAGTCAGGATTCTCGTGAAGAGATCGCCAAGCAGACGGATGTCTGAACCCAATGAGTTAGCGCCTCGACCCCATAGAATCGAGGACCGGCCAGAAGCGAACGTTCGCACTGATTGAAACAACAATGCCCGTTTCAATGCGGGCATTGGTCGTTGGGTGTATCAAAAATTCGACTCTGACCCCAGCTTTGCGCATCGCCGCCGGTCGCCACCCTTGAAGATGCGGATCGCAGTCGCTGCATCACAGACGGCAGTTGATGATAGCCGTGTGGATCCCGCTCAGCGCCCCGCATCGGCTGCCCAGCGGCCACGACTACCAGATACCCCGCGACGCCGGTGCATGGTTCTTCCCATCAGTTCACTTCTAGGGATGCTCGCGCATCATGTCGGCTTCGTCGTCGTACGTGCGCGCTTCGAAGTCGTAACCCCTTGCGATGTCCAACAGGCATTCCGCCGTCATCGGGAACGTGCCTAATAGTGGCTGAGCGAGAGCTCGATACTTGTCCGCCAGCGCTCGCTCCTGCAGCCCGCCGTCGAAGATGCCGCGGCTGTGCACGCCCCGGTTATTGCGTACGCCGCATACAAAACCGTTGCGAATGGCATCAGCTGCTGGATCCTCGAGCAGCTCACGCACAGGCTGGCATGGCCAAATGCCGTCGGGGTCGGCGGGACCGCTGGAAAGCCACGTGCCAATGGTGCTGTCCACCGACGCCTTGCGGTTCAGTTCCACGGCCCGGGCGCGCACCTGCGTCACCCAGTAAAAGAAGCGGGTCGGGTCGACCGTGCCATCATCGGCCGCTCCCGGTACCGCGCGCCCCTGGTGCATCACCTGCCACGCCGTACTGACGATGGACGCATGAACGTCGGGGCGATCATCGTCTGCATCGCGCGGCTTGAAGGCAAGGCTTGCAAGTTCCATGAAGAACTCCGGGTCGCCGGCTAATTCCGAGTAAAGCGTCAGCGCCTCTGACCTGATCTCGAAGGCGCGGAAGTACCGGAACTGGAGGAGCGCGATGCTGCGTCTGGGAAAGGATTCGTCCTTAGCCAGCGCTTCGATCGCTCGCGCGGCGCGGTACCCGTCAGGAAGCGGCCCGTCCTGCTCATGCCCATGGCTGATTCCAGCGAGCACTTCCGCCAGCCGCGCTGAGCTGACTGCGTCCTCATGGAGCTGTAGTACGTGGAACGCTGTGCGCGGGCGGTCCACCGCCATCAACCTGTCGACCGCTAGGGCAATGTCCGCGTGCGCCTGCAGCACCACGTGTGGACTCAAGGCACGCCAGTACGCCTGTTGCATCGACTCCGGCAAAGTCGCCACCAGTTCCCACGTCGCGCGCTCTACGGGCGCGGCCAACAGCGCCGGCAGGCGCAAACCCTCGACTTCGGACCCCACCATGGCTTGCAGCAGGGCTTCCCTGCGGTCGCCAGGCAGGCCATGCAGGACACCTCTCGCAACCGGATCATGGGTGGGATACCCCCGCTCTTCCAGATAGCCGATCAGCCAGTCGCCCAGTTCAGGCGCAGCCGCTGACACCGTCGGGAGGTACCAACCGACCAGTCCGGGATTAGCGATCGCGAGTAAGCGCTCAATGCCATGCCATGCCTGCGCTGCAAAAATCTCCTCGAGTGCCTGCGTCCGCAGCCGTTTACGGGCTGCTTCGGTCGCCTGATAGTCCTCCTCCCGGCCGTCGGGCAGTTCGACCCATTGGTTCTCGAACAACCAGGCGTGGCGGGGCGCCAGTTCGACGGGCGCCAAGGCCTCAAACAAGTCGCGTAGCGATTGCAGCTCGTCCGAGCACCCCGAGCCCGCCCGATGAGGCGCTTGTCGCCATGCCAAGTGGCGACGCAGTGCATCGCGGACGATCTGGCGCTCAGGGTCGGGAGAATCGGTGGCGCTGCGAACCAGCTCTATGACCTGATCGCGATATCCGCCATCGAACGATTCGATCTTCGCAATCAGCAGGGCGATTCGGCTCGCGTGGCCGCAGGCCAGATCAAGACAGCGCCGTCCGAGCTCGGAGGCATAGGAGTCGTCGAATTGGTTCGGGTTCGGGCTGCCGGCGTCGTCGTCCCGCCAATGCGGTGTGGCGTTCGGGCTGGCCCACATCGATCCGGTCGGGATCGAACTGGCAACGACTTCCCAGGCCGCTTCTGGATGGCGTGCAATCAGGCGATCCAGCACGCCCAGCCGCACCTGCGCGCTGGCTGTCGTTTGCGGCCACCACGGTCGTAACAGGGAAATCAGGCTGTTGCTAGGTCGGTTGCTGAGGTTCGGCCGTACAGGGAAGGCCATCATCCGCGCCAGTGCGTCGCACACGGGCGCCAGATGCCGCGGGGACCAGGCGAGCACCTCGAGTGCCCAGAGCAGGCTCGTATGCGAGCTGCGGTGGAACATCGGATCGGCTTCGGATTCGGCGAACAAAGCCCGTAGCGGCGGGGGATTGCCTGCGAGCCCGGCATTGATGGCTCGCAGGAACTGGCGAGGCGCTGCTTCCGCGATTTCCCGCACGTACCCCGAGAGCGAGAGCCAACGATCGGCAGAAGCATTGTCCAGCAGGCGATTGACCAAGCGGTCGACGCCATCCATGAGGTCCTGGTCGCCCACGCCCTCGGCATAGACGGACAACTTCATCACCGAATCCAGAATGGACCCGATTACCACGCCCGACTCCTCACGCACCTTGCCGTACACGGCCGCCATCCATCGCTCATCCGCCGGCAGCTCCAGAGCAGGATCGGGCTTTGACAGTACAGCCTCGGCCGTGTCGAACAAGCGTCGCTTCTGCTCCCGTGTCAGACGTGGGCCAAACAGGTAAAGGAGCTCCCGCGGCGCCTTTGCCTTCCAGACGCTCCCGATCTTGAGGATCGGAGCATCGTCCAGTCGCGCCAGATGAAGCAGTTCTCGTTCGGTCTGCTCGTAGGTCTCGGCGGTTACCGCTTCCACGCAAGCCACGTCCCCCGGCCGGATGCCATTCCACCCGCCTAGCAGCACCACCGTGCCGAGGCTCCGGGCGGCGGGATCGGTCATCCACGCCGGGGTGCGCACTGCAGGGTTGACCGCGCGCACGCGCCGGTAGACCGACCACGAACGTCCGCAACTCCTAGACAGCCGGGCTGCATCGGCAGCCTCTTCGCCAAGCTCGATCAGCGCGTTCTCAAATTCGTGCGCGTGCGAACGCGGCAGATGGATCTGGACGGTATCTGGCGTCGGACTCACTTCTTGGGTGAGCGCCCGATTACCGAAGGCGGAAGGCACGACGAGGGTGACGCCCTCTCTGGGCGCCGAAGCAGCGGCGACCGCGTTATTGGCTGCAACGACGATCCGGATGCCCGAATTGGCATCGACGTAACGCCAGCCGTCGGTCGCGGTGACGCACACCGCTGAATCGGCACGATTCGAATCAACCAACTGGCCACAGGCAAAGGCTACAGCCTCCTCGATGCTGTCGGCCTCCAGTGACACGAGGCTGGGCGTACCCGAAGCAGCTTGCGCGAATTGCTCGACCGCGCGACCGCGGCCCGTGGACAGCGCCTCGACGGTAATCGGCGAGCGTGTCTGCTTGCGCCACGTATCCCATGCGGAGCCCACCGAGGAGATACCCGGGCCACTCAGGCCTAGGCTCTCGGCGAACCAAAGACGGACCCCGCCCGCGGCCTCCAGCCACGACGCGAGGTCGTCGGCGTCATAAACGCGGACCGAACGCCAGTGACCCTCTGCCTGCGCTTCCTCCTGCCAGGCATCCTTGCCTGCCCAGATCCGTGGCGTGACAAAAACGAAATCGAGCTGGGCCGCGTCAGGCGCAGGCGTATCGCGCGTCCGTTCGCGAAAGTCGCTGCGTGCCTTAGTTAACGGGTTCTGCGAACACCCCATCTCCCAGCGCGACGCGCCGACCGGCACCCAGGCGTTGCCTTGGGTCGCGGTGACCGTCCCGTCCCAACCGCCGAAGTTACTTGTGTCAGCCCCGCGGACAGCCAGCTGCGTCAATGTCGCCGTCGCGCCAATCAAGCGCCGAACGAGCTCAGGCAGCTGCCCACGAGCATGCGTCGAGTCCGCCCACTGGTGGATATCAACAGATGAAACACGCATTCCGACAGATGCCGTTCTTGGTGGTCGTGTTCGATGGTACTGGCGCTGATCTCGTGACGGAAGGCAGGGGGCTGGTGCGTCGCTCGCCAACCGGCCGCTCTATTACAAGTGTTCCGGGCACGCCGGAAGACTCCTACAAGGGCGCCGGGTGGCGCCCTACACCTGGGCGGTGGCGCGTAGGCGCAGCCTAGGATCGGTCCGCGGCGGCTGCATGACAGGGACACTCTCTCGCAATCATCTGCCTGAGGCAGGCCAGGAGTTCCACGCAGTCGATGAGCTCCTGGGGTACGAGGATGTCAGCACCAACTAAATCTACACCCACGTTCTCGGGCGTGGCCTCAATGCAGCGCTCAGTCCACTCGATATCGGCTGAGGCGACGTCCGCTTTGGGTCGCATCACGCCTTGTTTCTGAGTGCAGGAGAAGCCTGACCAACCCTCTCAATAGGAGTTGGTCATGGCAACCCTCAACACATCTCAATCCCACGAGCCCTGGAACAAGGGAAAGCTGATCGGCCAGAAGGCCCCACTCAAACTGAAAGACATCTGGGCTATTCGCATTCGCCTTCAGCTCGGCCACAAGGTCCGTGACCTTGCCCTCTTCAACCTGGCGATCGACTCCAAGCTCCGCGCTTGCGACCTGGTGAAGCTCCGGGTGTCCGATGTCTCCCATGGCGGACAAATGGCTTCGCGAGCCATGGTGATGCAACAGAAGACCGGCCGCCCTGTCCAATTCGAAATCACCCAGTCGACTCGCGAGGCCGTACAGGCTTGGATCTCCCTCGCCAATCTCAAGGCCTCTGACTTCCTATTTACCAGCCGCGTGTCGGACTCGCCTCACCTATCAACAAGGCAGTACGCCAGGATTGTCCATCGCTGGGTTGAGGAAGCTGGTCTAGAGTCGGGTTCCTACGGCACACACACGATGCGTAGGACCAAGGCATCGCTGATCTACCGTCGCACACGGAACCTGCGGGCCGTGCAACTGCTTCTTGGCCACACGAAGTTGGAGAGTACCGTGCGCTATTTGGGCATCGAGGTTGATGATGCGCTGGAGATCGCCGAGCAGACGGATGTCTGAATCAATAAAGCTCGGTCCTCGACCTTGGAGGGTCGAGGATCGGCCCATAGACAACATCCTGAAGCCGAGCCTGCATGCACAAGCAGCTACGCGAGTAAACCGCGTTCCAGCGCCAGCTGGTGCAGCTCCAGATCGTTCAGCAGACCCAATTTCCCACGCACGGAGGCGCGATGCAGGTAAACCGTTTTGACGCTGATGCCCATGTCGATGGCAGCCTGTTTCGGTGTCTCACCCCGCGCCAAGCGCAGAAAGACTTCCTGTTCCCGTTCGCTTAGTTCTTCAAGCCCAGGACGGTTGGTTGCCGGACGCTTCAGATCGCTACTGAGATACAGTTGGCCTGCCACAACCGAGTGCAATGCAGCCACCAACTCATCCGCAGCGGCCCCTTTGGTTACATAGCCCGCCACGCCACGCCGTAGCGCTTCCGAGATCCAAGGCTCGTGGTCGTGCATGCTCAGGACCAAGATGGCCAGATCTGGTAGTTGCTCACGTAGGTCAGGCACCAGTGCCAGCCCGCCACCCGGTAGGGACAGGTCCAGCACCAGCACGTCAGGGTGGTGCAGTAGCACTGCCTCACGCGTGTCCGCGATGCCGTGACATTCCGCAACGATTTCGAAACCGGCTTCCTGCTCGATGAGCGCCCGGAAGCCAGCGCGGACGATGGCGTGGTCGTCGGCCATGACGATACGAATCATGCGACCAGAGTAGCAATCTGCAACCGGCCGCCAACTGGAATTTTTCCAGGCAGCTAGAACCTGCCGGGAGCTACGATGCCGCCATGACACACACGATGCCTGCCTGGGCCAAGTGGACGCTCGCCGTGGCGACCTATGGCATAGGGCACTACCTACTTGTCCTTCCCGCAAACTTCTACTGGTTTCCGCCTGCCGGGTGGCGTTTCCTGTGGTTGCTATTCACACCCATGTGGCTGTGGCCGGTACTTCTGTTCGCCGAATGGGCGATGTACCTGCCGGCTGGGTTGCAGATGTTCGCCGGCTACGGCGGTTGGATGACCGCCTTGACCCTCGCGCGCATGGCGGGCCTGATGAGTGGTCCATGGTGGCTACGCCGCTCAGGCCACCCACTGTTTTCCAATGATGCCGCGTCCATGCGCCGATTGTTGGTGGCTGTCGTCGCCTCCGCTCTTGGCAACGCCATTTTCAACACCTGGCGCCCCTTTGATGGCGCGATGCCGTTCCCCACTGTGGATCGCTTCCTGCAGATAGCGCTGGGCGACATCAACGGCACCCTGATGTTGGTTCCGCTCGGGCTACTCCTGCTTCGCAACCGCCCGACCCGCTTCCTGTTGCAGCGCTGGCTCCGCGACATCCCACTGATCCTGCTACCCGCCATGCTGTTGTATGCCGGAGCGATCCACGCGCTTGGCAGCGTGGTGTATTTCTTCGCCACCGCCCTGTGCGCACTACCCATCCTCTATTTCGCCCAGCGAACAGGCTGGCGTGGGGTCGCCATCGCGCTCCCGCTGGCCAATATCGCGGTCGCCGTCGCCAGCATCCGTTCCGGCAACACCGAAGCCGCCGTCCAGGTCCAGTTGTTCCTGTCCGTCGCAGGCGTTTCCGGCTTGCTACTGGGCGCCTCGGTGGACGAGCTCAACGCGCGCAACGAAGCATTGGTCGCGGGCAACGCCAGACTGGATCAGCTCACCGACGAACTCCGCAGTGCCGCTAGGCGCAACCTCTCCATGTCCGAAGACCTGCGCCGCCGGCTCGCTTCGGAAGTGCACGACGAGCTTGGGCAGAACCTCACCGCCCTGCAAACCCGCATCAAGCTGGCCGAACGCACGTCTGATGACCCCGAGGCTTTTGCGCCATTGCGCGACATCCTGAACCACATGAGGCAGGCAGTGTCAGGCCTGATGAACAGTCTGCGCCCCGCCGGCCTGGATGCCTTCGGACTGGCGCGATCGCTACAGCAAGGCAGCATCCGTGAAATGGTGGAAGCCAGTGGCATGGCCTATCACCTGCGCATCGAC
>Ga0116181_1004657_pt1 | contig 10242 bp, 9 predicted proteins | sample AD_UKC075_MetaG_FD_89752 | JGI IMG/M metagenome (GOLD analysis project Ga0116181, IMG submission 89752) | Active sludge microbial communities of municipal wastewater-treating anaerobic digesters from USA - AD_UKC075_MetaG | ecosystem: Engineered > Bioreactor > Anaerobic > Digestate | place: USA... | reverse complement strand
CTGGTTACCTGGACGAGTTGAGACAGCAACTTGGCTTGGGCTTTGTGGATGAGCTCGATGTTGACATTAAGCGATTCCGCCGGATTCCGCTGTCGTTGGTAAAAGTCCTAGACTTAACGCGCCTCAATATTGAAACGCTGACGCAGTTTTTCAATCTGGCTTTGGTTTACCGTGAATCCACCTTGATTTATGACTTGGCCTGCGAGATTGTGCGGCGACGGGATGAAGACGGTGTTCCTGCGGCCCTTGTCCGAACTGCTTATATCGGGGCGATTGATGAGGCATTAAACCTTGGGATCGATGACGACCAGATTAAACGCCTGACGGAAGAAGGCTTGGCGTTTCTTGAGAAACACAACTTGCCGCACGGTAGTTTACATGTCCGCCAGTTCCGAATGGCTTTCTCGCATGGTAATTCCGAAGAGGCAAAGCCGCTCCTCGATCACATGTTCAGGGAACATGAGGATGAGGCGGATGTCATGGAATTCCTTCGGCAATTCATGTCGCTTCTAGGGTATTTTGAACAGCTCGCGCAACAGGAAGGTCAATCCCCGACCGCGGGACGTCCATCCGGTGGAGGGATTTGGACCCCTGATTCCGAAGCCGGTCGCCCAGGCTCATCGAAGAAGCTCTGGGTGCCGGGAAGCGATTGACATCTGCCGGAAAATGCCAACGGGGCCGTATGATGGCGTGGCTTGAGTCTGGATCAGTCGTCACGTTGGCTTGTGGAATTGGGTCCTTGGAGGTAAGTTGCGAACCATGATGTACTGTCGAGGCGTGCGAGGCGCAACGACTGCCGATGCCAATACCCCAGAGGCAATTTTGGAAGCAACGCGACAGTTGCTGGCGCTCATGATTCGACAAAATGGAATTGCTCCGGAGGACATTGCGGCTGCTTTTTTTTCGACTTCTCCTGACTTAAATGCCGAGTTCCCAGCCCTGGCTGCCCGCCAGTTGGGTTGGATGAGCGTCGCCATGTTATGCAGTCACGAACTCGATGTCCCCCAATCCCTGCAACGGTGCATCCGAGTGTTGATCCTTTGGAACACGACCAAGAAGGCCGACGAGATTGTGCACGTGTATATTAAGGGTGCGGAAAAGCTGCGGCCCGACCTCTCTTCGCTCCCGCCCGTCGATTGGCAAGAACTCGAAGAGTGGATCGCGGCCCATCTCAATCAGGAGGCCCAACCAAGCGGTCGGGAGCAGGGCTCCTCGGGTGGGGGTGTTTCCCCCAATTTGGGCGGCGCCGATGGTATCCGCGGCCCGTCGTGTGCCAAATAGCCGGACGCTGCGTATAGGAAAAAAAGATGTAAGCTACTTTGAAACACTGAGAGCCGTTTGCTAATGAGCCTATTTCAGAATTCCCTCTCCCTTTGGGAGAGGGTTGGGGTGAGGGCAAGCCATCGTCGGAGTCGATCGAGAAAACGCCAGCGATTCAAGCCATCCTCACCCCCGGCCCCTCTCCCGCCGAACGGGAGAGGGGAGGTTGTGGGATACGCTTTAATACACGTTGTCAAGAAGCCATGGCCGGACACGCGTCGCCTTTACCACGAGCGCTCTTGGAACTTTTGAAGGAAGATCCACGCTACAAGTTGGATGCCTATCTCTTCATCTTCCAGGCACTCGATTTTGCGCGGCAATTGGGCATGGGGCGTGAAGCGCCCAGTGAACCCTTGCCCGACGAGGTCCGGGAGCGCTTTCGGGAGATCAGTGGTCACGTCGCGGATGAAGACGAGGTGGAGGAGGAACCGCCGAAGCATATTTCCGGCCAGGAGCTTTGCGAGGCCGCCAGGCTGTATGCCAGCCAGCAATTTGGCTATCTCGCAAAGACCGTGCTCAATGAATGGGGAATCTACTCCACGAGTGATTTCGGCGAGATCGTCTATAACCTGATTCGAATAGGCCTCATGCGAAAAACCAAAGAAGATCGACGCGAAGACTTTGACAACGTTTACGACTTTGAAGAGGCCTTCTGCCGAAACTACCGTCCCGGTAGGGGAGTAGGCCAATTTGAATGAACCCCGGAGTGGCGAAGATGATTCGTTCCAAGAGCCTATCCCAAAGTGCCCTCTCCCTCTGGGAGAGGGTTGGGGTGAGGGCAAGTGACCGTCGGAGTCTATCGAGAAAACGGGCAGCGATTCGAGCCACCCTCACCCCCGGCCCCTCTCCCGCCGAACGGGAGAGGGGAGGTTGTGGGATAGGCTCTGAGACAGCGGGGAAAGAACGACCGGGCGAACATTCGACTCAGCCCGGCAAAAAGGAGCGGTACCGTTTGATTGTCGCCTCGGTCATTCTCATCGCCTGGATCATCAGCCTGATGCTGATGGCCAGTCTCACATAGGCGGAGACTGACCATCAGCGAACGAACCAGGTCTGGCGTGGTCAGTAGATCACGATTTTTCGAGTTTCTTCACCGTGTAGGGATGGGGACGTTTCCGTACCACAGTCGCGGATAAAATCTTGTCGGGCTCCGGTGGATTCGGGGCTTCGGGATTCCGCGCTTGAAGTTTCTCCACCACATCCATTCCTGAGAGAACACGACCAAAGACGGTGTGTTTACCGTTCAAGTGGCTGGTTGGGGCATATGTAATGAAGAACTGTGAGCCGTTGGTATTCGGCCCGGCGTTGGCCATGCTGAGACTACCCCGGAAGTGCAGACGAGCGTTGGGGCCGTTGCATTCATCCGCAATCTGATAGCCCGGTCCACCTGTGCCGTCACCCTTGGGACATCCCCCTTGAGCCACGAAACCGGGGATGACACGGTGGAACGTTAGCCCGTTGTAAAACCCCTGCTCCACAAGGGTGATGAAATTGGCCACCGTGTTGGGGGCTTCGTTTTCGAAGAGCTCCAGCAAAATGTCACCCTTGGTCGTTTTCAAAAGGACTCGCGGCAGATCGTCGGCCTTTGCCTCGGCCTGTCGCTTTTGCTGTTCGAGCGGAAACTGTTGAGCATAAAAGTTTGCGGCATCTTCCATCGCTTTCACCTGTTCGTCTTGAATTCCTGCTTCACTGATTTTCTTGAAATAGCCTGCGGCCTTGGTGAAATCCTCCAACGCGAAGGCCGCCCGTCCAGCCGCGAGATAAACAACCGGCGACGTGACCTTGTTCTTAATCAACTTCTCGGCCAGGGCCAGACCATCTTGAAAAGGCCCTTGCTCACTTCGGTCCAGGGCCACCTCCAAAAGGAGTTCGACAAGATCGCCCTCGGTCTGGGGGCGTTCATCATAGGCGGCCTCCGCCGCTGCAATCAAAGAGGGCAACTGTTTTTCAGCCTCATTCAATAACTGCTCATACTTCTCTCGCAATTGGGCCATTTCCGCGGCATTGGCGTTTGGATACTTCACGCGGATTTCCCGAATCTGCTCAAGCAGGTTAATCCACGCGTCGAGTTGCTTACGGAAAGCTGCCTCTTTCGGGCCAACTTGTTGGACAGTCGCGCTGGGCGGGGTGGCCGTTCTAGATTCGGCCCGGATTGCCGAACCGGCGTCAAACCATCCAAAAACACCTACCACACCCAGCGTGATCCACAATTTTCCAAGGAAATTCCATCGCATCACGTATCTTCCTTTCGTCAAAGAGGAACAGGAAACGGAATGGGAAAGCTTGACTTTCCCCGAGAGTTCACTTTTCATTGTAGCAGAAATCCCCAGAAGGGGTTGCGAGCGGAAGATAATACGGGACAAACGTGTTGCGCGTCCAAAGATTGGCGTCAAGAAGGGCAAGTGGAAACAGTTTCGCGAGATTTGCTCCCGCTTTAACGGGACGGCAATTCTGGAGTCGTTAGAGTGAGCGTCGTCAATGGCCAAGAAACATCGTGTCCCCGAGTTGTGGATTGGAACTTCTGGTTGGACTTACGACGACTGGAACGGAGTTTTTTATCCGCCGGACGTGAAGGCATCGGCCCGACTCGATTTTTACGTCCAGCAATTCAACGCCGTTGAGCTGAACGCGACCTTTTACCGCTATCCCACGGCAAACATGATTACCTCGTGGAACCGGCGGATGCCGGAAACGTTCCACCTCGCGGTTAAGGCCTCCCGGCGAATCACGCATCTTAAGCGACTTCGCGATTGTGCCGCAGAACTGACCGAATTTGCCGTGAGGATCAGTGAATTGCGTCCCCTGCGGGTCATTCTTTGGCAACTGCCGCCGTCAATGAGGCCAGATCTCACCTTACTTTCGGCATTTCTCGAGGGGCTCAGTCGATCGATCCTCTCCGGAGTTCGCCATGCCCTGGAGTTCCGTCACAAAGAGTGGTGGAATGACGAGGTCAGGGAACTGTTGTGCAAGTATCGGGTGGCGTTTGTGGCGGTTAGCCATCCCAGTTTGCCATCACAAATCGTCCCGACCACGGATTTCTTGTACATTCGTTTCCATGGGTTGGGACGGCAGTTGTATCGCTACGATTATTCGGAAGCCGAGTTGCACGATTGGGCCAAGCGCGTTGCCGAGGTATGTTGTGTTGCCGATGTTAGCAACGTGTATACTTTTTTTAACAATGATTTTCACGCTTACGCGGTAAAAAATGCCCAAACTTTTCGTGAGCTTCTCAGGGGAGAATTAAGAACGGCAGGATAAGCCTGGACAATTCTTTTGGCATTTCTTGCAAAACTCGCAAACTTGTCGCAGCGGACGTCTTTCTATTGTTCACAAACGTTGGACAACGGTCTCCTCAAAAATGTAGGTTTTCATAGGAGGACATGAAACGGCAAGAAACCGTTTCGGGGGAAGGCTTTTCTTGGAACCTTCCCCGATGTGACGTGTTTTAGCTACACTGAGATCGCTCAATGTGGATCAAGGTGTCCAAATGAACTGGGAAACAGGATTGTCTCCCATCAGCACCAGCATTGTTCTTATCACCGTGGTAGCCTTGCTACTTGGGTTGGTCACCCGGCGATTCGTGGTTTACCGGGATCGTCATGGAGGCCATGAAGGAGGAACCGAGGGCATCGTCAGCAGATTGGGCCGATTCATTTATGGTTTAGGGCTAACGTTGGGTGACCTTAAAAGGGATGTCGCGCGGCAGGGTTTGGCGCTCGACCAGGCGAGGGGCGAACTTGCCGACCGGGCCAGCGGAACACTGGATTTAGGAACGATCCTCAGTACATTAGCCTTCATTGCCAATGAGAATCGGCGATTAGAGAGCCGACTTCAAGCTGCGGAGTCACAATTGCAGGAGCAGTCAAGACAACTTGAAAAACAATGGATGGAGGTGCGAACTGATCCCTTGACCGGTCTGGCCAATCGCAGGGTTTTCGACCTAGAACTTAGCCGCAGATTGAGGGAGTATCGAACGCACGGCACATCATTCGCCCTCGCCCTTTATGACATTGACCACTTTAAGCAGATCAATGACAGTGGGGGACACAAGACGGGCGATGAGATCCTTGTCCACGTTGCCCGCGCCATGCAGTCGGCGGCCCCAGAGGGTGCTTTGATCGCTCGGATTGGCGGTGAGGAGTTCGCAGCCCTGTTGCCCGATCGTGGACTGAGCGAAACCCTGGCCTTGGCAGAGCGGATCCGTGTTGGGCCGGGTACGGCCTTTGATGGTGCTCCCGCCCTATCAACGACGCTCAGTTGTGGTGTCGCCGTGTGTCAGACGTCGGATACAGAAACGAGTCTTTTTGAACGGGCTGATCGGGCCCTTTATGCCGCAAAACGATCGGGTCGTAATGCCATGTTCTATGACTCCGGTGATCGAAGTGTGCGATACACAAAACTGGGCGCAGGCCCCACGGCTTGCGTGCCGGGCTCATCCGAATGCTCTGAAGACGAAGCCGCCATCGCCTGGTACGACGACCCGGAGGCCAAGGCCTTGGTTGATGTCTTGCGGCGAAAGCTGTCGGACTTGCGGATTTTAGGGTGAAACAATCAAGCGAGCAGGACCGCAACGGGCTACCTTTTTTACAGGACCTTCACATAGACGATCTTGTCATCCCCGGGTGCGTAAAAGTCTGTCAAGACCGCGGCCACGGTGTACCCGTGCTTCTCGTAAAAGTTCCGCGTTGGCCGATATTGCTCGCGTCCCGATGTTTCAATGTAAATGCGTGTCCCGCCCCGATGTTTGACGGCTTGCTCTGTTTCTCTCAACAGAGCACCGCCCAGGCCCATTCGCTGCATGTGTGGGGATACAACAATCCAATACAAATCCCAACTCGATTGGGTACAAGCGATAGGACCAAAGCAGACATAGCCCACAACGGTGCCATTTCGCTCAGCGAAAATGAATTCGTACCCGCTGCTTGGTCCTTTGGCGAGTCGCTCGACGACCAGCTCCTCGGCGACAGCCACCTCGCCTTCGTGAAAGAAGCCGGTCTCGCGGCACATGTTAACCACGGCCAAGCGGTCACTTTCTCGCACGGTATGCCGGTAGGTAATCTCGGCGGAGCGGCATGCGGCCGACGTTATTGCGGGGTCAGGATCTTGTAATTTCGGACGATTCATAGAATCCTTTCTCGGCTAACATGTTTCCTGCGGGGATTCAACGCGACTGTGGTTCGATCGACCTGTGCAGACAGACTCCCCAAGTCGGCATACGCGTGCCGTGTGCCGACGGTTCTGTGACTGGCCCCCAAGTCCCACGAATTAATCAGTCCAGATATCGGCAATTCTGGCAGCGACATCTGGCATCTCGGGCAGCGGAGCACTGGGCGTTGGCTCATACCAGAAGGTGGCGCAGCACCAATCATCCTGGGTTTCTACAAGGCCTTTGTTCCAGCCAATTTGCTGGATGGTGATTCGGCATTCCTTCTGCCATGCAATGGGATCAGGTAAATGCCAACGATACATGGAGACAAAGTTCTTTTCATTGAGCGAGCACCCCTGATAAAAGAAAGGCACTTGCTGCATTCCCCATGAGAGGCCCACATAGTCTTCACTGCCCGTGCCACAAATAGTGGGAAACTCTTGGTCGCCATCCATATACGCCTTTATTTCACCTTCGCCCCACCATTGGCCAGGATGGAGATTTCGAACCCCAATAACCACTCCGATGAATCGTCCCTTGTTCTTCCGCTGGGGCAGTAACTCAAAGTCCTTCTTTTCAGTTGTAGGGTTCTCTCGGCGGAAAAGCACGTGAAGGCGTCCGACGTCTTCGGGGTGCTTATCGCCTAAGGTGTAGTCGATCTGGTAATAGATCGGCGGTGTTCTTTGGCCCTGGGTCTCGTTTGTCAGAGTGATCCGTGCCCGCTTGGTAAAGGGCATCGGCAACCAAATATTCATACCGGCTTTTGGACCAACCGAGTGCACGGCGGAAAAGTAAGGCATCACCTTGCCGTGGGCAAAGCCGAAAAAGTCGCCCAATGGACATTCAATACTCGGGTGCTCTTGCCCTTCCCAATACGCCCGAATGACGAGACTCCGCAAATTTTCCGGCACCGGTTCGGTGGTAAGCCAAATGTGGCGGATCGTACCAGGCCCTTCGATGTCGCACAGTTGGATGGTCTCGCCCGGCTTGATCGGCCGAGAGGGCGATCCCTTCCGGCCCACCCCAAGGTGGCTCGCAGCCTTCCCACCTTCACCGGGGGCACCTGTTGGGTTCTCGAAAGAGATCGATCGCGAAATCAAACCGGTATCCAGCAAGTACGGCTGATGGATCACATCCGGCTGCTGCGCGGAAAGGCCACGGACCATGCCGAGCACAAGGAAAACTGCCAAAAGACCAAGCGAAGCAAGGACTACCGTTCGTCGCATGGTATCATCTCCTATTGTTTGCATAACCATCCCAGACTAAACCTCCAAAGCCTGCGCAAGGTTGCTGTCATTTTTGCGTGGTAGGCCCCAATTGGCAATGACCTCGGCCACAAATCGATGAGCCACCAATCGCTCCAGTGACCGCCTTAGAGTGGGACGTCACTGCCTGCGCGCTCTGAGTGTCAATGAAGCGGCAGCCAGCCAAACAGCCAAAAGACGTAGGCCACCGGGGCGGCCATCAATGAGGAATCGATCAAATCGAGCGCTCCGCCTAATCCTGGGAGTAACTGACTAGAGTCCTTCTGCTGGGCATCGCGCTTGATTAACGATTCGGCCAGGTCGCCAATCATTCCCACGATGGCCAGGATAATTCCATACACGGTGCAGACGAAGAAGGAGGGGCTTTCCCCAACCAATCCAAAAATGGGTAACAAAGCGTAAAAGGTGAGTAACGATCCGATCACACCGAAGATGACCGCACCGATGGCCCCTTCAATGGTCTTCTTGGGGCTAAGCTGTGGTGCCATGTGATGCCGACCCAGTATTTTGCCAACCGCAAAGGCCCCACTGTCCCCGAATTTGACGACCATCAACAAAGAGGCCAAGGATTCGATGCCAAAGGCCATGCGCAACTGAACCAGAAAGCTGGCGAGTAGCCCAATGTAACACACGGCGTAAACCGTCCCGGCCACGTTGATATTGGCCTCGCCCGGGCGGCGATACCGCTGCATTTCCACGGTAAAGGCCAAGAACACAACCGCAGCAAGGGCGATCATGGTAGCCATACTGGAGACGGCGGCGATATCCCACGAGCGAGCCAGCCGGTCGGGATGGACTGCCTGCCAGTGTTGCCAAAACAATGCCATGCCCCACGTTGCCGAGATTATCGTCAAATTGCCTAGATGAACCACCCAAGGGACGGGGCACACTCCGGCACCACGGCATAACGTGATGATCTCATTACCGGAGAGGACAACCAGAAGAATTAGGGCCGGAAAAAGCCAGATCCCCGCTGGCGTTCCCAATGTCGCATCTAGCCAGCATAACACCAATGCAACGATCGCCAGCAGCGTGCCTGAGATGATTCGTTTTGACAACTGACCCATGGATGGACTTCATTCGCAAGTGACAACACGAGCGCATGTAAATCGTCATCGTGACCGATGCCGGAGCTTAGGGCAAGACCCCATTGGCTAGGCGTACCAGAAGCCGCCCGGTGGCGCTTTCAGAATCCTTTGTCAAACCGTTGGCGGCTTAGAGCCTATCCCACAACCTCCTCTCTCCCGTTCGGCGGGAGAGGGGCCGGTGGTGAGGGTGGCGCGAGTCGCTGCCGGTTTTCTCGATGGACTCCGACAGTCGCTTGCCCTCACCCCAACCCTTCCCCAGTGGGAGAGGGAACTTTGGGATAGGCTCTTAATCGCGATTCGTTTCGCTCGCGCAACCCGAGACGCCACTCAGGGGTAAAAACACACCGGAAACGTACGGTTTGTCAAAAAACCGCAAAGCATGCGTAATATGCGAATCTCTCGGATACGGTGTGCCGAACCAAGAAACACCCCTCGGCTTGCGATGTGAGTTCTCTTTGGCTTTGATAGCTCAAATCACAAGCCGGGGAAGATTCTTGGGGCGTCCTTAAGCGAGATTCGCTTGCGTCTGGTAATGCGTTCAAATCAAGGGATCGGAATGCGGTTACCGACCGACTTTCTTGCGAATCGCTTGGGCCTTTTGGGTCAATTCGGCGCCCACGTTTGCCTGAATGACTTGATCCATTGCTCGGGCTACCGTTGCCGCATCGGAAGCCGGCAGTTTTTCTGCAATCTGGATTGCTGAATCCGCCGCTTCGGGCCTCAATTCTGCGTCAGACAACAATGTCACCGCCAATTGCAATCCGGTGCTGGTCGGGTAACGACGGAGGACCTCCAGGACGAGTCGTTTTTCTTCTGGTCTTTGCGCTGCCTGGAGCGCTTGCGCACACATCGCAATCCGGTCCTCAAGAGGTACCTCCAATTGCCTTGCAATGCGGATATAGCCCCGCAATGAACGAATGCGATATTTGGGATTTCCCGTCTTTGCCAGATCGAGCAACACCGGCCCAGCGTCGGCGGACATCCACTCTCCGAGAACTCGCGTGACGGCATCCTGGACCGCATCATCCCCTTCTTCCCCAAGCCTGCCCAAGATGGCCAAAGCACGAGAGCCACCCATGGCGCCCAGCACCTCGACGATGGTCAAGCGGGCGTCCGGGGAGGCATTGTTCCACGCCGTCATCAGCTTATTTGCGGCGGCGTCAAGGTCCGGCATGCGAGAACAGGCTGAGACAAGGGCCGCCTTCACCAAGTTCACTTCCTCTGGTGTTCGCGGAGTAACCAGCCGCCGGATCAGCACATCCAGTTGTTCTAGCGGAACGAGCATCCCAACGGCTTCGATAGCGGCCAATCGAATCGCAGGATCACCACTGTCCATATCAGTGATGGCGCTCGGCAAAGCGGCCGTAACAAGGCGATCCCCGGCTGCTCGAAGAAGGGCCACGCGAACCGGACCCTGGGCCGT
>Ga0116181_1004654_pt1 | contig 10248 bp, 7 predicted proteins | sample AD_UKC075_MetaG_FD_89752 | JGI IMG/M metagenome (GOLD analysis project Ga0116181, IMG submission 89752) | Active sludge microbial communities of municipal wastewater-treating anaerobic digesters from USA - AD_UKC075_MetaG | ecosystem: Engineered > Bioreactor > Anaerobic > Digestate | place: USA... | reverse complement strand
CCCGTCCGGTCGAAAGCCGGCCTGCTGACGACGGTGGCCTACCAGTTCGCCGGCGAGCGGGCGGCATACGCGCTGGAAGGCTCCATCGCGGTGACCGGCTCAGCCGTCCAGTGGCTGCGCGACCAACTCGGCATCATCAGCGGGGCCGCCGACGTCGAGCGGCTCGCCGCCCAGGTACCCGACAACGGCGGCGTCTACTTCGTGCCGGCCTTCTCCGGCCTCTTCGCGCCGTATTGGCGCTCGGACGCCCGCGGCGCGATTGTCGGGCTCTCGCGCTTCAACACCAACGCGCACCTGGCCCGCGCGACTCTGGAAGCGATCTGTTACCAGACCAAGGACGTCGCGGACGCGATGTTCACCGACTCCGGCGTGCGCCTGGACACGCTCAAGGTCGACGGCGGCGTCACCGCCAACGCCCTGTGCATGCAGATCCAGGCCGACATCCTCGGCGTCCAGGTGAGCAAGCCGGTCGTCGCCGAGACGACCGCGCTCGGAGCGGCCTACGCCGCCGGGCTGGCCGTCGGCTTCTGGCGCACGACCGACGAACTGCGCGCCAACTGGCAGGAAGACCGACGCTGGTCACCGCAGTGGACCGACGAGCAGCGCGCCAACGGGTATGCCGCGTGGCGCAAGGCCGTCTCGCGCACCCTGGATTGGGCACCGGTCTCGAGCTGAAGCACGGGCCCGTCGAAGACTCGCTCACCGATTAGGGAGAATGAGTGGGTGAGCACTGCTACTGCGCTGTCCCCCGCCTACCGTCAAGCCGCCATCGACCGCCTCGCCTCAGGTGAGGAACTGGACATCCTGGTCATCGGGGGTGGGGTGACCGGCGCCGGGTGCGCCCTCGACGCGGTGACCCGAGGCCTGGGCACCGGGCTGATCGAGAAGCGCGACTTCGCCTCAGGCACCTCCAGCCGCAGCAGCAAACTCATCCACGGCGGCCTGCGCTACCTGGAGATGTTCGACTTCCGTCTGGTCGCCGAAGCGCTCAAGGAGCGCGGCCTGCTCCTCACCCGCCTTGCCCCGCACCTGGTGCGCCCGGTGCCGTTCCTCTACCCCCTGACCAAGCCGCTCGTCGAGCGCCCCTATGTCGAGGCCGGGCTCAGCCTCTACGACTCGATGGCCCGGGCCTCGCGCCACTCGGCCGGACTGCCGTGGCACAAACACCTCACCCGCCGGCAGGCCCTCAAGCTCGCCCCGGCCCTCAAGTCGAGCGCTCTGGTCGGTGCCGTGCAGTACTACGACGCGAAGGTGGACGACGCGCGGCATACCATGGAAATCGCTCGCACGGCGGCCTCCTACGGCGCGCACGTCGCGACTCGCGTTGCGGCAGTAGGTTTCTTGCGCCAGGGCGAGCGGGTCACCGGGGTCCGGGCACTCGACAAGGTGACCGGCCGCGAGTTCGACATCCTGGCTCGTCAGGTCGTCAACGCCACCGGGGTGTGGACCGACGACACCCAGGCGTTGGTCGGCGAACGCGGTCAGTTCCATGTCCGTGCGTCCAAGGGCGTGCACTTGGTCGTCCCCCGCGACCGCATCCACTCGACGACCGGCATCATCTTGCGCACCGAGAAGTCCGTGCTCTTCGTCATCCCCTGGGGTCGGCACTGGATCATCGGCACCACCGACACCGACTGGGCCCTGGACAAGGCTCACCCGGCGGCGACGTCGGCTGACATCGACTACCTCCTCGGCCACGTCAACCGGATCCTGCGGACCGAGCTCACCCAGGCCGATGTCGAAGGCGTTTATGCAGGCTTGCGTCCGTTGCTGGCTGGCGAATCCGACCAGACCTCCAAGCTGTCCCGCGAGCACGTCGTCGCCCACCCGACCCCCGGGTTGGTCGTCGTCGCCGGCGGCAAGTACACGACGTACCGCGTCATGGCGGTCGACGCCATCGACGAAGCCGCCCGCGGCCTGGGTGGCGACGTCGCTGGATCGACGACCGAGGACATCCCCCTCGTCGGTGCGGTCGGCTACCGCGCGATGTGGAACCGCCGCCACGCCCTGGCGGCCGAGTCCGGCCTGCACGTCGAACGCATCGAGAAGATGCTCATGCGACACGGCGTGCTGACGACCGAGGTCCTCGCGCTGGTTACCGACGACCCCGCCTTGGGCGAGCCGCTTCCAGGCGGGGAGGACTACCTCAAGGCGGAGATCGTGTATGCCGCGTCGCACGAGGGCGCGCTGCACCTGGACGACATCCTCGGCCGGCGCACCCGGTTGTCGATCGAGTCGTTCGACCGGGCCATCACCGCCTCCCGGCCGGCCGCGGAGCTCGTCGCGCCGATCCTCGGGTGGGATGCCGCCACCGTCGAGGAGGAGGTCGAGCACTATCGGCAGCGGGTCGAGGCCGAGCGGATGAGCCAGACGATGCCCGACGACGCATCGGCCGACGCGGCCCGGCTACAGGCTCCCGACCGCGGCTGAGGACGTCCTCTTTCTTTATCGCCCAGGCCGCCCAATACGGTCACATTTCGGTTACAGTCATTGTCGGGGCCGCACCCGGGGCCGACGTCGCAGTCGGAACCGTGACCATGCGGCCCCGCCATCGTGAGCGGCTGCAGCTGCTGACGGGGTGCAGACTGAGGGGATGCGCCACGGTCTGACGATCCTTCCGGAACACCCCTGGCCGGAGGCGGCCGCGATGTGGCGGGCCGCGGAGGACCTGGGCTTTGATCACGCCTGGACCTACGACCACCTCGTCTGGAGCGGGTTGCCCGACCAGACGTGGTTCGCCGCAGTCCCGACCCTGGCGGCCGCGGCCATGGTGACTCAGCGGATCGGCCTTGGCACCTTCGTCAGCTCCCCCAACTACCGCCACCCCTACACCTACTCCCGCGATGTCCTCACCCTGCACGACCTCACCCAGGGCCGGTTCATCTGCGGCGTAGGCACCGGGGGCACGCTGGACTCGGGCATCCTCGGTGCGTCGTTGACGATTCGCGAGCGCGTCGACCGGTTTGCCGAGTTCCTGCCGCTGCTCGACCACCTGCTCCGGGCCGACCATGTCGATCACTCTGGAGCCTGGTTCACCACGGTCGACGCCCGCACCCTGCCCGGCCCGATCCGCTCGGTGGTCCCTCTGGTCGTCGCCGCCAACGGGCCGCGCGCGTTGCGTCTCGCGGCGGCATACGGGGACGGCTGGGTGACCACGGGCACGGGAGGCGACGACCTGGACGCCTGGTTCCAGGGCGTGGCCGCGCTGGCGGCGAGGCTCGACGAGGCCCTCGCGGCGGTCGGTCGCGGGGAGGGCTTCACCCGCTACCTGTCCCTCGACGCCTCACCGAGGTTCGCGCTCGAGTCGGTCGGCCTGTATGCCGAGATGTCAGGTCGCGCAGCCGAACTCGGCTTCACCGACGTCATCACCCACTGGCCACGGCCGGACGGCCCGTATGCCGGCGACGTCCGCGTCCTCGAGGCCGTCGGCGCCACGTTGCGTTGACGTGATCGACGCCACCATCCGTGGCCGCGCGGCCGCCGGACCGAGTGGGAGGATCGCACCAGGATCACCAACCCGCGTGCAGCACCACCCCCTGGAGAGGCGAGATGAAGACGGCGACCGGCAACTTCTTCGAGGACTTCACGCTCGGCATGCGCCTGGTGCATGCCACGCCGCGCACGGTCAACGACGGAGACGTCGCGCTCTACACGGCGCTCTACGGGCCCCGGTTCGCGCCGACGTCCGGCGTCACGGTGGCGCGCACCATGGGGCTGGAGCGGATGCCGCTGGACAGCATGCTCGTGTTCCACGTCGTGTTCGGCAAGACGGTGCCCGACGTGTCGCTCAACGCGGTCGCCAACCTCGGGTATGCCGCGGGTCGCTTCGGCGTGCCCGTCTACCCCGGCGACACGCTCAGGGCCGAGTCGGAGGTCATCGGGCTCAAGGCCAACCGTGACGGCAAGACCGGCGTCGTCTATGTCCACTCGGTCGGCACCAACCAGGACGGCGAGACGGTCCTGGACTACGTGCGTTGGGTCATGGTTCGCAAACGCGACGAGTCAGCGCCCGCGCCCGAGACGGTGGTGCCCGAACTGCCCGCGGCCGTGCCGGTCGGCGACCTGGACGTCCCGTGGGACCTGCGCGGAGGTACCTATGACACGGCGCTCGGCGGCAGCCCCTATCTCTGGGACGACTACGAGGTCGGTGAGCGGATCGATCACGTCGACGGCATGACGATCGAGGAGTCCGAGCACATGCTCGCCACCCGGCTCTTCCACAACACCGCCAAGGTCCACTTCAACCAGCACGTCGAATCTCAGGGCCGGTTCGGGCGTCGCATCGTCTACGGCGGCCACGTCATCAGCCTCGCGCGCGCCCTGTCCTACAACGGCCTGGCCAACGCGGTGTCGATCGCGGCGATCAACGGCGGCACCCACAGCAACCCGACCTTTGCCGGCGACACCGTCTACGCCTGGTCCGAGGTGCTCGAGCGGCTCGAACTGCCTGGCCGCACCGACATCGGGGCCCTGCGGCTTCGGACGGTCGCCACCAAGGACCTCGCCTGTGGCGACTTCCCGTACCGCGGCGATGACGGGAAGTACCTGCCCAACGTCGTCCTGGACGTTGACTACACGGTGCTCATCCCGCGCCGCCCGGTCTGACGCCCGGTCTGACGCCCAGGCTGTACGGGCGGCTCAGGCGTGCGGCCCCGGACGCACCCACAGGGGTATGCCGTGCGGGTGCACGACACCGAGCACCCGCCCGTCAACGGCCAGTTCGGCGTCGGCCGCGTCCGGAGTGTCCGCGTGTTCCATGCTGACGTGCGCGAGCGGCATACGGGATCGAGCGCCGGCGATGAGCGCGGCGACGCGCGCGGTCTCCGTCGCGGGCCAGTACATCCGGGTGATCGACTGCCAGACCACGGTGAGCACCCCATCGGCCGGCGGCGCCGCGAGAACGCGCGCCAGGAACTCCCCCGCCGGTGCCGGCTCGACGACCACGGGGTGGGCCGCCGCGATCGCCAACGCGCCGGTGAGGCGGGCGTGCCGCTCGAGTTGCCAGGGCCAGACGAACGACCGCAGGTGCAGCGCCCCCTCGGGCGAGGCCGCGTCGACCGGTGCGACGTCACAGCCGAGCCGCTGGATGACCCGGAAGTCCGCCGGAACGAGATCCGGCGCTTGGGTGTGCAGGACCAACGGCGAGTCGACCGGCCCCCACGACCACCCCGGACCGTCGTAGCGAAACCGGTCGACGTGCAGGTTGAGCCCTCCCGACGCCCCGACCTCGATCAGGCGGATCCGGTCCAGCCCGTGGTGGCCGACGGCGTCGAAGATGCCCGCGAGCAGGGCTGCAGCGCGGCCCGGCTCGTTGGTCTGCGGGACGATCTGCAATGCCTCGTGTAGTGCCTCGGTATGCCGTCCGACCACCTCCCGCATGACCGGCCAAGCGTCATCGGGTGGGAGGGTGCCGCCGAGACACGGGTAGAAGGGCACCAACTCGGGAGCGTCACCGGCGAGGACCAGCCGGAAAAGCCCGGCGAGGAATCGCAGTTGGACCATCGTGCCGGATGGTGAGTCCTCCCACCCGCGACAGACCGCGCGGGTCGGACCGCCCGCCTCCCAATCGTCCGCCATGCCCCGCATGGCAAACCCGTAGAGGCTGCTGGAGTGGCCCATGTGGGACCGGAACCGCTGGGCAAGGGTCTCGCCGTCGTCGAAGGTCACCACCACGTCAGCATGCCATTGCCTGACGTCACCACCGGAAGTCCTCCTGGCCCGGGTCGTGGGTCGGGCACCGTAGCGAGAGGTGCCGAGACAGGTTCTGACCTCTGCTCCGGCGCTCGTGATGGGGTTGCTGCTCATCGTGGGTGGATCCGCAATCCTCGGGTTTGCCTACCGCCGCCGCCGCCCGACCCGCTGAGCACCACTGCGTTGTCCGTGGTTGTTGTCCGGTAACTCATGTGATGTTGAGTATGCCGGTTGACAGGGGGAACGGGAGGACCGATACGCTCTCCTGTGATGGGCAATCCCGACACTGGGCCGTGTCGGGATTTCCTTGCCCGCACGAAGAGGAACGTGACGAAATGAAACTCAGATTCGTTGGCGGGGCCGCGGCCCTCGCTTTCACCGCGATGGCTTTCTCCGGGCCGTCCGCCTCAGGTGCGTCGTTGCCGGTTCCCATCGTTACCGTGACCGCCCCGTCGACCTTGACGTTGACCTCGACGACTGTCGCTGCCCCGATCACGGTGACCCAAACTCAGACCACGACCGATCTGTCGTCGACGACCACCACGAGCACGACGACCACCACCTTCACTCGAACGGTCACCGTGTGGGTGGCCACGAGCACGATGACCGAGACCACGACCCTTCCGACCACGACGACCGTCGCCGGGCCCGCCGCGACCGGTCCGGCGGTAACGAAGACCGTCCCGGGCGGCACCAACACTCAAACCAACACGACCACGGCCTACGTCATCGACCGGGTCACTATTCCAGTGACGCAGACCGTCGAGGTGGCCTGCGGCGGAACGGCCACGGTCACCGAGACGCCGACCGAAGTTTCTACGACGACGATCTCTCCGACCGAGACGTACACGGCGACGACGACCACCACGGAGACCACGACGTCCACCGTGACGACGACGACGACGAGAACCACGACAACCACGTACACCACCACGCCGGTGAACTTCGAGCGGATCATCACCAGCACGGTCTACGCCCCGACGATCACCACGACGACGACCCCGACCGTGACTCCCACGACGACGATCACCGACCCTGCCACCACGGTGACCACCTCGGCCTACGTCTACGGGACCCAAACGGCCTACCCCGTGGAGTATGTGGCGATCGAGTCGGCGTGCCCGACGACCACCGCAACGGTGCCGACGTCCACGATGACCGACCCGACGACCACGACGCCCCCCAGCGATCCAGGCGACCTGCCGAACACTGGGTCGAACGTTGCCCCAGCGCTGCTGTTCGGCCTGTTGTTCATCGTGGGCGGCGCGACGATCCTGGTCGGCGCCTACCGCCGTCAGCCCACCCGCTGACTGAAGACCTGCGAATAAGCGCTCTCTGTCGTGTTGATTTCGCGCGTTGGCCGCGCCTGGCTCGTGCCAGGCGCGGCCTTCGCGTTGGCGCTCGTCCTGCGGGTTGTCGATCTCGGTCGGGTGACCGGCTTGGTATTCGACGAGGCCTACTACGTCCCGCAAGCCTGGTCCCTGCTCAACTACGGCGTCGAACGCCGGTTCGCCAAAGACGGCCAGTCCGTCTTTGTCAGCGGCGACCTTGCGGGGGCCTTCACCTCTGGCGGGGACTTCACGGTTCATCCGCCCTTGGGCAAGTGGCTTATCGCGCTCGGGGAAACGGCCGGAGCGACCCAGCCCTGGACCTGGCGCATCTCCGCCGCGGTGGCTGGGGCGCTCGTGGCAGCCCTCGTCGCGGCGATGGCCATCCATCTCACCGGATCGCGCTGGTGGGGCGCGTTCGCGGGCGTGCTGCTCGCCGTTGAGGGAACATCCCTCGTCGAAGGTCGCACCGGGATACTCGACACGTTCGTCACGCTCTTCGTCGTTGCCGGTGCGGCCGCCGCCCTGATGGACCGCGACGACGCCCATCCGGGGACGTTCCGCCGCTGGCGACTCACCGCCGCCGTCTGCCTGGGCCTGGCCACCGGTGTGAAGTTCTCCGGAGCGGTCTTCCTCGCCCTGTACCTGCTTCTGGCCATCGCGTGGGACGTCCGCCGCGGCCCCCATTCGGTGCTGCGGGCCTTGGGCGCTGCCGCCCGAGCCGCCGCGACGATCACGATCCCAGCGGTCGCGGCATACACCCTCTCCTGGACCAACTGGTTCCTTTCCCCTGACGGTCACGGCCGCGACGGCAGCGGCACCCTCCTAATGAACTGGATCCACAACCAGCTCGACATGCTCTCCCTGGGCGGGGCTATCAGCTCGCCTCACCACTGGCAATCCGGGCCCTGGGCGTGGCTGATCCAGTGGCGTCCGACGATGTTCTACGTCGTCACCGCCCCCTGCGAGGGCACCTCGGGGACCTGCAGCCAGACCATCACTTCGCTGGGCACCGTTCCGGTCTGGTGGATCGGCATCGTGGCCCTGGTGGGTCTGGGCTGGCTCCTGGCTCGCCACCGCGATCGCGACGCGGCGTTCATCCTCGCGTTCTTCGCCGGCGCCTATGCCCCGTGGTGGTTGCTCACCAACCGCACGATCTACGCGTTCTACACGGTGACCATCGCCCCCTTCGTCATCATGGCCATCGTGGTGTGCCTCTACCGGCTCCAGCGCAGCCAGGCGCACCGCCGCGTCCTGGCCCAGCCAGCCGCCCTGCTCATCGTGGCCGCCGCGCTGGCCTGGCTCTGGCTCTATTGGCCCGTCTACATCGGGATCCCGATCCCGCAAGGCGAGTCCGCGCGCCTGCTGTTCTGGGAGGGCTGGCAATGAGGCGGACGATCCGCGTGGCGATCACGGTGGCAGTCGCCGCCGCCGCGATCCTGCTCGGAGCAGCGGGACACGCGCACGCCGACGACGGCACGGTGACGATCACTCCGACCGTCGTCATCGTCACCGACACCAACGGCAAGCCGATTCGCACCGAGACCATCTACCCCAAACCTCCCCCGGGGACCCCCGCACCGACCCCCGCGGACGAGTCAGGACCTAAGACGGTCACCGTCACCGTCACCCCGGGAAACCCGGGGATCTTGACCTTGGGTCAGAACGACGCAGGGCAGTGGATCGGCATGCTGATCGGCGCCGTGTTCGGGGCACTCACCACCGTCGCCGTCATCACCCGCCGACGTGGCGACGGCTCCAGCGCACCGGACGTGGCCCCACCCTCCCCTGACGAACCCCCGGCCCAGCCAACGCCTGATGAGCCCGCCCCGGTGGTGGATCCTGCTGCCCCCGTGTCGGATCCGCCCTCAGCAGCGGCAGCAGCGTCGATCGCCGCTGTCGAGGAGCCTCTCGCCCAGCCGGACCCGAAGGACTGACCTGACCTTCCAACGCACACCCACCGACGTGCGAGCATTGGGGGCGTGACAAGTGAGCAGCAGGTCAAGACCGACAACCGGCCCCGGCCGACTACCGAGCAGTTCCGCGCCTTCGTGCGCGAGGGCTGGGCACCCCGCCCCGACCTGCGCCCGGCCCGAGCAGAGGTGTCCCCGTATGCCGCCGCCCGCCGCGAGGCTCTCAGCGCGGCATACCCCGGGGAACGGTTGGTCATCCCCGCCGGCGGCCTGAAGGTGCGTTCCAACGACACCGACTACGTCTTCCGGCCGCATACCGCGTTCGCCCATCTCACCGGCTTCGGCAGCGACCGCGAGCCGGACGCCGTCCTGGTCATGCACCCGCGTGCCGACGCTGACGGCGGCGGGCACGAGGCGATCCTCTACTTCCGACCGTTGGCTGGACGTGACACTGAGGAGTTCTTCGCCGATGCCCGCTACGGCGAGTTCTGGGTCGGCGCCCGTCCCTCGCTCGAGGACGTCGAAGCCGAGTTCGGCCTGGTCGCCCGGCACATCGACGAGCTGCCCGACGCGTTGGCGAAGGATGCCGGCACTGTCTCGCTGCGGGTCGTCCGCGATGGCGACCGCGACGTCGCGGCCCTTGTCGACCAGACCCGGACCGAGGCTGGCGTTGAGGTGACCGAGGCAACCCTGGAGACCGACGAGGCGCTCGCGGCATACCTATCGGTCTTGCGAATGACCAAGGACGAGTGGGAGATCGGCCAGATGCGTGCCGCGATCGCCGCCACCAAGGTGGGCTTCGAGGCGGTGATCGCCGACCTGCGCGGGGCCGTCGAACGTGGCCGTGGCGAACGCTGGGTCGAGGGCACCTTCGGCCTGCACGCCCGCCACCAGGGCAACGGCGTCGGCTACGACTCGATCTGTGCAGCCGGCAACCACGCCAACACGTTGCACTGGATCAAGAACACCGGGGAGATCCGCGAGGGCGACCTCATCCTGCTCGACGCCGGGGTCGAGGTCGAGTCGCTCTACACCGCCGACATCACCCGGACCCTCCCCGTCGACGGCACCTTCACCGACGCGCAGCGCGAGATCTACGACGCCGTGTATGCCGCCCAACAGGCCGGCATGGCAGCCATCCGCCCGGGGGCGAGGTTCTCCGACATCCACGCCGCGGCGATCCGCGTCATCGCCGAGCACCTGCACGCCTGGGGGCTGCTCCCCGACGGCATCGATGTTGAGGCCACCCTGAGCACCGAAACCGGGCAGTACCACCGCCGCTGGATGGTCCACGGCACCAGCCACCACCTGGGCAT